>JAEEGI010016772.1_pt1 | contig 15098 bp, 15 predicted proteins | sample 8958751 | NCBI WGS metagenome assembly JAEEGI01 (sample SAMN16246545, study PRJNA631951) | gut metagenome | biome: gut microbiome; feature: rumen; material: KS-attached | host: Bos | place: Iran: Karaj | collected 2018-10
TCGATGAGAGCGTGAGTTTCGCAGAGCTGCGGAAGGCTGCCTTCCAGACGGTCCGCGGCATTCTGCGTCAGGTGAGCCTGTTCGATGTGTATCGGGGTCCGAAGATTCTGTCCGACAAGAAACAGTATGCCATCAGTTTCGTTCTGCAGGACGAGGAGAAGACGCTCACGGACGCTGCGGTCGAGGCGACGATGGCCAAGTTGCTCAAGACTTTCGAGAACAAGTTCGGCGCGACGTTGCGATAGCGATGGCGCTGTTTTCTACGGTTGGGAAATACGCTTCGCTGGTGAAGTTCGCGCATACGGTCTTCGCCCTTCCGTTTGCGCTCGTAGGTTTCCTTTTGGCGTTGCGTGAGCCGGGTGCCCGCTTCACCTGGGTCCTCCTGTTGCAGATCCTGGGCTGTATGGTTTTCGCACGCAGCGCCGCGATGGGGTTCAACCGCTGGGCCGACCGTTTGATCGATGCGCGGAATCCGCGCACGGCGGGCCGTGACGTGCCTGCCGGCCGGATTTCGCCGCGGCAGGCGCTGGTCTTTTCGCTGGTCAACGCAGCGCTTTTCGTCGCCGTGGCGTGGACGATCAATCCGCTCTGTGGCGGGCTGTCCTTTTTGGCGCTTGTCTTTCTGCTGGGCTACAGCTATTTGAAACGTTTCACCTGGCTTTGCCATTTCGGGGTGGGAGCGGCGCTCTGTATCGCGCCGGCAGGCGCCTATGTCGCCGTGACGGGGCATTTATGCGCATCAGTCTGCTGGCTGAGCCTGATCGTGTTTTTGTGGTCGGGCGGGTTCGACATCCTGTACGCCCTTGCCGACGAAGAGATTGACCGGGAACAGGGCTTGCATTCCATTCCGCAGCGTTTCGGCCGCCGCCGGGCGATGGTCATCTCCGTCTGCGTCCACCTTGCGGAATTCGTGCTGGTCCCGTTGTTCCTGCACAGTGCCGGCCTGACGGACTTCTGGGGTATCGCCGCCGGCGTCTTCTTCCTGGCGATGCTGGTTTACCAGCACGTCATCATCTCGCCGAAAGATATCTCCCGCCTGAATGCCGCCTTCTTCACCGCCAACGGCATCGCGTCCCTCGTCTTCTGCGCGCTGGTCTATCTGTCGGTATTGGTGTAATAATCTCAATAGAGGCCCGGGACGACCGTGTCGGCGCCTTCGGTGCCGGGAGCGATGGTGCTCAGGACTTCTTCGTTCTGCTGGTCAATGTTGGTGTTCTTTTCCTTGATGGAGAGGATGTCGTCGACGATGTAGCGGGTGTGGCCGCGCCAGGGAAGCCGGCCGAAGTACTCCTTGTAATGCAGATCCATCACCTTGCCGCTCTCGGTCATCAGACGCTCGGCAATCTCCTTGTCGGCGATGGAGAAATCGAAGGTGTTCGACTGGACGCCGCTGGTCTGGGCCTTGATACCGGTCTGGATGAGTTTGCCTTCATAGGTTTTCCAGATTACGCCTTTGTAAACCACGTAGTTGAGTTCACCGCTGCGGACGCCTTCGCCGAAGACGAAATAGAAGCGGAAATAGCAGAATGCAGCGAGTCCGACGATGAGAATCGCTGCCAGGATCCAAGCAAATTTTTTCATTATGGTCATTTTTTAGGTTTATACGAATAAGGATATGCGCTCGGCCACCAGGATGAGCATCAGGATGACGGCAAGCATCCATACGTGCTTTTCTCCGCCCCGGTTCCGGAAATACTCGCTCAGGAGCAAGGCGACGGGCAGCAGGGTGACCAGGCCGAGCGGCTGCCGGCAGTCGGAGAGAAAGAGTGCATTGATCAGCACGAGGGCCAGCGTCAGCACCAGAAGCCGTAGATAGGCGTGGTACTGGGCGGTACGGTAGCGGGTCAGCCACCCCAGGACGTGCACGGTAGCCAGGACGGTCGCCACGACGATCAGCAGGATGCGGCAGAGCGTAGCGGCGGAAAAATGCAGGGCGGGCCGCGGCAGCGTCGTCATCTCCGCCCAGAGTTTGCCCAGGACTTCTCCGGGCATTCCGGCTCCGCGCAGATATTGGATGCCGATCCAGACACAGGCCGGCAGGATAAACGAGAAGAGGAGGGCGACGATGTACTTGCCTTTCTCCTCCGCATGGGGCGCCGTAGTGACGGCATAGACCGGTGCAAGCCAGGCCAGCGGCGGGAAAAACAGCGCCGCTCCGCCAAGGGTGGCCCAGGCGGCGGCAAGGTAGTCGAGGGACGGCCGGATCGCACTGTACAGGAGGAAGAACAGCAGGCTGACGGCCATCAGGAACGAGGCTATGTGCAGCGGAGTGAATGACAGGGCTTCCGGATTGGCCGCAGCCAGGACAATATACGAAACGGGCGGGATCAGGCTTATTTCGTTCATCACCTTGTCGCCGATGAGATAGAGCAACAGACCGTTGACCACCAGGATCAGGCCTGCAGACAGTCCGGAAGCGGTAGAACGGCCGGCGTCGGGAAGAGCCAGCCATCCGGCTGCGCAGAAAACCGCCGCCGGCAAAAGGACGGCGGCAAAGGCCAGTAAATCCGAATTCGTCCGTTTCATCAGGGTACAAAGTTAGATAAATACGCAAAAATTGTTATCTTTGAACCGAAGTAAATGGACGGAATCCTCAAAAAAGTCTTTTGGAGCACGGCACTCTGTCTGATGATCTTGTCGGGCTGCCGTCCGGAGGGAATCATCCCTCCGGACGAGATGGTCGATATGTTGACTGCGTTCTATGAGGCCGATGCCGTGATCGAGACGGTCGGAAGCGCTACTTCCGAGATAACCCGTCACACCGATTCCCTGCGGGTGTATGGACCTATCATCGAACGTTACGGCTACACGGCGGAGACGTTCCGGGAATCCCTGACCTGGTACTTGCGCAAGCCCGACGAAATCATCTCAATCTACGACAAAGTGCTTGCTCGTGTGACGAAGAGTTCGGACGAGGCGGAAAAGGCGATGGCCAGACTTGCGGCCGAAGAGGCCGAGGAGGCCGAGGAGGCAGAAAAAGCCGAAAAAGCTGAAAAGATCGTGGAAGGGAAAGACAAGGAGGATCTTGAGATAGAGGTGGAAGAAGCGGAACCGAAACCGGTCAAGCCGGACGGTCCGATAGCGGATACTGTCAAGCCGGTCAAACCTGTGGAAATCACCAAGCCTGTGGAAATTGCCAAGCCGGCGGAACCGGCAAGGCCGGCCGTAGATACGCCTTCTGTGCCTGAGAAAAAGACGCTCCGGAAGAAAGTGACGAAAAAAGACCTGAAACGGCTCGAGGAGGGGCTCAAATAGCGATGCGCGTGGTTCTGCAGCGGGTTTTGGAAGCTTCGGTGACCATCGACGGTTCCCGTGTGGCTGCCATCGGCCCCGGTATGCTGGTTTTGTGCGGCTTCGAAGAAGCCGACGGAACGGAAGACCTGGACTGGATGTCCCGGAAAATCGCTGCATTGCGGATTTTCGACGACGATGCCGGCGTAATGAACCGCTCCGTAGTGGAGGTGGGACAGGATATTCTGGTCGTGAGCCAGTTCACGCTGATGGCTTCGACCAAGAAAGGGAACAGGCCCTCCTATATTGCGGCGGCCCGGCCGGAGATTTCCATTCCGCTCTACGAGCAGTTCAAGGACGCCCTCTCCGCACAGATCGGCCATCCGGTCGCCTGCGGCGTGTTCGGCGCCGACATGAAAGTCGCCCTGGTCAACGACGGACCGGTAACCATCTGTATCGACAGCAAAAATAGAAACTGACAATATATGGATAACAAAGAGATTTATAAGGCTGTCCTGGGGATGATCGACCTGACGTCCCTCAATGGAACGGACACATATTCGAAAATCGCGGCGATGACGGAGAAGGTGAATCGTTTCCACGATTCGTTCCCGGACTATCCGCTTCCCGCATCGATCTGCGTGTATCCGAACTTTGCGAAGACCGTTGCGACGGTCCGTGCCGACAAGGATGTCCACGTGACGGTGGTCGGCGGATGTTTTCCCGCATCCCAGAGTACCCTGCCCGTGAAAATCGCCGAATGTGCCGGTGCCGTGGCCGACGGGGCCGACGAAGTCGATATCGTGCTGGCTTTGAACTCGTTCCTGGACCATAATGAAGCGGAGGCACGGCGGGAAATCGTCGAAATCGGTGCTGCGATCCGGGCCGTCAGGCCGGCAGTCCATCTGAAAGTGATCCTGGAGACGGGCGCCCTGAAAGACCCTGCCCTGATTGCAGACGCTTCGTTCCTGGCGATGGAGGCGGGAGCCGATTTCATCAAGACTTCGACCGGCAAGATGCAGCCGGCCGCTACGCCCGAGGCGGCGGAGGTGATGTGCCGCTGCATCAGCGAATACTATGGCAAGACCGGCCGGATGGTCGGCTTCAAGCCCGCCGGCGGCATCGCCACGCCCGAAGACGCGGTGACCTATTGGAACATCGTATCGGGCATCCTTGGTGAAAAGTGGCTGAATAAGCAATACTTCCGTTTCGGCGCCAGCCGGATGGCCAACAACCTTCTCTCGGCGCTGGAAGGCCGGGAAGTGAAGTATTATTGAGAATGGGTACCCTGCTGATCAGAAACGCGTGGCTGGACGGCCGGACGACGGATGTCCTGATTTCGGACGGCCGTTTCCGTAGCCTGACTGCACCTGCCGGCACACAGGCCGACAAGGTGGTCGAGGCGGCGGGCATGGCCCTGCTCCCTCCGTTCTACAATACGCATACCCACGCGGCGATGAGCCTGCTGCGCGGTTATGCCGACGATATGCCTTTGCAGAAATGGTTGCAGGAGTACATCTGGCCTTATGAGAACAAGATGACCCGGCAGGACATCCGGGAAGGAACCAGAATGGCTCTCCGGGAAATGATCCGGACCGGTACCGTCTTCTTCTCGGATATGTATTTCGATATAGAGGAGACCATCGATGTCGTGCGGGAATACGGCCTGCGGGCTGCCATCGGCGTGACGTTCGTGGATTCTCATTCCAAGTCGCAGCAGGCTGAAAAACTGGATATGCTGCGCAGCTGGAACGATCCCACCGGCGGGCGGATCTGTCTCACGGTTGCGCCGCACGCCATCTATACGGTCGGCCCGGAGCTGCTTGTCCAGTGCGCGGAGACAGCCCGGAGCCGGAACCTGAAACTGCATATCCATCTGTCCGAAACCCGGGGAGAAGTGGCGGATTGCATCCGGGAACACGGGCTCACGCCGGTGCGCTATCTCGACCGGCTCGGCGTGCTGGGCGACAATGTCATCGCCGCCCACGTGGTGCACGTGGACCGGGAAGAGGCCGACATCCTCGCGGAGCGCGGCGTGACCATATCGCACTGCCCCTGTTCGAATATGAAGCTCGCCTCGGGCATCTTCCCGTACAAGATGCTGCACGAGGCCGGCTGCCGCCTCACGCTGGGCACCGACGGGGACTCGTCCAACAACAACCTCGATATGCGCGAGGAGATGAAATTCGCGGCCCTGCTGGCCAAGGTCGGCAGCGGCGATCCGGAACAATTGCCGGCAGGGGAGGTCTTCGACATGGCTACCCGTGCCGGCGCGGAAGCGTTCGGAATCGACGCTGGCGTGATTGCCGAGGGCAAACGGGCGGACGCCCTGCTGGTGGACCTGCATAACGAAAAGATGCAGCCCTGCCATAACCTTCTTTCCAATTGGGTCTATGCCGCCGACAGCAGTGCCGTCGACACGGTGATCTGCGACGGACGGGTCCTGATGGAGCACCACGAAATAGCAGTATAAGCGGAATCAGACAGACGATGGCAAAGGAAATCCAGGATTACGGACTAGACCTGCACGGCACGATGATGCTGGAAGAGTACCGGGAGAAAGTGGAAATGTTCAACCGGATGAAAGACGTGGTACTCAGCCAGTTGAAGTCGTGCATCAAGAAGAGCGGGATGGCGGTGACGGCCCTCGAGGCACGTGTCAAAACGGAGAAAAGCCTGGCCGGCAAACTGGAACTCAAGGGCCAGAAGTATCATTCCCTCTCCGACGTGACCGACCTGGTCGGTGCCCGGATCATTACCTTCTACAGCGACGAAGTCGACAAGATCGCCGCGCTGATCGACAATGTGTTCGATGTGGACTGGGAGAATTCGGTGGACAAGCGCAAACTGCTGGGCAAGGATATGTTCGGTTATCTTTCGCTTCACTATATCTGCCGTATTCCCGGGGATGTCTGTTGTGATCCCGCCATGCCGGAACTCAATACATTCCGTTTCGAGATACAGATCCGTACGGCCCTGCAGCACGTGTGGGCCAATATGAACCACGATACGGGCTACAAGAGCGGTTTCGAGGTGCCGTCGGAGTATATCCGCAGCCTCTCGCGCCTGGCCGGCCTGCTGGAACTGGCGGACGACGAGTTCAGCCGGATCCGGAAGAGCCTGACGGAATACCGGCGCAAGATGGAGGAGCTGGTCAAGGACGGGAGTTTCGACGAAGTCGCGCTCAACGCGGATACGCTGCGCAGCTATCTGGCGCTGGAACCTTTCGCCTCTCTCAACGAGAAGATCGCTGCGATCAACCAGGCCGAAATCCAGCAGCTCAGCGGAATGCCGTATCTGGAGCCGCTGCTCAATATGGGCTTCAAGACATTGGGCGACATCGAACGGATGCGCAAAGCCTATTCCGGACGTGCCTATCTGCTGGCCCTGCATCAGATCAGCGGTACGGACCTCGATATCATCGCCTCCACGCTGGGACTGCAGAACCTCTGCTTTGCCTATGCTGCGGAAAAAGGTGGGGCGAAGGCGGTCCAGGATTTCCTCGACTGCCTGAACGGCCCTTCGAAGTACAATGCCGAAACGGCAGATCGCGTATATGACAGACTGACCAGAATCCACGAGATGTAATATGGCAAACAATTTCATCGACAGCACATTGCTCGACAAGGCAATCGTCTTTGCCGTCCAGGCGCACAAGAATACGGAGCGGCGCGGGAAAGGATTCCCGTACATCGTCCATCCGATGGAGGCCGTGGCGATCGTAGCCACCATCTCCTCCGACCAGGAATTGCTGGCCGCCGCCGCGTTGCACGACGTGGTGGAAGATACCGACCATACGCTCGAAGAACTGCGTGCCGAATTCGGCGAACGGGTGGCGAGGCTGGTCGAACAGGAAAGCGACAAGTTTGTTTCCGGCTGCAGTGAAGAGGACAGCTGGAGGGACCGCAAGAAGGCGGCCATCGACCGCCTGGCAGATGCATCCCGGGATGCGAAAATTGTCGCCATCGGAGACAAGCTTTCGAATATGCGTGCTATCGCCCGTGACTATGATGTCCTGGGCGACAAGTTGTGGGACCGGTTTCACGCTCCGGGCGGCCGGGCGGACCACGAGTGGCATTACCGTGGTCTGGCCGAATCGCTCAACGAACTGGCCGGCACGCCCGCTTATACCGAATTCGTGCACTTGATCGAGCATGTCTTCGGCGAGCCGAAGCCCGAGCCGATCGATCTGAATGACTACGAGGTGAGCGGCGACGGTTATACGGCCATCAGTTACAACCACAAAGACGGCAAGCGGATGATGAAGCTGTACGCCGAGTATATGCCCGTTTCCGTACCGGAACAGGAACTCCGGATGTCGTGGGCCATCATGGACCTGGGCCTTAAGATTCCCAGGGCATACCGGATGGTCACCGACGGAAAAAGGGTGGGTGTGGAGTTCGAGCGTATCGTCGACAAGCGTTCCTTCGCACGGGCCATTTCCCAGGAACCGGAGAATCTGGAGAAATATGCGGCTTTGTTCGCCCGCCAGTGCCTTGCGCTGCACGCAATCCCCTGCAACACGGAAGTGTTCACCTCTGTCAATGACCATTTCAACCGGGTCATCGACGCTTCGAAGGATTTCAATGAAGAGGAGAAAGCACGGCTTCACGCGTTCGTAGACGGAATCCCCGTGGCGACGACCTGCCTGCACGGGGATATGCACATCGGCAACCTCATCATGGCCGGCGACGATATCTATTGGATCGATCTGTCGGATTTCCGCTACGGCGACCCCCGTTTCGACATCGGGATGCTCTATTTCGTATGCATTTCCAATCCGGGCGACGACATGGCCCAAAAACTCTTCCACGTATCGCACGCTCAGATGGTGCAGGTGTGGAACGTGTTTGTGAAGACCTATTGCGGCCCCGAGGCCGATCTTTCCGCCGTGGACCGGGAAATCGCCCCTTTCGCCGCCCTCTATATGATCCATTTCGCGAACCGCGAGAAGATGCTTCCCGGCTGGCCCGAATTCATCGCCAAAACCCTCCTGCAATAGCCTATGCTCTATATCTTCATCATCAACGGCCGGGAAGACAAGTCGTTCGTCTACGACGAGGTGATGCGGCAGATCGGCGAAGTCGGGTCTTCCCTGCAGTATATGGTTTATCGCACGCGGGGCGTAGGCGACGGCACCCGTTTCGTCCGGATCTACTGCGACTTGCATCCGCACGACAAGGTGTGCTTCGTGGCGTGCGGCGGCTCGGGTACGTTGAACGAGGTGGTCTCGGGTATGGTCGGATCGACCGATAAGTATCTGGCGGTAATGGCCTATGGCGTTACCAACGATTTCCTGAAGTGCTTTCCCGACCACGATTTCACTTCCCTGCGTAAGATCCTGGCCGGGGATGTGCGGCAGCTTGACGTCATCAAGGTCAACGATGACTATGCCATCAATGTCATCAATATCGGTTTCGACGCGATCGTCGCCGCTTTCGCTTATCAGGCGATGGAGTCCGGCCGCATGAAGAATGCCTATCGCTGGGGTATCTTCCGCGCCATTTTCGTCGGTCGCAACAACAAGATCCGGGTGGTGGCTGACGGAGAAAAGATGAACCTGCACCGGATGCTGCTCTGTACGGTGTCCAACGGACGTGTCTGCGGCGGCGAATTCATCTGCGCCCCGCGTGCGGAGCTCGATGACGGATGGATGGAGGTCTGCCTGGCGAAAAGGATGTCGCTCCTCAGGTTCCTGCGTATCCTGCCGGTTTATAGGCGGGGTGAGCATCTCGATACCCCCTGGGCACGCCGTGTGTTCCGATATAAGCGCGCTAAACACGTGGATGTCTTCTCCCGCCGTCTGATCAATATCTCCCTCGACGGAGAACTGCTGTCCAGCCATTCTTTCCAAATAGACATCATTCCCAAAGAAATCAATTTGATCCTTCCTTCGATCGTCACTATGAAAAAGAGATTTGAACCCATCATCGACAAATGCGGCGAAATCATCGATTATCTGATGTCCTCGCCCGATATCCCTCAGGACGAAGCGTTACGGTTCAAGATCCGGCTTTCCATCGAGGAGGCCGTGGAGAATGTGGTACGCTATGCGTACGACGGCGGCCTGGGCTGGATCGAGGTCGGTACGGAACTCGATCCGGAGGGTGTAATGCTCACCATCCTGCTGCGCGATGCAGGTGTCCCGTTCAACCCGCTCGAGAAAGCCGATCCCGACATCACGCTGTCGGCGGAAGACCGGGAGATCGGCGGCCTGGGCATCTTCCTCTGCAAAAAGATGATGGACAGTATTGAGTACAAGTACGAGGATGGATGCAACATTCTCATTATGAAAAAGAAGGTGGCGTGATGAGAAGACTTCTCCCCGTTTTGCTGCTGATTGTCTCCTGTCTTTCCTCACGGGCGCAGGACGTCCTGTACTTCATGCCCCAGTGGACGCCGCAAACCCAGTTTGCAGGCTACTATGTGGCGCTGGAGAAGGGATTCTATGCAGAAGAAGGCCTGCAGGTGGTAATCGACCATTTCGGCGGCAGTTCCACGGAAAGCGTCATCGACAAGCTCGCGCACCGGAAGGTGGACATCATCACCACACAGCTGGTTTCAGCGTTGCTGGCACGGGAAAAGGGCATCAAACTGGTCAACGTGCTGCAGACTTCGCAGGTCAACGGCCTGATGTGTGCGGCGCACTTTCCCATCGAATCGCCGCAGTCCCTGGAAGGGGCGAAGATCGGACGCTGGAAAGTAGGCTTCGGAGAGGTCTGCGACTTGTTCTGCTATAAGAACGGCCTGGAAGTACAATGGATTCCTTACATCCAGGGCATCAACCTGTTCGTGTCCGGTGCCGTAGATGCGCTGCTCTGCTACAGTTTCAGCGAGTATCTCCAGCTCGTACTGGCCACTGGCGGGATTCCGGAAGAGAACGTGATCCGCTTCAGGGATTACGGGCTTGATTTTCCCGAAGACGGCCTCTACGTGACCGAGAGCTATTATAAGAAAAACAAGGATGTGATCGACAGGTTCGTACGTGCTTCCCGAAAAGGTTGGGAGTATGCGCGGGGGCATCGCGAAGAAGCGCTCGACATCTCGATGAAGATGATTGTCAGCTACCATGTGGCGACGAACCTCACGCTCCAGCGGATGATGCTCGACGAAATGCTCAGGCTCCAGGTCAACCCTGAAACCGGCGTGGCGGATTTCGCTCCGGTAAAGCGCCCGGTTTTCGACGCGCTCAATACGATGCTGCGCGAGATGGGCTATCTGAAGAAGGAAATCAAATACGAGGAGATGATACGATGAGCCTGAAGAAGAATTTCGCATCCAGGCTCAGCCTTTACGTGCTGGTGCTGACGGCGGGACTGATGCTGGCCGTCGCGGCCCTTTCGGCCCTGTCCGCTTCCCGTACCGTCAAGCAGGAAGCCGACGCCCAGGCCGAAAAGGTGCTCGACAACGCCATCCTTGAAATCGAGCGGGTCATCACGGAAGTGGAGCGGGCCGTCGACAATGTGGACTGGATCGTCGAGCAGAACCTCTCCGACGAGGAGTTCCTCTATACCGTGACGCAGGAACTGGTCAAAACCAATCCTAATGTCATCGGCAGCGCCGTCGCCTTTGAGCCGGGGTACTATAAAGGGCGCCCGTATTTCTGCCCGTACTCCTATGAAGGGGACGTTTCGCACGAGATCCATTCCATCCAGATGGGCAATGAAAAGTACGACTACCCGACGCTCGACTGGTATCAGATCCCCAAGCTGCTGGGCCGGCCCTACTGGAGCGAGCCCTATTATGACGACGGCGGTGCCGGGCAGCGGATGTCCACCTATTCTATGCCGCTCAAGGACGCGGAGGGCAGCCTGATCGGCATCCTGACAGCCGATATCTCCCTGGAGTGGCTTTCCGAGAAGGTGTCGTCGATCAAGCCTTATAAGAATGCATACACTTTTCTGCTGGGACGCAACGGCTCCTATATCGCGCACGAGGACCCGGACAAGGTGCTCAACGAGACCATCTTCACCTCGGCCCTGGAAATGGCCGATACGACCGCCCTGTACATCGGACGGGAGATGATCGCCGGACACCGCGGGATGGTACAGTTCAGGAACGACGACGCCAAATCATTTATGGTGTTCGGCCCGTTGAGCAACGGCTGGTCGATGGGCCTGGTGTGCACCTACGGCGATATCTACCGGGATGTGAATCTCGTGACCCTGGTTTTGAGCGCGCTGCTGCTTCTCGGCCTGGTCGGCCTGTTCTTCGGAACGCGCAGCCTGATCCGCAAGCAGACGATGCCGATCGTGGAATTCACCAATTCGGCGATGACCATCGCCAAGGGGAACTTCAACGCCAGGATCCCTGAAGTCAGGAGCCGGGATGAACTGCTTCGGCTGCGCGATTCCCTCGCCTTCATGCAGCAGTCCATCAACGATTACATCCTGGAACTCAAGACCACGACCGCTGCCAATGAGCGCTATGAAAGCGAGCTCTATATCGCCCGGGAGATCCAGATGAGCATGCTGCCCCAGAATTTCCCCAGCCGGCGCGATTTTGACCTGTATGCGATGGTGCAGCCGGCGAAGGAAGTGGGCGGCGACCTGTATGACTTCATCGAAGTGGGTGACCGGGTGTTCTTCCTGGTGGGCGACGTTTCCGGCAAAGGTGTTCCGGCTGCCTTGTTCATGTCCATCACGCGGGCTGCGTTCCGCTTTATCGGTTCACTCGGACTGCCGATGGACGAGGTGGTCCATCGCGTGAACAACAGCCTGTGCGACGGGAACAAGAATGAGATGTTCGTGACGATTTTCGCAGGCTGCCTCGACCTGAAGACGGGTGTGCTGGACTATTGCAATGCCGGCCATAATCCGATTGTCGTCGTCAGGCCGGACGGTTCGGCATCCTTCTTGCGTGCGAAGCCCAACCTGGCGGCGGGACTGTTTATGGATTTCAAATATGAGGCGGAGCGGCTGCAGCTTGAACGCGGCTCACGGCTGATCCTCTACACGGACGGCGTGACCGAGGCGGAACGTTCGGACAAGGTCCAGTTCGGTGAGAAGGCCCTGTTGGATTGGGCGAATGCGCTGAATCCCGATGTTTCTGCGAACGCTTCCACGCTTGACTTGTATGCGGCAGTCCGGCGGTTTGTCAAGGATGCTGAGCAGAATGATGATATCACGATAATGTCCATAGTATTGAAATAATCAAATTCCGAATCATAAAATGAACGTAACAATCAACGAAGAAGGCGCCAAGGCGCTTGTCAAACTGGAAGGCCGGCTCGACACGACCAACGCCGATCAGTTTATGAAAGATATCATGCCGCTGATGGAAGGCTCCCAGGAAGAGATCGACATCGATTGCTCGGATATGGAGTACACCAGCAGCCAGGGCCTCCGTATGTTCCTGATGTTGCAGAAAAACGCGACGGCGCGCGGAGCGAAACTCGTGCTCCGCAATATGAAGCCGCACGTGAAAGAAGTATTCGACATTACGGGCTTTTCGCATATCATCACGATTCTGTAGATGTCCTGATTGTCAAAAAGGTGTTGATAACCTTTTGCGGAGAGACGCTGCAAATTGCCGTAGTTGGCGTATATTTGCAGAAAATCTCCTACTATGTCTTCAACCAACAATCAAGCTATCTACGACGCCCGTACGCTCGGCAAGCCCAAGATGGCGCTCCTCGGACTGCAGCACTTGTTTGCAATGTTCGGAGCCACTGTCCTTGTCCCGGTCATTACAGGGTTGTCGGTATCGGCAACCCTTCTTTTTGCCGGTTTGGGAACCCTTCTGTTCCACTTCCTCACCCGTTGGAAAGTGCCTGCTTTCCTTGGATCGTCCTTCGCGTTCCTGGGTGGCTATGCCGCCGTCACGCAGATGGGTGCGGAGCAAGGTCTTTCTCTGGCTGAATCGTTGCCTTACGCCTGTATCGGCGTGGTATGCGCTGGCCTGATGTATTTCATTCTGGCCGGATTGTTCGCTGCTTTCGGTCCAAAGAAAGTGATGCGTTTCTTCCCGCCGGTGGTTACCGGCCCGATCATCATCGCCATCGGTCTCTGCCTTTCGGGTTCCGCCATTTCCAACTGCAGTTCCAACTGGTGGATCGCCCTGCTGGCCATTGCCATCATCATCGTCTGCAACATCTGGGGCAAGGGAATGATCCGGATCGTCCCGATTCTGCTCGGCGTCCTCGGATCATACATCGTGGCGGCCTGCTTCGGTTTGTGTGATTTCGGCGGTGTCAAGGAAGCTGCCTGGCTCGGTGTCCCGTTCAAGATGCAGAACACGGCTTTCGCGGTGTTCCAGTCGCCGAACTGGGGCCTGATCGTAGCGGCCATCATCGCCATCCTGCCGATTTCGCTGGCCACCATGGTCGAGCACATCGGCGATATGTGCGCCATCTCCTCGACCACGGGTGTGAACTACCTCGGCGATCCGGGTCTTCACCGCACCCTGATGGGCGACGGCCTGGCCACCATCCTGGCTTCGCTTTTCGGAGCTCCGGCCAACACCACCTATGGTGAGAATACCGGCGTGCTCAACCTCACCCGCGTCTTCGACCCGCGCGTGATCCGCATCGCTGCCTGCTTCGCCATCCTCCTGAGCTTCTGTCCGAAATTCGCCGCGCTGATCAGCGCGATGCCTGCCTCCACCATCGGTGGTGTGAGCCTGGTGCTCTACGGTATGATTTCCGCCGTCGGTGTGCGCAACCTCGTGGAGAACCGGGTTGACCTTACCGAGAGCCGCAATGTCATCATCACGGCCCTGATCCTGGTGCTGGCCATCGGTATCAAATACGGTGCGAACGACTCCATCTCCATCGGTTTCACCTCGCTCAGCGGTCTGGCCGTCGCAGCGCTGGTAGGCATCATCCTCAATGCGATCCTGCCGGGCAATACCTATGAGTTCCATACCAGCAACCGCGGCGACATGGCCGTCAATTTCGGCGGTACGCACGATGCCGGGAAAGTGAAGGAAAACAAATGACCTGAAAACTAAAACCTGTTATAAACATATGAAAAAACTGATTCTTTCTTTCGCAGTCCTGTTCTGCACGCTGACTGCATTCGGTCAGACCAACTTCCAGACGTTCTACGATTTCGGTCGCAAGCACTTCACCACGACCCTCGAAGGTTTTTACAATGACAACTGGGGCAATACCTTCTTCTTCATCGATTACGATTACAACAACAAGAATGCCCACGGCACGGTGGTCTCGCCGAACAACACGTATTTCGAGATTGCCCGCTGCCTCAACTTCTGGCAGAATTCGGCCCTTGCTCCGTTGAGCCTGCAGCTCGAATACAATGGCGGTTTCGGGACTTGGGGCGACCTGTCGGCCCTTCCCGGTATCGGGCATGGCGCTTTCCCTGTCAACAGTGCGTTCCTGACGGGTGTCGATTGGTTCCTGCACAGCGGCGATTTCAAGTACACGCTGAACTTCAAGCTCCTCTACAAGTATTTCGTCGATCTCCCGTCCAAGCTTCCAATGCAGTTCACGACGGTCTGGGGATGCCAGGATCTCTTTGGTGCGCCGGGTCTTCGTTTCTCGGGCTTCCTGGATGTCTGGTGCGAGTACGACCACGCGGTGGTGCTCTCCGAGCCGCAGCTCTGGTACAGTTTCGGCACCGAGCATTTCAACCTTGGCGGCGAGGTCGAATTCAGTTATAACTTCGCCGGCATGGAAGGCTTCCACTGCCTGCCTTGCCTGGGTATGAAATGGGTGTTCTGATCCCTGCCTGAACCATCATAAACTTCCCATACGCTATGAGTAATTTCCTGACCAAAGCTTTCGGCTTCAACCCGGAAAAGCACACCGTCCGTACGGAACTCGTGGCAGGTCTGACGACCTTCCTGACGATGGCCTACATCCTGGCCGTCAATCCGAACATTTTCAGTGCGCTGCCGGGCATGCC
>JAEEGI010016773.1_pt1 | contig 15098 bp, 20 predicted proteins | sample 8958751 | NCBI WGS metagenome assembly JAEEGI01 (sample SAMN16246545, study PRJNA631951) | gut metagenome | biome: gut microbiome; feature: rumen; material: KS-attached | host: Bos | place: Iran: Karaj | collected 2018-10
TCTGTGTGGAAAGTGGGACAACTTCAGCGCGGTTATTCCGAGAGAAACTTCAGTTCGGCCTCGAGCATCTTCAGCTTGGGCATCTGGTAACCACTTGCCTCAGCTATCTCTATGGGACGGGTGTAGAGATAATGTATCTCCATCGGACGGTGGAAATCGTAATCCAGCTTCATCGAGGGCGAATAGGGTGTCATCTCATCGGTCATCTGTATCATCTTGTCGGCAAACGACTGGTCCAGTCCTGTTACCCCAAGATGTTGTGCAGCACCTATCACCTCCATCATCTGGTCATATATCAGCTTTCGGGTTGCCGGATTCTTCAACAGCAGGTCTGTCTGCGTGTTCAGCGCTACTGTCATCCCGTTGAATGGCATGTTCCATACGGCCTTCTTCCATCGGGCCTCGTCGTAGGGCACCGATGCGGCTACGATGCCCGCGTTTGTGAAATCCTCTAATATCTCTGCAAACCGCGCCTCGTCGCGACAGGAGTAGTTAGCCAGATTGATGCTCCCGTAGCATTGATGGTTCACGTGGCCCGGCTCTGTCTTTGCGGAACAGATAAAGGCGAGTCCTGCTATCAGCTGCACCTCAGGGAACATCTTCTGCACATCAGCCTCTACACCGATGCCGTTTTGTATCAGCACTACAACTGTCCCTTCGTGGAGCAATGGGGGGAGCAGTTCCGCAAGCAGGTGATTGTTGGTGGTCTTCAGACCTACTATCACCACGTCGCACTGAGGCATGTCTGTCGGATGCTGGTATACGTTGACTGGGAAGAGATGAAACGACCCGTCGCAAGAATCCACCTGCATACCTCTTTCCTTTACGAACTGATAATCACTATGCGACAGGAAATGCACTTCTTTTCCGCTATGTGCCAACTTGCTGCCATAATAGCCTCCGATGGCTCCTACACCTATAATTCCGTATCTCATTCTTGTTTGGTTTTTGTAATTTGCGTGCAAAATTACTTATTTTTCACCGAATAATCATAAAAATACGCAAAAAATAGAATATATTTTGTTTCCCCAAATGTTTCCCCATCTGTTCAAGATGTAAGAAGGAAGGTAGAAGAGGTAAGATATAAGATTAAGAGGCGCTTGACTACGCAAACGCCTCTTCTGCCACCATGTTTGGATATGCCACCTGCTCGTCGTAGATAAGGCTGATGCCAAGGGCATCCTCCAGTCTGGAGAGCGTGTCGAGCGACATATTCTCCTTGCCCTTCAGTATTTTTGAGACGTATTGCTGGGTACAATCCATACGCTCAGCAAGTAGTTTCTGGGTAAGCCCTTCTTGCTTCATCTGCAACAATACCTTGACGGCAATCTTCTGCGAATGACGTAGCCAAGGCCAGTTCTCGCGTCTCCATTCTGCTTCTTCGCGCCATTTTGACGGCGTTTCGCTCTGGTGAGCTTCGAGGAATTCAAGAGTCTTCTTTTTCATATATACCTCCTTTTCTTTATTATAGTTCTGACAGGAAGTCCACAAAACCGTCAGCATCAATGGCCTGATTGCTGATGAGGTAGTTGCGTACCTGCTCCATCTTGTTCAATTCCTTAAGCGTGTGTTCGCGCTCTTGCATGGTGCGTGTCAACTTGATGGCACCACCTGTAATGATATAGCACCCTGGTTCCAGCTTGATTGCATAAATACGAAGCCATGAAGCGTGGTGAGGGCGTTCTTTGATTTTAGCCTTCTCTTTGCCTAACAGCATCTCGCTGGTACGACTATTCTCCAGAGGACGGAAAATCTTGTCGAGATCAGCCTCTGGTGAGAGGTCGAGTATCAGACACTGCATGCGCTGGTTATCGTCGATGGTATCGTAGATGGCCTGATTGATGTCTGTAATCTTGAAGTAGGACTCCAAGTCAGCTATGTTGGCCAAGAAGAAATCGACTAGCCACTCTGGGTCACTCCACTGAGAGAAGAGTGTCTGCAATGCGTTGTCGGCTACTCCTTCATAGCGCACAGCCCATAGGGTGTTATTATCGAGAATCTTGTCGAATGTCATATCAATTACGCTTTTCTTCGCTGCAAAGATAGGAAGATTATTCGAGAAAAACAACTGTTAGTTGTATAAATCTGCTATTTTTTAGTATTTTTTGCCAATTAAGGGCAAAAGGTGTGTGTATCGCAGGGACAGCCCCCCTGATACACATGCTTAAATGCACTTCACAGTCCCCGTGTGCACCCAATTTAGTACTAAGAACATGAATCTTAGCAATATTTAACCAAAAATAGTTTCCCGTTCATCACAGAATGAGCCGGATTTTTCATACCTTTGCAGACCATTTTGAAATAATAAATTAGAAATAATTAAATAGAACTATAAATAATAATGGAAGAAGGTAACGACAAAATGCATATATCGCGTGGCGACCTTATCGCCCTGTCGCAGGAGTTCAGCGACAGGGACGTGAAATATGCCCGCCTGGAGATGATGTATCAGATGGAACAGGAGAAGAATAAACAGCTCACGGAACAGCTATCAGAATCTGAGGCGGAACGTAGAAAGGCAGAGGAAAAGAATTGTGGTTTGGAGATAATTAACGAACAACTAAGACGAGACTTAGAAGCGATGAAAGTTAAGATAGATAGTATTGACAATTCGATAAAGCAGCCTGACAGAGAACTGTTGCAACAGGCTGTAGAATTTCTGCTGCAGAAACATCTCCTCATATCGATTTTCGAGATACAACAGTTTATGAAGGACAAAGTGTCGGACTTGAGTACGGCAATGTTGTTGCGTGGTTTTGTGTTGACATGTGTGCCTGAGCAGCTTCTGCCAACAGCACTGAATATTATTAATAAGGTGATGGTTCTACCCAACAAACCTAACCCTATAGTACCTATTGAAAATCGTACCATCAATCTGACGGGTAGCGATGCCATTTACAACGAGAATCCTAAGGAATAATGACATATGGGACGGAAGATTACAATGACTGGCAAGAATGCCAAATATATAGAACATCGTGGTGTTAACGCTACTCCCGATAATGACAGGGAGATTCGTTTGGAGGGCGAAGATGCCGAATATCAGGAATATATCTATGGACAGGCTGGGCAACAGGCCCCATCATCGCAGCAGGAGCATGAAGCTGACGTTAATGACGACGAGGCAGAAATGTTGCTGACGGCAAATGGGGAATATGTGAAACCGATAACGGAAGAGGAGGTTGTAGAAAAGCTGAAGCCTATCTTCTTCAATAACGAGAATGATGTGCAGCTGTTCCTGAAGGAAATATCTGGTATGAAGGACAAAGATATTACTGACCTGGTAAATCGCTGGGTACATGATAAACGCATTTCCGACTACGGGAACAGCCGGAAGGGGGTGCTATGGAAAATACTGAATGACGCAGGGCTGTACACAAAGTCGCTGCAGAACTGGTGTAGGAGAGTTTACTAAGCTCTCCTTTTTTTGTGTCTCATAGTGAGGTTTCTGAAGCCAAAAGTTTATGGTTTCGGTTTATAAAAGTTTATAATGGTTTATAGAGGTTTACGGCCTTTCTGATTCTGTTTTATAAGCCATTTTCCTATAAAAATAGTATGTAATTTTGCACTTGCAAACCCCGGGACGCTGGGAACAAGTTTGCAAGTGCTCTTTGACTTTATGACACACATTTCACACGTACATTATTTATTTACTATAAAGGTCGCCTTAAAGGGGGCGACGTTAAATAAACTGTTTACAATGAACAGAACAGAGATACAAGTATTTAAGAGGTTTCTTCATACGAGAAGCCTTTACGCATTGTTTGCACAGTACTACCGTACTAACCACCTGACTTCGAACCCTGCCAGTCTGGATGCCTATCTGGAGAAGGCTAAGGCTGAGAGTGTCATCCCGCAGGCTTTCGTCTATCCGAAGACGATTTATGGCAAGGACTTCTGGCTGGCTATCCACGAGGAATGGAACCAGCACCTGCAGGAAGATCGGGCTGAGCGTAGCGAGGCTGACCAGCTGAGCAGTCTGGGTTTGGAGGTTATCGACATCCAGACACGTACTACCTGCACAGGGTTGCCGAAGAACACTTGTTCGCTGAGTCTCAGAGGCGGTAAGCGTTTCTCGCTGAACCTGGAGCACTCGAAGATGGTGGCTAAGAAGCTTTCGACTCACATGTTGCTGACCCGTAGCCGACAGACTACCGATGTTGTCCTGATGTTTAACCGACAGCGGGGCATCGAGGTGAAGTTTAAGCCTGGCAGTAGCAGTCTTCAGTTCAACAATGCGGAGTTGGCTAATCAGCTGATTAAGCTATTGGAACTGGGCCCCGAAAAGGAGTACTTCCAGATTGGCATTGAGGTGCTGACGGAGTCGAAGGACTATTTACTCTTTATGCTAAAGAAGTGAAGAATTGATTTTTTTAATGGAGTGCCCCTTGCGGGGCAGAAATTAAACAAAATTGACCACAAAATTGAACAAAATAAAATTGAAGGAATAAGACTGAAGGATGAGGCATGAGAAAAATTTCAAACTGTTTAAAAAGAATGGAAGCAACAGTAAGAATTTTGAATCAGTCGGGACTGATTACTCATCAGTACACCGACAAGAAGACGGGCGAACAGAAGGTGATTAATTCTGTTGTGCTCAAGTTGACGGACGGTACGGATAGTTTTCTCGGTGAGATTACCGGTGAGAGAGCTGTCAACTGTCCCAAGTTTGATCTCCAGCATCGTTACAAGGTGCAGTGCTCTATGGTGATTCGTGAGTGGAACTCACAGACTACAGGTGATGCCAAGCAGGCCACAACAATCTACATCGATAAAATCGGAATGGTATGAGAAAGTTGCAGAGATCGTATAAGTCGAACACCCGTATCTATGATGACGGTTCGATAGAGGTTGACCCACAGGCTCAGGGAGAGCCCAGTCAGAGGGAAGTAAAGAAGGTGGGTAAGTCGAAGCGGTACATTACCAACGGTAAGAACCCGCTGACTTGTGTAGAGTTGAAGTGTTCTGAGGATGTGCCTGACAAGGCTGCCTTCTTCCACAAGGAGCTGGCGAAGTTGACGAAGGACATTCAGATTAGTGAGCCGGAGATGCCTGATGGGGAGTTCCTGTTGAATGAGGACAACGTGAAGGTAAAGCTGGTTCGCACGCAGGAGCAGAAGGTTGTAGCCTGGCTCACTTTTGAGGCTAAAGGATTGATAGACGTAAGGAGAGAGTTGTACAATTTAACAAGCAAGATTGACAAATGTTTTGTTATCAACGAAGCTTCGGTTTGCCAACTGAAGTAATTACCAAGCAACAGTTTCGGGCGCTGATTACGGCGCCTGAAACTATCAGAAAAGTCAAGGAGGCTCGCGAGGCACTGGCTCGGGGTGATAGGAAGACCTACGATGCCAAGAAGAAGGGGCTGCCGTTTGTGATTTTCATTGCTACCTACGACGAGAGCGAAAAGGAGTTTGAGAATAAGGATACTGGCGAGAAAACGAAGAGGCGTGGTAAGTGGCGAAATCAGAAGTATTGCCAGTTGAACGGCTTGTGCGTGATAGACTTTGACCATGTGGACAGCCTCACCCCCGACCCCTCTCCAAAGGGCGAGGGGAGTAAAAAGACCGTGAGGGACATTTGGGAAGAGGCATACAACAAGCTGAGTGAGGAGGATAAGAAAAGAATCCTCTTTGTGTTCGTAACGCCTTCGGGGCATGGATTGAAGGTGGTGTTTATTGCTGACGTCAGCGTAGGCAACCTGATAGACAACCAGAAGGAGTTTTCTCTGAAACTGGGACTGAACCCCGATGAATCCTGCAAGGATGCCAGTCGCGGGGCGTTCCTGACTACGAGTGATGATATTTTGTTTATTGACGAAGAACGGCTGATTTCGTATCAGGACGATGCCTTCGGAGCCAAGTACAACGAGGCGTATCATCAGGGACAAAGCCAGCCAACCAAAACGAACACGGATATCACGGATAAAACGGATAAGACGAACACGAATCTCTCTAATCTCACAAATCCGTCAGATCCGAACAATCCGTGTTCAGAAAAAGAATATCATGGTGTTCCTTATTCAAAGATCGTTGCGGCATGGGTCGGTGATAGGAAGATTGAACCAGGCGACAGGCATAGGACAAGTCTTGTGCTGGCCGACCACCTACGTTACATCACGGATAACGACCCGAAGCTGATAGAACAGATTCTGAGAGAAACTCCCTTTGTCAAGGAGATCATCGAGGAAAGGAACGAGGATGTGGCTACTACCGTGAAGAGTGCCCAGGGCTATGAGTTCCTGAAGGGGATTCCTAAGCGGATGCAGCAGGCGTTGAAAATAGTGAAAGCCTCCCCCGTGAATCAATGGGGACAGGTTCATGATTCAGGCTTGAATCAAGCAACCTGTCCCCTTGATTCAGCAGCAGGCTCCCCTCCTTCGGAGGGGCTGGGGGAGGCTCTGCCTTTTGACAAATGGGCCTCAGAACTGCTGGAGATGGCAGAGTATTACCCCTGCTTGAAGGAGCTGTTCCTGAATGTGCATCCTCATAAGTTGCCTGCGGTGTGGTTTTCCTCTGCGGCATTGTTTGGGACGCTGATGACTCGTGCGTTTTACCATTTCTGGTACGAGCCTGAGTTGGTACGCCGTCTGAACTACTGCATCTTCATTATTGGTGATCCAGGAGCCGGTAAGAATATTGTGGAGAAGTTCTACAAGAAGATTGCCGACCCGATGATTCAGGCTGACCAATGCCTGATAGAGGCTGTTAACCGATACAAGGAAGGCAGAACGGAGCGTACTACCAGTACCAAAGCCCAAAAGGGTGAAGCCCTGAAAAGGCCTGTTGTAGGTATCCGAGTGCATCCTGCCCGTACCGCTACCGGTGAATTTATCCGCCACATGAATGCGGCTATTGAGACAGTTCAGGGCGTGCCCCTGAATCTGCACATGTTCTCGTTCGATGCGGAACTGGATAACGTCACCAAGCAGAACAAGGGTGGTGACTGGAAGGACCGAGAAATCCTTGAGTTGAAGGCTTTTCATAACGAGCAGGACGGACAGATGTATGCCAATCAGGAGTCTGTTACGGGTATGTTCAACGTGTTTTGGAACTTCATCTACACTGGTACGCCGTATGCTCTGCACCGCAAGGTGAACCAAAGGAATTTTGGTACGGGTATGAGTACCCGACTTGCCGTCATCCCACTGCCCGATAAGGGTATGGCGAAGCGACATCAGCAGGTAGATCCGTCAGCCAACGAGACCTTGAAGACATGGGCTTACCGCCTCGACAAGGTGGAGGGTGAACTGCCTATAGAACCGCTGAACGATGAGACCTACGAGTGGCAAACCAGCCACTTGGAGATAGCTGAGTTTAATGGCGATAAAGCAGACCGAACGCTGCTGAAGCGTATTCCGTACTACGGCATCGGTATCTCTCTTCCGTTCATTCTGATGCGTCATTGGGATGAGTGGCAGGAGTCTCGAAGCCTGACAATGGATGACAGGGATAAGCGGCTCTGTAGGTTGGCTATGGAGATTCAGTACAAGTGCCAGCAGTTCTTCTTTGGCGAAATGGCATTCAACTACTTTGCCGACCAGAACAAGGAGTTTGTACAGCGTCGACGCACCACCCGATACGACGAGTGCTTCCGTAAGTTGCCCGATGAGTTCAAAACGCAACAATTCGTGGACTGCTTCGGTACTTCGCAACCAACGGCATGGAAGGCCATCAACCGCTTTGTCAGCGAGGGCATAGTTAAGAAAGTGAAGTATGGGCTCTATCGGAAACTGGTGCAGGAGTTGCCCTAACTTATAAAGTTATAACTCCTGACACCTGACATTTATAGTTAAGAGTTAAAAAATAAGAGTTAAGAGTTATGTTACCAAGAGGAATTCGTAATCACAACCCGTTGAACATCCGTCGCACAGCGAAGGATCAGTGGAAAGGTATGGCAGAGGTGCAGAATGATCGCGCCTTTGTGCAGTTCAAAAGTTTAGAGTACGGCTGGCGAGCAGCCTTCTACCTGCTCACTCGCACGTACTACCACAAGTACCGCCTCTACACCATCCGAGGCATCGTGAACCGTTGGGCACCACAGTGCGAGAACGATACGTCGGCTTATGTCCAGAACGTCACCCGTCTGACCGGCATCGACCCCGACGAGCCGATAGGCATCCCATCGGACAAGCCAAGCCGTTGGATGGCAGTAGGCGTGGCAATGGCGATACAGGAAAATGGAACAACATCTATCGACTGGTTCGCTATGCTACGAGGCTGGGAGTTAGCAAGGAATAGCATCTAGCAATTAGAAATCGGGCTCACCATTTCAAATATGGTGGGCCCGTTTTTGATTTCTTTAATGACATAATCTTTGTAGGACAAGCCAAGGTACATGGCATACATTGCCGCACCAGAAACGGCCTCGCCTGATAGATAAACGAATTATTATATCTATCTTTTGGGGCTCTTAAAAGATGCGAACTCCTTAAATGTTGTTAAGGAAGCGTGGATTTATTAGGAAATATTGAATATATTTCGTATATTTGCCACAAACTACACCTATATGGATCTACGCAAACTACTATCCTTCAGAGATTGGTTCTCCTATCGTCAAAAGATAGGCCTATTGGTTGTGGCTGGCGTTGTATGTGGACTTGGCGGATTGTTTATGTATCTGCTTCGTGCGCATACCTATTTCGTGGGCGACGACCCGTCGGCCTGCGTCAACTGCCACATCATGACACCTTATTATGCCACGTGGAGCCATTCCTCACACGGAAGAGACGCCACGTGTAACGACTGCCACGTGCCCCACCAGAATCTTGCCCTGAAGTATGGCTTCAAGGCGATGGACGGACTGAAGCATACGGTCTACTTTGTGACCCATGCCGAGCGTCAGGCTCCTATGGCAGAGACGCTGACAGGGCAGGTGGTGATGGACAACTGCATCCGTTGTCATGAACAGTTGAATACAGAGTTCGTGAAGACGGGCCGTATGAGCTACATGCAGCAGCAGGCTAAAGGCGGCAAGGTATGCTGGGACTGTCATCGCAACGTGCCTCACAGCGGTATGAACTCGCTGATGGCCACGCCGAATGCTGAGGGTGTTACCCCTCTGCCGCCAAGTCCAGTGCCCGATTGGCTTCAGGGAATGTTGGCAAAATGACGAAATATGGAAGCATCGAAACATCGAAATAACAAAAACAAAGATATTATGGCAAAGAAATTAAAGAGTTGGCAAGGATGGATTCTCTTTGGAGGATCAATGGCAGTAGTCTTTGTATTAGGACTGCTCGTCTCGTCGTTGATGGAGCGCCGTGCCGAAGTAGCAAGTGTGTTTAACAACAAACGCACCGTGTTTGAAGACAGTATTGTGGCTCAGAGCGAAAAGTTCAAGGCCGATTATCCTCGTGAGTACGAGACATGGGCTCAGACCGAGGATACCTCTTTCGAGTCGAAGTACAACGGTTCTGAGGAGGTCGACGTGCTTGAGCAGCGTCCTGAGATGGTTGTGCTGTGGGCAGGCTATGCTTTCTCGCGCCACTACAACACCCCTCGCGGACACAAGCATTGTATCGAAGACCTGCGCAAGATTCTGCGTACCGGTAACCCAGGCATCGATGGCGACGGTGACATGCAGCCAGCAACCTGCTGGACTTGTAAGGGTCCTGATGTTCCTCGCATGATGCGCGAACTGAGCGACAAGAAGAGCGTGTTCGATCCCACTAACTACTATGCTTATGAAGGCAAGTGGAGCGGACTTGGAGCCGAGATGCACAACTCTGTGGGTTGCTCTGACTGCCACGATGCTACAACTATGGATCTGCGCCCTGCACGTCCTGCTATCTATGAGGCGTTCGCTCGCAGAGGTCTCGACCTGAAGAAGCAGACTCATCAGGAGATGCGTTCGCTGGTGTGCGCCCAGTGCCATGTGGAGTACTACTTCATCAAGCCCGACGATGCCAACAATCCTGGCAAGGCCAACTACCTGATGTTCCCCCACGACAAGGGTCTGACGCTGGAGGCTGCTGAGGAGTACTACGACAGCATCGGCTTCTACGACTACATCCACGCCATCTCCAAGACGCCTATCCTGAAGGCTCAGCACCCAGGCTACGAGATGTCGAAGCAGGGCATCCACGGCCAGCGCGGTGTCAGCTGTGCCGACTGCCACATGCCTTACATGCAGGAGGGTGGTGTTAAGTTCTCCGACCACCACATCATGTCGCCTCTGGCACATATCGATCGTACTTGTCAGACCTGTCACCGTCAGGATGCAGAGACCTTGCGCCAGAACGTCTACGAGCGTCAGGACAAGTGTACCGAGATACGCAACCGTGCTGAGAAGGAACTGGCTCGTGCTCACTTCGAGACCAAGTTCATCATCGACAAGGGTGCTACCGAGGCCGAGCTAAAACCGATACAAAATCTGCTGCGCAAGAGTCAGTGGCGTTGGGACTACTCAATTGCTTCTCATGGTGCAACATTCCACGCACCTCAGGAGGTTATCCGTCTGCTTGCAGCATCTATCGACTACTCTAAGGAGGCCCGTATTCTGATTGCACGCGTAGCAGCTAAGTACGGACATACTGGTGAGATTCCCGTGCCCGACTACTCTACAAAGGCCAAGGCTCAGCAGGCCATCGGTCTGGACATGCAGAAGCTGAACGAGAAGAAGCAGAAGTTCCTGGACGAAATCGTTCCGAAATGGATTGACGAGGCCAAGAAGAATGGCAAACTCATTGAAATCTGATGTGGACTAAACCATACGGAATGAAAGAAGGCTTCCTCATTGGAGGGGGCCTTATCTTTGCTGGACTGATGCTCGAATTGAGTGTTGGCCCAGTAGATTGGGATGCCTTCCGCTGGCCAGTTAACGGCATCGTGCTGGCGGGATTCCTCGTACTTATTGCCATTATTTTCTTGTTGCGCAAACGGGTGTATGGCTTTCAGTTCATCGGCACCTTTAAGGCTGCGATACCTGCGCTGGTCTATGCCGTCATGCTGACTATTATCATGGGATTGACGAGGCAAGAAGTAAATGGTGTGTGGCTGAACAATATGCTGTCGTTCTGGCCTTTCGTGTTGATTTATGTGTATATTGCTGTGATTCTCGGGCAGATCATCCTCCGACGGACGCTGCATTTTCAATGGAAGCGTGATATACCTTTTCTGCTGAACCATCTCGGTTTATTCCTTGCTATGACGACAGCCACATTGGGCAATGCCGACATGCAGCGACTGAAGATGATTACCGTGAAGGGAGAGCCTGAATGGCGTGCGTTGACCTCGCAACAACAGATTGTGGAGATGCCCATCGCCATCGAACTTAAGGAGTTTATCATGGAGACCTACGACGACGGCTCTCCTCGCCGCTTTGCCTCTGACATCCAGATTCTGACAAAGACAGGCAAGAACATCCAGACCACCGTCGAGGTGAACAAGCCCATAGAGGTGGACGGCTGGAAAATCTACCAGTACGGCTATGACACGCAGATGGGTGCCATGAGCCAGACAAGTATCCTGGAACTGGTAAGCGACCCGTGGTTGCCGTTAGTATATACGGGCATCTATATGATGCTCGCCGGGGCCGTATGTATGTTTATTCTTGGAGGGAGGTTTGAAGCCCCTTGATAAGGGGCAGGCCTAAGCCAGGGTTATTATTTTGTAAACAATGGATTGGAGTTACTTTATATATTTCGCAATAGCAGCCGTCCTGCTGTGGGCCGTAGGTGCCTGGGCAGCATGGCGTAAAAAGACCATGTTGGCCTATACATCTACTATCACTGGACTCGTCGTGTTCTTCAGCTTTATCCTGATGATGTGGATTTCCTTGGAGCGTCCACCGTTAAGGACGATGGGCGAAACGCGTCTTTGGTATTCATTCTTCCTGCCGCTGGCGGGCATCATCGTCTATTCCCGCTGGTGTTATAAGTGGATACTCTCGTTCTCTACCGTCCTTGCGTTGGTATTCATCTGCGTCAACCTATTCAAGCCGGAGATACATTCCAAGACACTGATGCCAGCCCTGCAGAGCCCTTGGTTCGCTCCACACGTCATCGTCTATATGTTCGCATACGCTGTATTGGGTGCCTCGGCAGTAATGGCCTTGTACTTATTATTCTTTAAACGGAAAACCATTGCTGACGAAGAATTCGACATTACGGATAATCTCGTCTATGTCGGCCTTGCTTTCATGACCATCGGTATGCTCTTCGGTGCACTATGGGCCAAGGAGGCGTGGGGACACTACTGGTCGTGGGACCCCAAGGAGACGTGGGCTGCCATCACCTGGTTCGCCTATCTCGGCTATGTGCATTACAGAAAAATACCCACTCACAAGCCGAAGCTCGCTCTGTGGGTATTGCTTGTATCGTTCGTGCTCTTGCAGATGTGTTGGTGGGGCATTAATTACCTTCCCTCTGCCCAAGGCTCCAGCGTCCACGTCTATAGCATGCCATCGTAACGCTATTCCATTCGTCCCCATTTCATCTCTTCCCCCTGCTTATCGTATTGCTTACGTTTTCCGGTAGGAAGAGCGGTGAGAGTTATCTTTACCACAGCCGTGCGTTCCAGACTGCGGGCAATGCCACCATTGGATTGGCGGCAATGCAATCCAGTTTCTCGCCTTCCATAGCACAATGGAAGTAAAACGTATTCTCGTCAGTATGTGCCAATGACAGAGGAACACCATAAGGTGTGCCGTCAGGTCGTGTGAAACTAACGGTAATGTATGGAGCCTTTTCCAACACCTCCAAGGCGAAGGCAGCATCCATTGCTCTGCTTGCTTTTCTCATATCACTCAATAACAGAAATCCGCATTTCTATGTCATCAACAGGCCTGTCACCACGTGCGGTAGCTGTGCCCTGAATCATCTCCACGACATCGAGGCCCTCTTCAACTTCACCAAAGACAGTATATTGCCCGTCAAGATGGGGTGTGCCTCCAATGGTAGAGTAAATCTTCAACTGCTCATCAGTCAGGCCATTACCCTGAACCTGACTCTCTGCTTCGGCAGCGAGTTTGTCCTGAAGTTCCTGTAAACCGACACGATTACGTTCACGGCGCATCTGCATAATCTCGTCACGATGCTCCTTAGCCAGTCGGTTAAAAGCATCCTGAATCTTCTGCATCTTCAACTGTTTGGCGAACTGGCGAAGTTGCCCTTCGTTGTATACCTGTCCCCAGACGATATAGAACTGTGAGCCGCTGCTACGGCGCTCAGGATTCACCTCGTCACCCTGACGGGCTGCAGCCAACGCACCACGTTTGTGGAACAAGCCATCCTTAATCTCTGCTTCCAGCGTATAGTCAGGGCCACCGACACCCAGCATCTTTCCAGCTGGTGCACCCTTCGAATCAGGGTCACCGCCCTGAATCATGAAGTCCTTAATCACCCGATGGAACAGTGTACCATCATAATAGCCCTCCTTCACCAGTTTCACGAAGTTGTCACAGTGGATGGGAGTCTCGTCATAAAGGCGAACTACGATGTCGCCCAACAATGTCTGTATCTTTACCTTCATATCCTTTGAATTTTGAGTGCAAAGGTAATGAATTATCCTCAGATTCTTTGCAATACGCCCGCTTTTCCAACAATCTTTAAGCTTCTCACGGGGGATTTCCCCAGTGCGATTTAGGGAAAATACTCCTCAATTATAGGAATAATCCAGGACTTTTCGCCCTCTCCTTTACGTCAAAGAAGTGAAAATAAGAAACAAATGTCTAACAATTTAAAGATAGGAGATAAAGATATGAAGAAAACGATAGTGAGCACTAAGCGTTTGATGATCCTGGCAATGATGATGGCAATGACTATCTCGGCCAACGCTATGAGCTATAATGCAGCAAAGCACGAGGCGCTTTTCCTCTCGGACAAGATGGCCTACGAGCTGAACCTCACAGCTGCACAGTATGAGGCAGTCTACGAGATCAACCTCGACTACCTGATGAGCCTGAACGGACATGGCGACGTGTTTGGCATCTGGTGGGATCGTCGTAACGCAGACCTCCGCTTCGTGCTGACTCCGTGGCAGTATGACAAGTATGTGGCTCTGAACCACTTCTATCGCCCCGTAGCATGGAAGGCTGGTGGATGGACATTCGCAGTATATACTCACTATAACAGAGGGCATTTCTACAATGCACATCCGAAGGTGTTCGTTACCTACAAGGGCGGTCACAATAAGGTTCATGGCTCACACTATGCTCACATGCACAAGCCCGCACCTGCTCCTGCAATGGGACATCGCAATGCTCCGATGTACGACAAGGGCGCAAGAGTGATGAACGACAAAGGCCATATGGGCAACCATAACATGGGTAACCACAATGCTCATAAGGCTCCGAATCGCGAAATTGCTCAGAACACTCGTACCAATCGCAGTGGTTCCGGCCACTTCGGAGGTCGCCGCTAAGGTTGTTTACTTGCCTCTATCATATGCCTCGAAAGAGGACTCCGGGGAATCGTAGAAATACGGTTCCCTTTTCTGATTTTACAAGTAGAATACGAACTTTGTTCCCCTCGATCCTACCCCGTCATAATCGGCAGGTATAGGGAACTGGCAACACAAATCACTGATGACGTCTTCATCAAGGGTAACAGACAGTTCAAGAACGATGGCACCACGCCTTTCATCATAGGCCAGATTCCAGATGCATTCACCCAGAACGGCATTTACAACCGTCCTTATCTCATCCTGAGTGCGCCAGATGGAATCAAAGTCAATCATAGTATTCTATTTGCAGTTCTTCGCTGACGTTGAAATCATCGTGGAACCCATCATCGTACTTGTATACAATACGAAGGCCACGATAAGTAGAGGGAACTTTCAGCACATCCAGCAAATGCCACTTGGGACGGCCAAAGTCGTATGACTCTCTGTCAAGGATGATACGATTGGAAACGAAGTCGAAGGTATAATAGCCACCACCAATGCATTGGTCGCCAGACTTCAGCAGGTGCTTGTGCTGGTCAACCATGCCTAAACGGAATACACCATCCATCGTGATGATAAACTTCGGTAGTTTCATCGTACTATCTTTGCTTTTTGCAGATTATCAAAGTCACTCCAGAAATCAGACTCTTCCGATTCACTAAACCCGTTAGTGGACAGTTCTTGAAGAATGGCATCCAAAAGCTGAACCTTTGA
>JAEEGI010016774.1_pt1 | contig 15098 bp, 15 predicted proteins | sample 8958751 | NCBI WGS metagenome assembly JAEEGI01 (sample SAMN16246545, study PRJNA631951) | gut metagenome | biome: gut microbiome; feature: rumen; material: KS-attached | host: Bos | place: Iran: Karaj | collected 2018-10
AGAAAAACAAAAAGCTTATCTTTGTGGGCGAAATGCAGAGCTATGGGAAAGAAGAGACGGACATTCATCAGCTTCGACTGGGCACTGAAGCACCTGCTCCGTGAGAAGGGCAACCACGACGTGCTGGAAGGCTTCATCAGCACGGTGCTGGGTACTCCCATCAAGATTCAGCGTCTGTTAGAGAGCGAGGGGAACAAAAGCCGCGAGGACGCGAAGTACAACCGCGTGGACCTGCTGGCCGAGGACACCAAGGGTGACCTGCTGCTCATCGAGGTGCAGGGCGAGCCGGAGTTTGCCTACTTCCAGCGCATGCTCTTCGGGGCCTCGAAGCTCGTCACGGAGTATATCGAGAGCGGTGAAAACTACGAACACGTAAAGCGCGTGTACAGCATCAACATCGTCTACTTCGACCTGGGCCAGGGCGAGGACTGCGTCTACGAGGGCAAGACCGAGTTCCGCGGACTTACCAAAGGCGATGTGCTGCAGCTGTCGCCATTCCAGAAGCAGACGTTCAAAGCCGAGGCGGTGTCCGACCTTTATCCGCGCTACATCATCCTGAAGGTGAACGACTTCAACCGCTGGAGCCGCGACTCGCTGGACCAGTGGCTCTACTTCCTGTCTACCACCGACATCCCCGACGACGCCGACGCCCCCGGCCTGCGTGAGGCGCGTGAGAAGCTGGACCGTATGCGCATGGGTCGTGATGAAGGCATTCTCTACGACCGCTACCTCATGGATCGCGCCATTCTGCGCAACCAGATGTTCACCGCCCGCGGCGAGGGTGAGCTGGAGGGGCTGGAAAAGGGCCGTGCCGAGGGCCGCGCAGAGGGCCGCGTCGAAGGCGAGCATGAGAAGGCCTTAGACTCCGCCCGCCGTATGAAAGCTGACGGCATGCCCGCAGAACTGATAGCCAAGTACACTGGCCTGGACAAAGACACCATCGAGACACTATAACTGAGTAATAACCGCCACTAAACAGTAACAACTATGACATAGCAACAGACGAATCGGGAGCCGCGGAGGCACCAGGTGCCACAGCTCCAAATGGGACTAAAAACTAAACACAATTTATTAACTTTTCGAGCAGCGAGAGCCATCGTGCTTGCATGTTTGGCCGAGTCGCGAGAAAAGTCAAACAAAGTTTAACCACGAGTAAGGATTGTGCGTAGAAGTCCCGTTCGACAGTCTTTTTAGATACTTGAGCTTTCTGCTCTTGTCTCTCTTTCGTTTGAATACCGCCAAATATTCGCAATGTGAGAGCAAGCAGTTCAGAAGGTTCACGTCCGTTGGGCGTGAACTGTTCTTGCTTGTTTACATTGCAGGTCACTTGGCGGTAACCTAAACGAAAGAATAAGCATCGGATGGTTTCACGCCTTTTCTTATTTTCTCAAAAACTCTATCATCTATGTTTACAAAACGCAAACTTTTGCTCTGCGCTTTGCTGTCAGGATGCCTGCACATGTCGGCGCAGACGCTGGTGCTCCACCATGCCGACGGCACCACTACCGACGTGGAGCTGTTTACTCAGCCTCACATCGAATTTCAAGGCGACCGTGTGCTCATCACTTCGTCTGTGCTCGACATGGACTATGCCAAAGAAGATATCCTCCGCTTCACCTACAAGGGCGGTACCACCGTCGCAGTCAAGGACGTGAAGAAGGAGGCCGACTGCACACAGCGTGATGGCCAGCTGGTGTTCCACGGCATCACTGGGCAGGACAAGGTGGCCGTCTATAATGCCAACGGTGTTCGAATGCCCATTCGCCTTACTGTCAGCGGCAACGATGCCACACTTTCCCTCAACGCCATCCCCAAGGGGGTGTACCTCCTCTCTGTAAACGGTAGAACCTCAAAATTCACGAAGCCATGAAAAGAACTATCCTTTCTCTCCTGCTCACTGCCATGGCACTGACAGGAATGGCACAGACCATCGGCGAGGCCTTTTACATCTACCGCAACGACGGCCAGTTCAATGCCTTCTTCCGCGATGAGGTGCAGAGCATAGAATACTCCCACTACGACCTCGACAGCGTTTACTACGAAGAGAACGTCACCCAGCTCATCTACACCGCCGACAGCCTCTACCGCATTCCGCTGGCGGCTATTGACAGCGTGGGCTTCGTGCAGCCAGAGACAGTGTATAAGGAAGGTTCCATTCCCTTGGAGAACGAGTTGTTTGACTATTTGATTCGTGCAGAGGAAACTACGCTTGTATTCGACTTAGCTATGCCAGAATCGTTAGTGCCAGACATTGGTGATAAACTTGTTGCTACGGACATATCAGAAAAACTACCAAATGGTTTCGTGGGAATTGTAAGGTCTGTTACCGTAGGGTCAGATGGCATATATGTTAACAGCGAAACCGTTGAGCTCTCAGAGGCAGTGTCGCAATACTATGGTGTTTATGAGATTATTGCAGGCAGCGGAGGGCAGACGAGAGTGCGTGGTCCCCGCAAGGCAATGCATGAGAACGTGATATACAATGGAGACCTGCCTTTCGGTCAAAAAAACATACAGTTGGGATTGTCAGGCTTTGTTACGGAAAAGGACATTTTTGACATTAATGCAAAGAATACCTTAGACATCACTTATACACCAGAAATCCGCATCAAGATAACACGCGTAGTGGATGACTTCCTCTTGCGCTCGCACACGAATATGTTGGTTATAGCTGACATTGATTCAGACATAGAATATGAGGTCTCTGGAGAAGCGCAGAAGGAATGGAAGAAGTCTTTCCTACCCAAGCAAGATTTTCCCATTGCAGGAATACCCGTCTATTTTGACATAGGTGCCAAGGCTTCACTTGGCGGCGAGATTGCAACGGCTTTCTCTTTCAAAAGCCTGGCACATGTTGTGACCGACATTACCTATTACGATGTGTCGCTGCTGCCAGTGATTGGTAAAATTGTCTCGCCTATTATCAACAGGGTCGAAGGCGATGTGAGTATTACGACGATGGATTTGGAATGGGATTACCTTGGGTTCCGCGCTGAGTTCAAACCTCGTATATATACACGGATAGGCCTGTCGGCCATATCTCATGTTGCTGGATGGGTAGGTGGTGAGTTTGACTTTGGTGTGAAGGCTACAGGCGAGTTGATGTTCGACGTCGACCGAATACGAAACGCTGAGCCTGGCACTGCCGTTTATGACGAGTTGAAAGACTTAGCAAAGATTGACGTCAAGTCATACGTCGGTGCGCATTTCATGGCAGCTGCATTTGACGACCGTTATACGTTCAGCTTAGGCAAGGACTTTGACACTCCATTCGGCACTTGGTATCAGGGACGCATACTGCCAGGTTTCTCCGAAACAAAAGCCGAGAGGCTATCTGACACCAGTGCAAAAGTGACAGCCAATATTACTAATGACTGCTTTATACCATATACCGTGGGCTTCGCGCTCTATGACGAAGACAAACATCTTGTTGACACCAAACTCTACGGCGAGAAATACTGGACACGCAATGCCTATAAATCGTACAGTTGCGAGTTCGAGGGACTAGACGATTCAAAGAAATATACGGTTTATCCAGTTATTCGTTTCTTTGGCAAATACGACATGTTGGCATCACCCAGTGCTGACCTCGACATGCACTTCCCTGTCACACTCTCCGATTTCCGCGTCACCAGCTCGCAGCACAAGGAGAACGGCTTCAGCCACAATGGGCAGTTGTACGACTACTGTTTCAACGTGTCGGTGACGGCCACGCTCGATGATGATGCTGAAGGCATCGCCGACTGGGGCTATATCTATCTCGACCCCAACGGCAACGAGGCCACCATCTCTTTGTTGCAGTTTGGCCATTCGTACACTGACACCCGCTGGGCCTACTACCGCAACAAGCCGCACGACACCTGTACGCTCTACGGCTATGTGAAGTACGCAGGCAGCAACAAAATTGTCCGTGGTGAACGGCACGACTATCCCTTAGAGTTTGCCGAGACCTCCTGCCCCGATGACAACCATCCGCACTGGATAGACCTGGGCATTGGTACGCAGTGGCGGTGCTGCAATGCGGAGGCATCAAGTCCAGAGGAGTATGGCGGATATTATACCTTCAACGAGGCAAAGGCATATAACCCGCCGTCGCGGGAGCAGATTAGGGCATTGGTAGATAACTGCTCGTACACCTGGACGACCCAGAACGGTGTGCCGGGTGGCAAGTTCACTGGTCCTAACGGCGGTACCATCTTCCTCCCCGCTGCGGGCTACCGCCGGAGTGGCGAGTTCTACAGTGTGGGTTCTTGGGGCGGCTACTGGTCGTCGATGCCTTACGACGAGCACTTCGCCTACGAATTGGACGTCTTTACGGAGGTCGCAATCTGGCGCGATGACGGCTACCGCTTCGACGGTCTATCCGTGCGCCCCGTGCGTTAGAACTGAGTACATCCTTTCCCAACGCGAAACCCATTCGCCTCGCCGAAACTGGAAGTCACACCCTGCGGTGGGGCAGTTGAGTGTAGGGGCAGGCCCCGTGCCAGCCCGCTTGCCCGTCAGGGCAAATTGCCGTGGAAATGTCCATCGTGCCAGCCCGCTTGCCCGACAGGGCAAATTGCCATGGAAATGTCCATCGCATATTGCCCCTGCCGGGGCATCGGGCTGGCACAGGGCCTGCCCCTACACTGGCGTGCACGGCGTTACTCCACGCCTAATGATTTCGCTGCGGAAACCGCCTGTCGGCGGTACGGGCTGACACGGGGCCTGCCCCTACACGGGCGGGCTTGACCCCTAAATCCTGGCTACCCCCGAAATTGTATCACATGCATACAATATCCATAGAGAAACAACGTTGTAATAGAAAACGACAGACTAAATAGATTGTGTAAACAGTATGTCCGACTTGCCCATACGCCGTAACAGCCTTCGCCTGCAGGACTTCGACTATGCTGCGCATTGCTGTTATTTCATCACCATCGTAACGCAGGGTCGTGTCTGTCGCTTTGGCGCTGTCCAGGATGGTGAACTGGTGCTTAATGATTCTGGCATGATGGTTGAGGAGGTGTATCAGCAGATGCTCGCCACCTTTCCTGGCATGGAGGATATTGCACATGTAGTCATGCCCAACCATGTTCATTTCTTTTTCTTCAATGGTGGCACCTCAAGCATAACTGATGCCATAAGATGGTACAAAAGCATGTCTACGAACAAGTATATTCATGGCGTGAGAGAAAAGGGGTGGCCACGCTTTGACATGCGGCTGTGGCAGACCCGTTTCTACGATGCCATCATAAGGAATGAGGTGGCTTATAGTTATGTGGTGAATTATATCCTCAACAACCCCCTAAGGTGGGAGTACGACCGTCTGAATTTTGATGCAGATGTAAGCAAAGCTGACAATGTCAATGCTCAGTTGCGCCTGATGAACTGGTAGCTTCATCTTCCACCTGCCACTCCTCCACGGTTCCCGTCTGGCTGGAGAACGAGGCTCCGACGAGGAACTTCTGGCGCGGGTCAGTGTCGTAGCTGCGGGCGTAGCCGCGGCTGTGAATCTGCTGCAGGGCCTCAGCGGCGGTGCCATCGAGCTTGAACTCGAAGATGTAGACATACTGCGGGGTCTCAATGATGCAGTCGGCGCGGCCCTCGGAGAGCTGCTTCTCGGTGTAGACGGTGTAGCACGAGATGAGGCGCATGAGCAGGTAGAAGGTATAGTGGAAGTACAGCTCGCGGTCCTTCTGGTCCTTCTTCGGCCGCATGCTGTAGGGCGTATCTGCAAGGAAGCTGGTGAACAGGCGGCGCACGAGGTCGAGGTCAGCGGCACGGAGGGCTTTTACCATCTTCACCACCCACGATTTCGTGTCCTCCTTCGGCTGCACATAGTTGCTTGTCAGCAGCGTGACAAGGCCCTCACGTACCTCGCGGTTTGGGAAGTCAAGCAGATAGGTGTTGAATTCCTTGTCCACATCCTTGATGGTGAGGTATCCGCTCTGGAATATCATCGGCAGTGGCGTGGCCGCGTCGGCCTTGTAGTCGATGAAAGTCTGCTTGTCGAAATACTGTCCGGTGTATCGCATCACGTCCTCGTTGGTGTTGGCCAGCAGGCGCATGAGGAGCGAGGGAGTGCCTGAGCTGAACCAGTAGCTGTCGAGTTTGTTGTTTGCAAAGGCGTTTAGAATGCTGAAGGGGTTGTAGATGTCGGTGAGTCGGTCGCTGAAGTGGTAGCCGTCGTATCTGTCCTTCAGCCATGCCTTCGCCTGCTCCACGGTGATGCCTTGGTCGTCGGCCAGTTCCTCTATGGATTCGGCAAACACCGTGTGCAGCTCTTCCTCGGTGATGCCCAAAAGCGTGTCGAAGCGGCTACTATATGATATGTCGTCGGGCTGATTGAATCCGCTGAACATCGACACCTGCGAAAACTTGGTGATGCCTGTGAGCAGCACGAAACGCAGGTGCTCGTCGGCGGCCTTGAACACGGAGAAGAAGTCCTTCAGGAAGTCGCGGTTCGCCTGTAGCTGCCGCTCGTCGTCAGGATTGCCCGTCTCAAGGAGGTCGAGCAGCGGCTTGTCGTATTCGTCGATGAGCACCACCACCTGCTGGCCCGTTTTCTTGTGTGCAGCCTCGATGAGCCACCGGAAACGAAGGGCCAGGCTCTGTGGCTTTTGGTCTGAAGGGTACAGCTCTCCCCATTTCTCTAACGACAGCGCGATGTACTCCTGCAGCGCACCTGGCTGCGAGATGCTGTTGAAGTCGAAATGCAGCACGGGGTACTGCTGCCACTCGTCCTCCAGCTCCGCAATCTTCAGTCCCTCGAACAGGTCTTTCCTGCCCTGGAAATAGTATTTCAGCGTGCTCACCAGCAGGCTCTTGCCGAACCGTCGTGGACGACCGAGGAAATAGATGTGGCCGCGCGTCAGCTTGTAGATAAGGTCAGTCTTGTCTACATAGACGAATCCGCCTTTGCGCAGCGTCTCGAAATCTTGTACACCAATAGGATAATTCATAACAATGCTGTTTACACCGCAAAAGTACGAAAAAACTTCCATTCCGCAAATTTATTAGCCTATAAATCATCCCCCTGTCAAAGAAATAATGGCTCTTTAATAATATTTATATCGCCGCAGCTGTGTTATCTCGTTTTTTTTCCCTACATTTGCAGCCGTTTAACAGCATAAGACTATGATAGAGATAGAGAATCTGAAAAAATCCTTCGGCACTACCGTGGCCTGCGACATCCCGTCGCTGACCATCCGCGACGGCGATCTGCTGGGACTTGTAGGCAATAACGGAGCGGGAAAGACGACGCTCTTCCGCCTGCTGCTCGACCTGCTGCAGGCCGACAGCGGCCATGTGCTGCTCGACGGCATCGACCCCGCGACATCGGAGGAATGGAAAGAGGCTACCGCCGCACACATCGACGACAGCTTTCTCATCGACTACCTCACGCCCGAGGAGTATTTCGCCTTCCTGGCCAAGCTCAGCGGTATGCAGCAGAGCCAGGTGGACGAGCGGCTGAAAGACTTCGAGCACTTTGCCGGCGGCGAGGTGCTGGGACAGAAGAAACTGATACGCAACCTCTCGGCGGGCAACAAGCAGAAGGTGGGCATCATCGCCGCACTCATCCGGCAGCCCAAGCTGGTCATCCTCGACGAGCCCTTCAACTTCCTCGACCCCACCAGCCAGAGCATCCTCAAGCACATGCTCACCGACTATAACAAGCAGACGGGAGCCACCATCCTGCTCAGCAGCCACAACCTGCAGCACACCATCGACATCTCATCGCGCATCGTCCTCTTAGAGAAAGGCCACGTCATCAGCGACAGCGCCAACGACAGCGATGAAGCACGCCAACAGTTGGTGGATTATTTCGAGGAAAAGGCGTGAAAAAGGGGCCTGAAAAGGGCGATTGACCATAGGAAAAACGGCGAAAATAAAGATTTTTTGAAAAAAGCGAGAAAAATATTTTCATATCCCACTGAAAATGAGTATCTTTGCAGCCCGAAATTGATACAATGTTTAATCATTAAAGAAAAACAACACCATGACAAAGGCAGAAATAGTCAACTCTATTGCCCAGCGCACCGGTATCGCAAAGCCTGAAGTGGCAGCTACTGTGGAAGCATTAATGGACGAAATCCGCACCAGCCTGGCTGTGAACAAGGAGAACGTCTACCTGCGCGGATTCGGCAGTTTCATCGTTAAGCACCGTGCACAGAAAACGGCACGCAACATCTCCAAGAACACCACTCTTGTCATCGAGGCCCATGACCTGCCGGCCTTCAAGCCCTGCAAGAGCTTTATCGAGAAGATGGCACAAAACAGCTAAGCGAACAACAGAACACAGATATTCAATTCATTTAAAACTTTAGAGAAATGCCTAACGGAAAAAAGAAAAAGGGCCACAAGATGGCTACGCACAAGCGTAAGAAGCGCCTGCGCAAGAACCGCCATAAGAGCAAGTAAATGCGGCGGGCAAAAGACGATGAAAGGAGCAGAGTCCGAGTGCAGCCCGACGCTGCGTGAGGAAAAGCTCCTTTTTTCTAATTAATAGGAAGTAAAAATGGGAGTTAAAATGGAAGTAAAAATGGGAGTTAAAATGGGAGTAAGAATGGGAGTTATTCCCCTTTAACTTCAACTTTAACTTCAACTTTAACTTCCCCCTGTAACTCCAAAAAGAAAGAACAATGACAAGCGAAGTAATCATTGATGTACAGCCCAAGGAGATCTCCATCGCTCTGCTTGAAGACAAGAGCCTGGTGGAGTACCAGAACGAGCCACGTGAGGCCTCGTTCGCTGTGGGCAACATCTACCTGGGACGAGTGAGAAAGCTCATGCCCGGGCTGAATGCTTGCTTTGTCGATGTGGGAAGCGAGAAAGACGCTTTCCTGCACTATCTTGACCTGGGACTACAGTTCAGCTCTTTCGAGAAATACCTCAAGCAGGTACAGAGCGACCGCAAACGTCTCTATCCCATCCAGAAAGCTACCTCGCAACCAGAGCTCCCCAAGGAAGGCACCATCCAAAACTATCTGAAGGTGGGCCAGGAGATCATGGTACAGATTGTAAAGGAGCCCATCAACACCAAAGGCCCGCGCCTGACCTGCGACCTGAGCTTTGCCGGCCGCTACATGGTGCTCATACCCTTTGGCGACAAGGTCTCCGTGTCGAGCAAGATCAAGCGAGGAGAAGAGCGCTCACGGCTCAAGCAGCTGGTGCAGAGCATGAAGCCGAAGAACTTCGGCGTCATCGTGCGCACAGTGGCTGAAGGCAAGCGAGCAGCCGAACTGGACCAAGAGCTCAAGGCGCTGTTGCGCCGATGGGATGACATGATTACCCGTGTGCAGAAGACCGCACAGGCCCCGCAGCTCGTCTATGAGGAGGAGACACGAGCCGTGGCACTGCTGCGCGACCTCTTCAACCCCACCTACGACGGAATTTACGTGAACGACACCGAGATTCACCAGCAGATTCACGACTATGTCGGCATGATTGCACCTGAAAAGACCGACATCGTCAAGCTCTACAACGGCAACGTTCCCATCTTCGACAACTTCAGCGTCACAAAGCAGCTCAAGTCGGGCTTCGGACGCACCGTCAACTACAAACGGGGAGCCTATCTCATCATCGAGCACACAGAGGCCATGCACGTGGTAGACGTGAACAGCGGAACGCGCATCAAGAAAGAAAACGGACAGGAAGCCAACGCCCTGGAGACCAACCTCGGCGCTGCCGACGAGCTGGCCCGCCAGCTGCGACTGCGCGACATGGGCGGCATCATCGTCGTAGACTTCATCGACATGAACCTGGCCGAAGACCGGCAGATGCTCTACGAGCGGATGTGCGAGAACATGAAGAAAGACCGCGCCCGCCACAACATCCTGCCCCTGTCGAAGTTCGGCCTCATGCAAATCACACGTCAGCGTGTGCGCCCTGCCATGGACGTCGCAGTAGAAGAGAGCTGCCCCACATGCCACGGCACAGGCAAAATCAAGTCGAGCATCCTGTTTACCGACCAGTTAGAGAGCAAGATTGACCGTCTCGTCAACAAGATAGGCATCAAGCGTTTCACCCTGCACGTCCATCCCTACGTGGCAGCCTTCATCAACCAGGGTGTCTGGTCGCTGAAGCGCCGATGGCAAATGAAGTACGGCCTGGGCGTACGCATCATTCCCAGTCAGAAACTGGCATTCCTGCAGTATGAGTTCTACGACTCGCAGCGACAGTTCATCGACATGCAAGAAGAACACGAGGTGGCCTCATAAAAGGTCACCTCGTTTTTTTACCACTACAGCGCAGCCTCTGAGAACTGCTTGATGCGCTGCTCCTCCGACAGCTTACATATTAATAATGTGTCATCGTTTTCTGCCACGATGTAGCCGTCGAGTCCCTGTATCACCACTTTCTTCTCCTGCGTAGTGTGCACGATGCAGCCGCGGCTCTCGAAGAGCGAGATATTCTCGCCGATGAGGGCATTGCCGTAGAGGTCGTGCTTCGACAGCGTCAGCAGCGAGCCCCATGTGCCCAAGTCGCTCCAGCCGAAGTCGGCAGGACAGACAAATATCTCTTCCGCTTTCTCCATGATGGCATAGTCCACCGAGATGTTCTCGCACTTGGGAAACTGCTCGTTGATGACCTGCTGCTCCTGCGGCGTACCGTAGACGGGCAGCAGCGACTCGAAGATTTTCGCAATGCGTGGCTGGTAGACGCGGAAGGCGTTGACAATGGTCGACACGTTCCAGATGAAGATGCCGGCGTTCCAGAAATAGTTGTTCTTCTTGATATACTGCTCGGCGGTCTGCAGGTCGGGTTTCTCCCGGAAGGAGTCGACGCGGAATATCTGCTTGCTCATGCGCAGCGACGGCGACGAGAGGTCGGCCTGTATGTAGCCATAGCCCGTCTCGGGGCGCGTGGGCTTCATGCCAAGTGTGACGATGGCATCGCTGTCCTCGGTGAAGGCCATGCACTCGCTGACCACACGCTGAAACTCCTGCACATTGGTCACGATGTGGTCGCTGGGCGTCACCACGATATTGGCCTTGGGGTCTCTGGACTTGATGCGCCAGCTGACGTAGGCAATGCAGGGTGCCGTGTTTCTGCGGCATGGCTCGCAGAGGATGTTCTCAGGCGGCATGTCGGGCAGCTGCTCGCTGACGATGGCGGCATACCTCGCATTGGTCACCACCCAGACGTTCTCGGGCGGCACCAGCTGGCCAAAACGCTCCACAGTGAGCTGCAGCAGTGTACGCCCGGTGCCCAAGACATCGATAAACTGTTTGGGGCGCTCCTCAGTGCTCATAGGCCAGAAGCGGCTTCCCACGCCGCCGGCCATGATGACAAGATGATTGTTTCTTTTTCCCATATTTTTTTACTTATTCAAGTTTCACATTCAATCCCTCGGCATTGCCATTTTCAGGAGTTAAAGGAGTTTTTTTAGGAGTTTTTTTAGGAGTTAAAGGAGTTAAAGGAGTTAAAGGAGTTAAAGACAAATGACTCTCCATGAAAAGCCTTGTCTCCGTTCAATTGTGAGGAGTTAAAGGAGTTTTTTTAGGAGTTAAAGGAGTTAAAGACAAATGACTCTCCATGAAAAGCCTTTGTCTCCGGGGTTGAAATCCATAGCAAAACTATTGTCTTTAACTCCTTTAACTCCTTTAACTCCTTTAACTCCAATGATTACTCCTTTAACTCCAATGATTACTCCTTTAACTCCAAAAAAACTCCAAAAAAACTCCAAGATTACTCCTCATCAGGAAATTTCGTTGCCGACAGCTTGCGGTCGATGGCCGTATGAAACGAGATGATGGTTTCCGAGCGGGCCAGTCCCAAGGGCTGCAGCTGGTCGTGAATGATGTCAAGCAGATGGTGGTTGTTCTTTGCGTAGATCTTGATGAACAGGTCATAGTTGCCCGTGGTGTAGTGACACTCCACCACCTCCGGCATGGTCTTGAGCTGTTCCACCACCTCGTCGAAGGTCTCGGGATTCTTCAGGTTCAATCCGATGAAGGCACAGGTCTCATAGCCTATCTTCTCAGGGTCGATGATGAACTGCGAGCCTTTCAGCACTCCCATGTTGGTCAGCTTCTGGATGCGCTGATGAATAGCTGCTCCGCTGACGTTACAGGTACGGGCTACTTCGAGGAAGGGCACTCGGGCATCCTCGGAAATCATTTTCAGAATTTGCTTGTCTAAATGATCCAATCTTTGGTTTGCCATAGCATCAATGTTTTATGGGTTATTGTTAATTATTGAATGTTTTTCAGTTGCCGAATAGTTGATACGCAGGGCATAGCTCTGCTGCAAGGCGTGCTTGATGTCGCTGATGAGGTGCATGGGCACGTCGCGGTCGGCCTTGATGCTCACCGTCATGCGCCCCTGGTCCTCGCTGTTCATCCGGCTGCGCTCATTGTCTATGAAGGCCTTGATGTCGTCGAGCGTGGCCACCTCGTTGTTCAGCTGGATGACGAACTCGTCGCCACCAGCCACCTCACCCATGCGACGGCCCACGTAGATGTGCACCACGCTGGCCTTGTGGCCCAGTTTCTGCACCTCCGTGCCCTGCGGCACCTCGTAGTGCACCTTCAGGTCAACGTCTCTCATGTGCGTCACTATCATGAAGAAGAACAGCACGGTGAAGATGAGGTCGGGCAGCGACGATGTGTTGAGCATCGGCACGTCGCGGTCTTCACTGTTTCTGGTAAAGTATCTGTTCCTCATTGTTGTTGAGAGTTGAGAGTTGAGTGTTGAGTGTTGAGAGATGAGAGCTGAGGGTTTATTGTTGAGGGTATCGCCCTTCGCTGATTCTTTTGGGGTAGACCATTGCTACGGCATCGCGCTGCTCCTGCGAGCAGTCGCTGTAGGGATGGCCGAAGCGGCTGCGGGCCAGCCTGTCGCGCAGGTTGTTGTATCCTCGTGCAATGGCGTTCTGCATTTCGAAGTAGGCATTGTAGGTCGTCATGCTGTCGGTCGCTATGGTGATGATATGTCGGTCGCTGACGCGGCAGCGCCCCATGAGGTGCACCTCGCGCTCGCTCTTCTCCGGCAGGTCGGCAGCATCGCCGGCATTGGCAACAAAGTCCTCGATGCGCTTCGTCAGCTCCGCGGCGCTCACGGCCTCGCCGTTGCAAGTCAGCACATCGTTGGCATCTATCCGCAGCTCCATCACGTTACGTTTCTTCACCTCCTGTTCCTGCTGCTCAGTGGAGTCCTCGGGCGGCGGCATCTGCGTGGTGAGGCCCTTGTCGGTGTCCATCGACGAGGTGACGAGGAAGAACGTCAGCAGCATGAACGAGATGTCGGCCGTCGACGTGGTGTTGAGCATGGGTACTTCCTTCTTGCCTCTTCTTCGGAACATCATGATGACTTGCTATTTTGTGTCCTGAGACCTGAGTTGAGTGATCTGCGATTTTATCATGGCGTAAGCCACACTGGCTGCCACCACTGCTATGAGCACGAAGGCCGTACAGATGAGCATGTCGCTCACCCGCAGCCAGAAGGCGTTGTCGTAGGTCTTGCCGTTGATGTTCAGCGGCTGGCTACTGGCCGTCAGCCATGTCACCGCCAGCGTCACCACCAGCAGTCCCCCTGTCAGGAGGATGATGCGGCGCGCAGGGACACCGTTCTCACGCCCTTGCACGCCCATGCCGCCGCACTTCCTGAAGCTGCGCACCACCGACCATGCCGTCAGCAGCACAGCAGCCGCTAACAATGCGTAGATAGCATACAGCACGATGTCTATGAACAGGGGCGACTCCATATCATTGCACTTTTCTCAGCTTGCGCTTCATCAGGATGTCAAGCAGGGTGATGGCCGACTCCTCCATCTGACTTGTCAGGCGCTCTATCTTCGACAGGATGAAGTTGTAGAACACCTGCAGCACCAGTGCCACGATGATGCCGAAGATGGTGGTGATGAGCGCCACCTTCATGCCCTCTGCCACGATGGTGGGGCTGATGTCGCCTGCCTCCTGTATCTGGTCGAAGGCTATCACCATGCCGATGACGGTGCCGAGGAATCCCAGCGAGGGCGCCATGGCGATGAAGAGCCGTATCCACGAGCATCCCTTCTCCAGGTTGCCCGACTGCACCATGCCATAGTTCACGATGTTGCGCTCCACCGAGGCCATGTCCTCGTCGGCGTGCAGCAGTCCCTGGTAGCAGATGCTGGCCACGGGGCCTCGGGTGTCGCGGCACAGGGCTTTCGCGCCCTCCATGTCGCCGGCCTCCACCTTCTTCTCCACGTCGCGGAGCAGCTTCTTCGCGTTCACCTCAGCCAGTGTCAGGTAGATGATACGCTCGATGCACAACGTCAGACCCAGTATCAGAGCGAGGGCCACCAGCGACATAAATCCGGCAGAGCCCTCCACGAACTTCGTCTTCAATTGGTCGTGCAGCCCCGTATTCTCCGCCATGCCCGGCCGCAGGGCCATCACATCTTCGCCCACCAAGTCCTCTGGCGAAGGCAGTTCCTCTGGCGCGCCTGCCATCAGGAGCGAGTCGGCGGCAGTCATTGCCGTTTCAGCCAGCGTGTCGTTCTGAGCTGGCAAGGAGGGCACGAACAATGCCATGCTGCAAAGCAGCAGCATAGCCGTCAAAGTTATTCTTAGATTCTTTTTCCTCATTTGCTGCAACAATTCAGCGTGCAAAGATAGTAAAAAGATTACAATCTACCAAGAAAAACCAACTTGAATTATTCATGTATATTTATAAATTTCCGCGACGCTACGGACAAAGCGGTAGCTTCGGGCAGTCATCATAGGTAAAAGTGCCGGAAAAAGTAATGTGCTGTACGGATGGAGTGACATAGTTGCGTCGCTAATTAGGTGAGTTGATACCGCTACGCGGACTGAGAAAAAACCAATAAAAACAAAAAAAACAAATTGGTAGAATAGCTATCGCCTTGCCCACCGCAGCAACTCCGTGAGGCACTCCCCTCTAGAACCCTGCCCTTACGGGGAGGGCAGGGGTGGGGTCTGGACTCGGCTATGCAGCTTGCAAGGCAAGAGCTTATCCGCTGCACCTTCTTCGCTGTCGCTTCTTCGCTGATAAAATATGGCAATGATATAGCAGTTGACCTATTCATGCGCAGCCATCCCCTCCCTTCAAGGGGAGGGGTTAGGGGTGGGGTCTGTAATATCAGTAATATCCAGTCAGCGAAGAGTGTG
>JAEEGI010016776.1_pt1 | contig 15097 bp, 6 predicted proteins | sample 8958751 | NCBI WGS metagenome assembly JAEEGI01 (sample SAMN16246545, study PRJNA631951) | gut metagenome | biome: gut microbiome; feature: rumen; material: KS-attached | host: Bos | place: Iran: Karaj | collected 2018-10
GTACGAACCCATGCCGACAAAGAAATCGTCGCTTTTCACCCTTCTTAAACTATCCAATGCAGCCCAATAGCCATTGCCATCATTACCGAATACGGTCTTGTTCGTGTGGTCGAAACGGACAGTACGGTTCACAAGGTTGTCCATGCCGAAGGCCGCGTTCCAATAAGCCGTGTCCGGAATTGTATAGGTAACATTAAATTTTAGCACCGTATATGCAGCATAATTATCCGCTGTAGGGTTTATTACACCATACCCAGTGTAATATTTCCCATCTACCCCAGGATTGATCTCTATTTTAAACAAATTTGCATTCATGTCATATGCCGCATCACCATTCACGCACACAGAATCCAAAGTCGAGTCGCTCTTGCACCCTACATCAGCGACATCAAACGAATATCTGGGTCCGCAATCATGCCCATAACTTTCGTACGGACTAGGGAATTTTATTTCCGTTCCTCTTGAAATTTTGTCAAGAGTCCATACTTGATACGGGCTTAGCTTTATGGGATTGTAGCTTATATCGTCAAGGGGCGATTTATTGTATGCAGGATGTTCATCCAAGAATTTTTTCCATCCGGAAAGCGTAAATACAGTTATGTCATAGCCATTTTCGTCATATTTCTTGAAATCATATCCATAATAACCATGAGCATCATTCGCTCTCTTCGACTCAGTCAAGGTTATAGTCTTTGTCATCGAATTAAAATGAAGCGTATCTACAAAAATCCGTTCATGCTGATTCGCATCCTTTTTTTCACAATCTGTCAAAGGATACCAATCACCGCAATCAACATAGAACGTATTGTATCGCAAATAGCGGACTGCGACAAGCTTTAATTCCTTCCTATGCCTCTTGATGGCAAGGCTAAACCTCTTCGGTTCATAACCGATTATCTCCTGAGACCCGGAAATCTGCCCGGTCAGGGGAATTTCGCCTTTACGCAAGGAGTCGGGCAATTTCCATCCGGAAAGATTGGCTTTCACCAAATAATCAGCAACCGGCTCGTAACGATACGCGTCAACCCTGCTATCGTATAGGGCTTCCGAAACGTGGATGGAAGGAACAGTGATTTGCTCATTTTTCGGATGGTCCGGAGTCATGTCCAGCATAGTCTCGGCATGCTTAACCTTGAATACGGCCTCGGCCGTCGTGGAATTTTCACCATCCGTCGAATTGGCAACAATCAAAAGTTTGTATTCACCTATTTCCAGTTTGACATGCCCCAGGCTATCCTTCCCGTTCCAGCTGATTTGGTAGGCGGTATCACTAGAATTCGCGCGCACCACCGTGGAAATATTCTGCAACTCGACCGTATCGGAACCGCTTACCACATAGATACCTACATTGGCATCCCTGTTCTTGATTCCGTATTTCGCGACCATCGTCCTAAGCCACAGGACCCTTTTTTCACATGCATTCTCGTCGGTCGTATCCGACTTGCATACCTTGGTCGAGTCATTTTTCAACAACACGAAATCAGGCAACGTATCCGCAAGCGAGATTCTAAGAGAATCCGGCACAATCACAACCGTGGCCGAATCAAGGAACACGTGCGGATTGGAAGAGACGTTCTCCGTAACCTCCGCATGAATCGTCATCTTGCCCGAAGCGGGATATTTTCCCATCTCAGTTGTGCCGGTCCAGGCATACGTCAACCCATAGGCACGAGGATTCACGCTCCATCCCATGACCAGTGGATTGAGGGTATCACTACCGATTTGACCGTCGGCAATCCAGTAGAAGCCGTCAACATCGCTGCTTCCGAAATAGGCCTTCATTTTCGGCAAGGTCGAATCACCGTAAAGGGCCGCTCTAGATACGCGGAACGCTTCCGTAGCCGTCATCACCGCATGTCCGGAATTCCCAAACAAGAACATCTCGTGGCTAATTCTTGAAGGCGGAATCCATTCTGGAAAATCTTCCAAATAGGAATTTATGGTTGCCGAGAACAGCCCCATGTCAAAGGCGACCGGCCGTGATTCACAACCGCTGTAACTGCAAACATTCCCAAATCCAGCCGAATCATAGGAAACCTTCAAGGTATCGCCTGCGGCAAGACCTTTCCACTTCAAATGATACTGACCATCCAGTTCGTAGAACCATACGGCAGAAGAATCGGACGAAGTATCAGCAGGAGCCCCATAATAAGGGTTGCGCCACACCTTCGACACGGACTCGTCAAACATGCCGACATGCTTTGAATCCTCCGCATACACGCGCAGGAAATAGCTGCCGTTAAACTTTCCGGACTGGTATAGCGACAATCTAAGGGTATCCGTCCCTATATGCATGGCGGTATCGGGGCTCGCCGAGAAACGCCAGTCAGGAACATCATTGAACAGTGAATCCCGATTCTCCCCTAGCAAGATCATCGACGTATCCGTTTTCCACAAGCTATCAGGACCATCGATACAATTTTCTCCGGCACATACTCCAAGTTCTATGGCAAACATCCCTTCCAGATATTTATTTTCACCAATCTTGCGGTCAAGATAGCCCAGCACTGCATCGTTGCTCTGCGAAACCTTGGAAACATTTCGATGCGAACTGTTCTGCAATGCGGAAACGACAAAGATATTGGATGTTTTCCACTCAGGGGTGCTGTCCGTGCCCAAGGAATCAATATTGGCATACCTCAGCCTGTAAACAGTGTTCAAGGAGTCCGCAAGCTTGACTGGCGGAGCCACGCCCGTAATGGCAACAAGCGATGTATATACGGCTGAATCGCGAGGGGACGAGATTACCGGAGTCCGTTCACCAATGAAGAACAGGTCGGTCTTCACGGAAGCGTTGCCCGCAGCGTCTATGCATACGGCATCAAGATAACACTTGCCGCGCATATCTCCAATAGAATCCAGATTGAACGTGGCCGAATCGTTCTTCAGCGTCTTGTCCGATATTCTTTTCCACGAAGTCGTCCTTCCGGAGCCACTCACTTGATAAAAGCAGTTCATGCCCGTACGGTTGGACACGACATCCTGTCTTTCGTTCACAACAATTTTCGCCGAGTAATTCCTGTCGGAATCCGGATATACCAGCTTGGAACTCACAAGGCTTTCGATATACGGGGCAGTCTTGTCCACACGGAGTTTTTTCTGTAGCCTGTAAAGCGAATCGTTCTTTGCAGCATCACGTACAAGGGCGCGTATTTCGTAGTCGCCGTCTTCAAGACGCATACCGGCCATTTCGGTCCACGACGTATCCGCAATATCGCCGGACTTCACCAGGACGGAGTCTCCCGCATGGTCTATCTTCGTCGGATCTCCGTCATGAACAAATTGCCAGGCTACCGTCACGGGTTCCGAATCGCGACCATCCAGCAAATCTCGCACGACATACGATATTTTCAGCAGGCTATCATACGAAGCGTAGGCAAACGACGGATTTCGCGCAGGTTTCCTGTCTTGCAGTTGCAGATAAGGGGCCCCCGATGAAGAGACCGCCTCAAGTCGCGGATTGACCAGTCCAGGACGCCTCGTATCGACGAAGAACGTATCATACACCACGGAAACATTCAGGAAATCGTTCGAATCGGGCCATGACGATTCGGAAACATTTCCCGGGCTTCCGACTATGGCAGAAACAAGACCGTTCATTTTCGTGTAGGTATTTTCATCAGGCACGGCATTGTCCACCGCATAGGTCCTAATTCTATAATAGCCGTCTTTGCCCCTGACAGAATTACGCACCGCGTTGTTCCACTGAATCGCAAACGCCGGAGTACATACATAATACAGGGCGGGGAAATCCGCCACTCGCGAATAGCTCGAATTCCTAGAATTGCCGTTCGCCTTTTCCAGGGAAATGCGCATGGCCCGGATATCGGGACTGTTCGCCGAATCCGCCCATGCAAAGCGGGCCAAGAACGGAATGCTGTCCGGATTCACCATCTTCCCCTCGGCCACAATATTGAATATGGGGGCAGTCGTATCCACGCTGAACGATACATTGTAAGTGTTCGACGAATCTTTACTGGCCGTATCGGAAACCATGTTGCGAATATCCGCCACGAACTCCCAGTGATATTTGCCCTCGGCAGGATGGTCTTCCTCCCATTTCGATGTAAAATATGCCGTGGATAAATCCTGAAGACGCCCCGTAGAATCACGTGTCGTGTCAACGTACGATTCGTACCCCATCGACATTTCTTTCGAAGAATCGGGCGCAACATTTGTATCGCCAGATTCCAGCACTATTTTGTCCTTTGCACCCATGACCCTGAATCCTTGGTATCCGAGAGCGCTAGCATAGGCCTTGAAGTTCTTTATTTTGTTCAGCACCATGTTGTACTGCGGCCATACAGGGTCAAGTTTATTCGCCGTAGCCTTGAACAGGTAGTAGAATCGCTGCGTATTGGAAAGGCCAATCTTGTTCACCGTCGAAATCGTGACCGTATTCTGGTTGTCTTTCTGGATAGCAAGCAAATTGTTGTAGCCATATTCGCCCGGCACAAAATCGAATTGACCATTTTTCTTGACGGGGTGAGGTACCTTGTCAATTGTTATCCTTCGTTCAATTTTTCCACTATCCGTTTCCACAGAATCTACGATCACAATCGGGTTTGTCCAAGCACCTCCACCAGAGCGTCCATAGACAGTACAGGCATCATTAGCCTCCGGACTCTTCGATATATCGCACTCCCATGCGATTTCCTCCTGATAGTTAAAATTCATACGGATTTGACGGAGGCGATGAGGCATTAAATCATCAACGACAAAAGAGTACTTGTTTATCCAGTCCTCGACCGTAATCGCGGGAACTTCGTAACGTTCCACATGACGGATGGGGACACCACCCGGATTATCGCTACCATCAGGCTTTAAGCCATCCACCTTTTCCCAGCGGTCCACCTTCACGCCCATCTTGGACCAGTCGGATTCGGAATGGAATTTCAAATCGCCCTTTCTAAACTCTGAATAATTCTTTTTCCCATTCGATGCAACAACTTTTCCATCGGCACCGTACAGGCCAATCTCGCAAAGTTGCTGTTTGTTTGCATCGTCAGCCTCATAGTAGCACCCCGGTTCTACAGCCCGCAAGGTTGAATCCGACACAAAAAGTCCCAAGTTTACGAACGGCTTTTCATAGAGAAAATTTTCCATAAGGTAAGGAGTGACATTCTGCGACTTCCCTTGGATCTTTGAATAATTTTTCATTTCACCAAAATGACTTCTATGAAAATCTAAATTTTTCGGTATATCATGAGATTCTATCAAATCCTGAACTCCTAAATATGTTGATGCAGTTATTCCCCCAACCAAGTATAGTGAGCCGGTCACTCCTATAGCAACTTTAGCCGCAGCAGCACAGGCGGAACACCAAATACTCAACGCGACATCCGTCGCAATCATGGACAAGCCAACAGGTGTAAAGATATCAGTAAAAATATTCTGGTCTCCCGTTTCTGCATGAACAGCAGCATTATATGTTTTTCGAACGATATCCACCTTACCAGATTCTAGGGCATCAGTATTGCTAGCAAGGCCAGACGACGTGGGTATTAACGCCGACCCGTTTTCCTGAACAGTAATGCCAGCAATCCCTAGCAAAAAGCCAGTTTCAGCATTAACCACTCTAACTGTCGTAGAACCATCTCCTCCAAAAAAGTGATAACCAGCATTCATCAATGGCACACTAATGATTTCAGGTACAACCAGATTGAAATACTCCCTAAAAGACGAATTCGGATCCGTAAAAGTCATGCTGTTTTCCGATCCCAACAGTCTTGCCATTGGAAACGTGGAGTCAGCAGCCCGTCCCTTCAAGTTATTAATTCCAGAACTCTTCTTTTCTGGGTCAATATAGGCTACAAGCCCATCGTCATATCTATAATCATAGCCATGATCCTCAAAATACAAGTTCCACGCCAGTTCTTTGGCGACCTGTTGCAAAGCATCACCACCAAAACTAACGGCCATCGTTATCAATGTTGGATAAATAACCGAAGGCGTTTTACCCACAGCCAGCAAAGCAATTCCCGCCGCAGACATTCCGGCATATATACTGCTAGAAAAACCGTCTCCCAATTGATGCCTCCACTCATCCAAATCAAGAAGAGCGTTCAACGCTCCCGTTCCCTCATGAGGACTATCAAGAGTCACAAACTTATCAACATCCCTCTTGTAGTTTGGGCCCTGCACATACTCGCGAATTGCCACACCACCCATGCTATGGCCGACGAGGATATTGCGGGAAGGGATGGTGCGGTATTGATCGACGGGACTCTCGCGGAACATTTTCAAGGTATCCTGCCCATGAGCCTTGAACTCCTGGGCCTCCTCAATAAGCGAACGACGAGCAGAGCATTTATTTGCTCCCTTCCAGTTTGATTGACCGATTTCGTTTCCATTAAGCGCAGGAGATCCTGCAGGATGTACAAATGGACGTTGGAGATAAGCAGCATTCGGAGTATCGAAAAGCTCGTCGTTCAGGAAGGGAACCATTTCCTTCATCATGCCAGCAGCCGTTCCGCCAATTTTACCGCTAGACATTTTAACCCCACCAATACGGGCAGGATTGTAGTACGCCGTATCGCATCTCGTAAATACGGAATCCTTCACTGCACCAGAATTATCGGCATCAGGAACTTGAACGGTGTCTGGATGGCACGTAGACGCATCTGTAACAATACCTTCTCTTGAATTATATGATTCTTCATAATCTCTCCCGTTAGCTCTAGGATCACCATTTTCACAGTCCAATCCCTGCCATCTGTCTGCGGCACCGTGTACAAGCACTACGTTGTACCTGTTCACACTTTCCATGGGCCAAGAGGCGTACAAACTATTTGCTAGAACTAAGGCAAACAAGACTATTATTTTCTTTTTCATATTTGATTTACTCGTGATTTAAAGGGGCAAAATAACGTTGATCGCGGTATCTGGCTACTGGTTCCTTGGAAATTTGCCAGTTACTATCGGTCGAATATAAATACCACCCATCTTCTTTCATTCTGCTTATATAACGTCCATTAAAACGTTCATGTCGTTCATCATAATCATTAGGCGGTTCTTCATAAAAAGTTGATAAAGTGTCAACCCCATTGCGCACAATAGAAAAACTAAACTTATTCGGATACAAAACGATTGTAAACAAATCATCTCCGAAATATTGCGCATCATCTACATCATCGGGCCAACCAGCCTCTTCCTTCGTAATCTGCGTGATTATATTCGCAGCAGTGTCTAGCAAAGCAAATTTGTCATAATACTTGAAAAGAAATTTGCCGTTTTTCCATGTGCGCATAAGCGCTGCGTTAAGGGATATAGGCAGTCGTCCGTTCTCCCATTTGGCTTTTTTTAGAACCGGATTTTCTTTTATCTTCCAAAAATAATATTCAAACCATTCGTCTCCGTTTCGGCCTAAATACAATACTGTAGAATCACTTAGCGGTTCAATCTTCAAACCAGAACACGAATCTATCAATCCTTCCCAATAACAGTATTCCGTTCCACGAGTATCAACCAACCGCATTCCCATCTTGGTACATTCTTCCCAATCAGCCCCACTATGTCTTTCATAATGATCATAATAATACACAGCCAAAAGAGCAGTTGTATCGCTAACCATAACAAAACTACCCTCCTTCCTTGAACCTGATTCAAGAAATCGAACATCATCTCCACATCCCCACATGCTTACGCACGAAAATGCGAGCGCCAAAACAGCTAGCAACCTTTTAATTTCAACCATCATAAAGGATACCTCCTTTGCCACCTATCCACAACCAGACACAGCCCAGAAATATGTGACAGCAATCACACACAAATATACTCTATATTTTGTACAAAATCAAGCAATACTGTAGAATCGTTGTGTATTGGAAAGGCCTATCTTGTTCACCGTCGAAATCGTGACCGTGTTCTGGTTGTCCTTTTGGATTGCCAACTTATTTGTTATGCCATAATCATCGGGAATAAAATCGAACAGGCCATTTTTCTTGACCGGATGACGAACAGTCTTTTTCGGCTCGCCCCAAGGTTCGCCAGCACTACGCTGATATACCTTACAGGCTTTGTCATCATCCTCTGCTTTTGTAATATCGCACTCCCAAGCAATCTCAGTAACGAAATTGAAATTCATGCGGATCTGGCGTAACCTATGCGGCATCAGGTCATCAACGACAAAAGAGTACTTGTTTATCCAGTCCTCGACCGTAATCGCGGGAACTTCATAACGTTCCACATGGCGAATAGGAACATAGTCCGAGGTATCCTTTCCTTCAGGGGTAAGTCCGTCCACTTTTTCCCAGCGGTCCACCTTCACGCCCATCTTGGACCAGTCGGACTCCGACTTGAAACGGAGAGGCGTTGTCAAGCCCGAAAGGGATTGATTCTTATGGGTCAACGTCAAGTCATTAGGTGATTTGAACAAGCCCAAAGCACAGTTTACTCCATTCTTTGAACCAATGTAATAACAGTTGCGGTTCAAGGTAGATTTTTCACGGGCTGTAGAGGACATTCCCTGAAGTTGGTTCAATGTCGCCGTATCGTTCAACGCCAGGTTCACGAAAGGACGCTCATAGAGAAAGTCTTCCATGAGGTATGGGGTATAAGAAGAACCCTCTGACAAACCAATCGGAGAGAAGGTGTTCTTTGCAGCCTTCATGTCGTCAAGGTAATTTTTTTGAAGAGGAATACTGTGTGACTTGACAAGGTCGTAAATTCCCGTAGACAAAGCAGCACCAACATAAGAACTCGCAACCACAGCAGTCCCGATACCCAAAGCAATTTTCGCACCATCAGACACACCTGTCCAAGCGAAAGCATCAATAAGGAGCATCGCAACCGAGGTGATTTCCAAAATGGACGACAAATCACCAACAGACGTAAAATCACCTAGCATTGTCGCAACTTCGCCTGATGCAGCAGGAGCCGCATTGAAATATTCACGTTTGACATCAACACGAGTGTCGTTAAGGACACCCACATTTCGTCCTTCACTAGACGCGGCAGGAACAATACTGCTTCCGTTATCTTGCATCGGCATCCCGGAAAAGCCAAGCAAAGAAGACACTAGGGCATTCACGGTACGGGCAGACCAATCACCCGTTCCCATTAGTTGTGCCCCGTAGTTCGCAATCGGGAAAATAAAGTTATCTGGGAGCAAATAGCCAAGATAGTTGAATACGCCTAGATCCAGTAATTCCGGGTCGGTAAAAGTCATTCCATCTCTACTCGCCAGAATTCTAAACATGGGAAGAGAGTCAACTTTATTTTCAAAATCGAGTTTATTCAACGAGTCAATGGTTCCATAACCATGCTGAAGGGGATCGACATAATGGACCAAGGGATCATCGTAATAGTATATTTCGGGAGCGAACGCATATGCCAAAGCATTGCCAACTTCTTCAATGGCAAATACTTCGGCCATCATCACAATTCCAGCATAAATTGCGGGCTCTGCACCTTTCGATAAAAACAAGGTTGTCGCAAGGCCCGCAACCAACGGAGCGGCCTTTAAAAAATTCGTACATGTCAAGTTCCAGAAAGATTCTTCTCTTATACTCTTTTCAATCAACATGTTCAACGCACCAGTGCCCTCGTGCGGGGAATCAAGCGTAATTATCTTATCCACATCGCCATTGTAGAAGTTGCCTTGCACGTACTCTCGGGAAACGACTCCGCCCATGCTGTGACCAATAAGGATGTAGCGGGATGCCAGTTGTCGATAGAGGTCGGGATTCTGACGGATAATTTGGAGAGCATCTTGACCTGTATGAGTTGAATCATTCACGGCATCATACCAAACAGCCTTCACTTCCTGAGCTTCTTCAAACAGCGTACGGCGATGCTTGTATTTTGTATCCTTTAAAATCCACGTTCTATCACCCATTTCGTGGGCGTTGTTCAGCGAAGTGTTCGCCGGATTCGAAAAAGAGCGCCAGTTGTACACATAGGAATTTTTAACATAATCTTCTTTCTCTGTCCATCCCGGTTCTTCAAGAATCTTTGTGGACATCCAATTCGTAATGCGGTCACTATTGTCATAAGCACCTAAAGTTGCTCCATTTTCAAGGGAAGTTCCTGCATAATAGGCCTCGTTGGTATCCTTTTCGTCTAAAAAGCCTTTTTCCGCACCATACGCCCCATGGATAACCATCACATTATAGTTTTCAATAGACTCCATTGGCTTGGGAACAGACCAACACGCATTTGCAATAACAAGCAGAACTATTATCAATTTTTTCATTTTTCTTACCATATATCAATACTCAACAACCACCTCATCATCTCGATAAAACTTTAATTCATTACCTCTCCATGTTACATCAGAACAGGTAATTGAATCATCTTTTATGCTACAGATGTTCCCATTCAGTTTAATCATATCACCCCAAAAGCCTCCAATTGCAAATTTTCGAGGTGCGGAAATCGAGTCCTGTTTGTTTTTTAAAACAAGACTTTTTTCTCCTTCACTATCAAGGATTACACAATACACTTCATTCCCCCAAGCCCTAACATCGTCACATTCCTTTATCCATTCCAAGCCCTCATCCAATCGCTTGTAGGTCAGCGTTCTTGCCACCGTATCCAAGACCGCATAATTACAGGTATCGGCATCGGCGGCCAACGATTCGCCACTCCTACCTATAAATGTTCCGTCAAGCCACTGCTTTAATGAGCTTATCCTAAATTCAACAGAACAACCTTCACTCTTTTTTGTCAATTTTATTTCATGCGGTCTTTCGCCTAATTTCCATAATTGAACAGATTTCGAAACTTCACCACCCCAAATCACAGAATCCGCCATCTGACCACCAAATATCCCAGTCATGTCCTCACTTGAAAGCGAATCACACCATCTTGGACCATCTTCCTGGACACGGTAATTATAAACACACAGGCGTTCGCGGCCACAACCGTCTAAATCAATATATTCGCCATTCCACCGATCCGTAATTTCACTCCAACACCGATAATCCCCAACCATAACCAAGGAATCATCAACGAAACCAACAACCTTCGCCCCACTGCGACCAGGTTCCCAACGGAAATCCACATCAGAACACCCCCACATGCATATGCATACAAACGCCAGCGTCAAAACAGCAAGCAGTCTTTCAATTTCAAACTTGTTCAACAGATGTTTCATGCTCTGTTCTCCTTAAACCTTTTTTGCGCTTTTTTATTACAAAATAATAGCAAACCAAGTTGCATGTTGAGCGCACCCGTTCCCTCGTGCGGGCTATCCAGCGTTATGATTTTATCAACGTCCTGATGATAGTAATCGCTATTTTGCACATATTCACGTGAAACGACTCCGCCCATGCTGTGCCCGATAAGGATGTAGCGAGAAGCCAGTTGTCGATAGAGGTCTGGATTTTGGCGGATGATTTCAAGCGCAAACTGACCAATATACGTTGAATCTTTTTTTACATCATACCATGAAGCCTTCACTTCTTGAGCTTCCTCTGCAAGAGCTCTTCTCTGACCGCACCCCTTCCATGTTCTATCTCCCAATTCGCGGGCGTTGTTGATGGAACTATTCGCCGGATTGGTAAAGGCTCGCCATGAGTAAATATAAGGCGTACCTTGAGCAAAGGGATTGATGGAATCATAAACCGTGCTATCCTCAAACACCAGCGATTCCAACCAACTTGTCAACCGACCTTGTTTGTGATAATACCCAATATTTGCTCCCTCCTCGTTTGTTGTCAGATACACGTTCGCATTTACAGCTTCAGGAGTTTCATCAGAGCAATTTTCAATACCTTTATCCGAACCATAGGCTCCATGGACCATAAGAATATTGTAGTTGGCAACCGATTCCATCGGTTTAGGAACAGCCCAACAGCCTGCAATAGCAAACACTACAAATAAAAGAATATTTCTCATAACATTCCTTAGCTTATAAATTTAAATCTACGACAACCTCGTCATCTTTATAAAACTTCAACCCATCACCTCGCCATGTCACATCCGAACAAGTGATTTTTTCATCTTTCAAGCTACAGATATTTCCATTCATTTTTACCATACTTCCCCAAAATCCCCCTATATAAAACCTTCTAGAATTTGGAATTGTATCAAATTGATTTTTTAAAATAATACTATTTCCACTTTCATCATCGAGAATTACACAATACACATCTTTTTCCCAAGCTCTTACGTCGTCACACTTCTGAATCCACTTCAAGTCGTCGCCAAAACGTTTGTACGTAAGATTTTTTGCAACGGAGTCCAAAATCGCATATTGACAGGTATCCCCACCACGAGTCAACTTACTGCCCTGCGCATAAATTTTTCCATCAAGCCATGTTCTAAGTTTCCTCACGTTAAAGCCTACCGAGCATCCGTCCTTATTTTCCTTGACTTTCACCTTGTACGGCTTTTGGCCTATCTTCCAAAAGGAATACACATTCCCCATATCGTTTGTCAAATGATTTACATTTCCGCCCCATATAACCGAATCGCTCAATTGCCCCAAGCCATAGTTAAAATTCTCCTCCATGCCGTTGTCCAGCGAATCCATAAACACCGGCCCATCTAACTGCACTCGATAATTGTAAACGAAGATAGCCTGATTTCCTTTGCCGCTTCCAACTTGGTCGTCATTTTCATCTTTAACCTCATACCAGTTGCGCGCATTATACGTTATCACCAGAGAATCGTCAATAAAGCCGACAATAGATTTTTCGGTTCTATGTTCAGCCCATTCAAAATGGGTTTCCTCATCAAACCAATCTCCGCACCCCCACATGCCTACACACGCAAACGCTGCCAGAGCAGCCACAATCAGTCTTTTAATTTCAACCATCATAAAGGAAACCTCCTTTGCCACCAATCCAAAACCAGGAACGGCTCGAGAGTGTGTGACGAAAATCACACATAAATATGCTCTAAACTTCATACAAAATCAATCGTTGCAATATTTCAAAACGTTGTTTGCAAGCAAAAAAAGGACCGCCAGCGCGGTCCTTTTTCAATGTGAAATTGGAAATGAGTAATGTGAAATTACTTCTTTACGATTTCAGCGTCCTTCACTTCCTTGCCGTTAAGCTTGGAGGAAGTCGTAGCCGGCACAAGATTGCGGTTGATGACCTTGTACTGGATAATGCTCCAGATGTTCGAGACAATCCAGTAGAGCACGAGGCCGGAAGGCATCACCGCGCTGAACAGGAACATCATGGCAGGCATCATCCACACCATCATCTTCTGCTGGGCCGGATCCATGCCGGCGCTGCCGCTCATGGTGACCTTCGTCTGGAAGTAGGTGGACACGACCATGATCCACGGGAGGATGGCGAGGCCGGAAGGCATCACGAACGGGATGCTGATACCGCTCCACACCACATCGCTACGGCTGAGGTCGGTAATCCAGAGGAAGGCGGGCATGCCGCGGAGTTCCATGGCGCGACCGAGCACGAAGAAGAGGCCCATGAAGATAGGCATCTGGATGAGCATCGGGAAGCAACCGCCCGTGCAGCTGGAAAGCGGGTTCACGCCGTTCTTCGCATAGAGTTCCATGATGGCGGCCTGCTTCTTTTGCGGGTCACTACGGTACTTCACGTTGATTTCGTCAATCTGCGGTTTGAGCTTGGCCATGCCGCGGGTAGACTTGAGCTGCTTGACGGTAAAGGGAGTCGTGATGCCGCGGACAATGAACGTCACGAGGATGATGGCGACACCGTAGTTCGGGATAAGCGCGTAGAAGAACTTCAACAGCTTGAGAAGCACCTTGCAAATCCATACGAACCAGACGTTCGCACCGCACCAGGTCCAGCCACTCACGATGACCTTCTCGTAATCCTTGTCCAGGGCTTCCACCTCGTCCCACTGCAACGGGAGAATCATGAAGTCGTAGCTCAGGGAGTCGCTGCCGCGCAGGTAGTCGCTCAAGGAAATCTGGTACGTACCGGGATCCTTGTCGCTGTCGAGCTTCATGGGCTTGGCCTGCAAGACCGCCGGGGACGGCTTGTCGAACTGCACCGACATCGCCACGTACTTGCGGCGGATACCCGCCCAGACCATCTTGTCGCTCTTGAAGGATTCGGTATCGCGGACCATCTCGCGTTCGACGTTCTCGCCGTTATTGAAAATCACTTCGCTGAAGAAGTAGCTGGTACCGCCGAAGCTCTTGCCCTTCGGGAATTCTTCCGTTTCCTTCATGCCGCCCTTCCAAGCGAGCTTGTATTCATTGGGCTGGAAACCGACGAAGCGGTTCACCTGACGCACGGCAACACCCGTCTTGGTAAAGGCGTAGCTACGGATGACCTTGTTTCCGCCGACATCTTCGAAGACGAACTGGACGCTCGTATCGGCGTCAACAGTAATCCATTCCGGTGCATCGACCGCGAACAGAGCTTCGCTCAGGTCGGCCTTGCCGAGAGTGAGGTCGAGGGCACCGAGAGTCGTATCCTGGATGAGTTCCGGGAAGTTGCCGGCACTGTCAGCCAGGGCTTTCACGATAACGCTGCGGACCTTGCCGCCCTTGTTGTCGAGAGTCACGATAAACTTGTCCGTCTCGACCGTCACCGTGCGCGGAAGTATCACGGGCTTTGCGGCTACGCTGTCGGCGGTAGCGGAGTCAGCTGCAGCGGTAGAGGAATCGGCCACGGCACTGTCAGCGGGAGCCTTGTCGGCGGCAGGAGCCCCGAGAACCGGAGCAGCCTTGACTTCGGGTTCCGCAACCGGAAGAACCAGCTGGTCGGCGGTTTCCGACTTGGCGGCCTCGGCAGCGGCGGCTTCGCGGGCCTTGGCTTCGGCTGCGGCCTTCGCGTTGGCGTTCGCAGAGTTCGTCGTCATCCACCAGATGACGATGACGGCCATGAGGATGGAACCGATAATGGTATTCTTGTTCATTTGTTGTCCTTTCTGGGCGGAACCGGGTCATAGCCGCCCTTGCAGAAGGGGTTGCATCTCAATATTCTAAAAACAGCAAGATAGAAACCTTTGAAGGGGCCGTGTACGCGGATCGCCTCGATTGCATACTGAGAGCACGTCGGGCGGAACCTGCATACCCCGAAAAAGAAGAACGGGTGGACGACCTGGTAAATCCGGATCGGGACTATCAGCGCCTTCCCGAGAACTTCCTTAATCTTCTCCCACATCTCCCGGTTCTCCCTGGGATTCCCATCCCATCTTGCGGAAG
>JAEEGI010016778.1_pt1 | contig 15097 bp, 7 predicted proteins | sample 8958751 | NCBI WGS metagenome assembly JAEEGI01 (sample SAMN16246545, study PRJNA631951) | gut metagenome | biome: gut microbiome; feature: rumen; material: KS-attached | host: Bos | place: Iran: Karaj | collected 2018-10
TTTTTCCATTGTTTGCAGTTACATAGCTCGCTATGCGCCTTTAAACACTGACAAAAATCCATCCACATCAATTCAAAAATCAATCCGACCTAATTTTTAGAACTACCCTTAACAAATTTTAAGCAACAATAATAAAACGACAATCAGCTCGAACTCACCCAATGTGTCATTCCTAATACAAAAAGGTCAAAACAACAAATCACAGAGATTGGCGCTCAGACATATCAATCTGCCACATTGATAATTACACGCCGATAGGACACCAATTGAAAGGGACTGTCATCGTGGACCTCACAAACAAGTTGAATTTTCCTGCCCTCATAGGATGGTGGGACAGTCACTGTTAAAACAGGGGATTGAGTAGCCGACGTACATGTTAAAACTCCTGTTTGATTGTTCACTGGCAGCTGCTCCCACCATAGAAATCGTAAAGATTCACCTTCCGGGTCATAACTATTGCCGGCGTTCAGCTTGATGGTCTGGCCAACATTCGCTTTTATCCGTATCGGTGAATGCCCCCGTTTTCCATTGACGATAACTACCGGATTCGTAGTTCCCTTGCCTTCAGAAGCCCACTGCATCCTCGCCGCAAAATCGTTGAACTCATCAGGATAGAAGCGGACCTCAAAATGGTTGGAATAATCCTTCACCGGTTGTTGCCAGTTAGTCCATGAATAAGTCAAGCTATCGGGCGACAGACCGAACTGATGATAGCCACCCCATCCCACTTGAGTAGGGTCATCGGGGTCGTTCAGGCCGTTGGGCATACAATGAAAGAAACTGGGTGTATCGCCTTCCACACCGTATTTGTTCTTCGGATAAATCCTGCCCATTTCTCCATGTCCCTGAATCAGGCGTTCATGGCGTTTCCAGTTCTTGTTGCCAAGGTCGTTATGATTCAACCACGCTGACTCATCCCATATCATCATCAAATCGTTAGAAAACTCTTTCCGCAACCACATGTGAGAACTATAGTCTCTTTGGTTTCGCATTGACCACACCATGTCCTGGTCGGTGATGGTGTAAAGACGTATTTTATGCAAAACGCGTTTCAAGTCTCTCTGATTCCTATCATGTTGAAGCCGCCATACAGCCTGGGCCAGCGTATTCGCTCCGCCCCACGCACAGAAATAAATCGGACGTTCATCATCCTCATCCAGCAGTTCAATTATTTTTCTGCTGCCTGGCGTATCGTTACCTTCGCCTATCACCCCAATGCCCGCTTTCGGGCTACCTAAAGCCAAACGGCTCCGCAAATAGTCGGCACTCGGCCAGTAACCAATAGGCTGAGCCATTGCCTGTTCCTGCTTTAAGGGGTGAAACGAAGTCTGGCGTGAACGCTTCATTAAGTTACACACATCCGCCTCGTATGCATCTATCACACACTCAAGATATTTCATCCATTCCGGCGGATAGGGGTTACAGTTCCATCCTATAGAAGGAATGAGAGCTTCGATTTCAAAGCAGTCCGCATAGGCAAGCAGACGTATGGCAGACTCCGTGTCATCGGGTTCCAAATCAGCCGGACATATATCCGTCATCACTACCAGCCTAGGTTTCAGCTCCCGCCTTTTCCCGGCCTTCAACGTGGAAAAACACATGATCATCAGGGTAAGCAGAATAAATGCAGGATATCGTTTCATTTCTATTGCGTTTATTAAAGTGTGTTATAAAATTCCTATTTTGATGGTTATTTACAAGTCAGCAATCTGCAATTAGTACTGATGCGATAAAATCGCGTTAGTATTCACATATTCTCAAATAGAGAATGTCTCACAAGTTTTTTCATTCAAACTGCCAACTGTCAAAACGCACATCACCGCTGAGCGTGAAATAAAGGTTATGAACACCAGTAATACTGCATTTAGCTCCCAGTGTCTTCCATTTCTCAGTTTTAACGCTCAGTTGAGCGGACAATTCTGCGTCCATGCTGTCCAATCTCACCTCAATCTTGCCTAATCCACTTAAGCGGGCTTTTATTTTCTTGCATCCTTTTCCAAAATCCACCTTCCGGACAAGTATGACACTTTTTGACGGCATCGGAAGTTTTTCGAAAGCCTTTCCTGATGTCGCCACCATATTACCAATGGTTTCACCTTCCACAAACTTAATCCCTTCAGTTGCAGCAGCAGTCTCTGCCTGTTGCAGAAGATATGGATTCAGCGGATGAATCTGAGGAACGCCTGATTTATCGACTGTGGCGGGATAAATATGAGCGTTTTGTTCATCCACATTGATTTCCGCAACCTGCAAGCTTCTGAAGCCACCGTCGGGCAATCCCATGTCGTCTTGCAACATCTCTGTGTGGTAGAACACATACCATTTACCTTGATATTTATGAAGATGGGTATGGTTATTGGTATGAGTGAATCCCGGAAAATCGCCAGGGTTCTTCAGGTAGTTATTTCCATATTTCCACGACATGGAATCAAGGGGTGTCTCGCTGGTCATATAAGACATACAACAAATAGAGGGAATCTCGTCAGACAATGTCCAGTCAGAATGATCCTGCCAGTCAAGATTGTAGGTATATACATACTTTCCACCAATATAATTCAACTCATTCGCTTCGAAATGGTGCTGAGGACGCGGGTTGATGAATTCACTATCAAATGAAATCATGTCCTTGCCCAATCGTGCAATACGTCCCCTGGAACCTCCGAAGGCGATCCACCCCACACCATTGTCATCGATTACCGCTCCCGGATCGAAAGGAACTTCACAGTCGCCCAGTCCCGGTGTCTTTGCGTCAACAAGACTCTTGTCGAGTGGTGAAGTCCAAGGGCCTATGGGCGACACAGCGGTAAGAACACCTGTGCCGAATCCACTGTTGGAGAAATAAAGATAGAAATGGGTCTTGCCATCTTCCTCTATACGAGACACCACAGAGGGAGCCCAGGAATTGATAATCCAAGGAGCAATTTTTCCCACAGGAATGGCTCCATGATAAGTCCAGTTCACCATATCATCAGTTGAGAGGATTGCGATACTCTTGATTTTCTCATAGCCATTCTTATCGGCCAAATCATATTGCTCGCTGTCGTTTGTTCCATAGACATAGAGCCGTCCCTCATACTCCACGGCTGTGGGATCAGCGATGAAAAGATGATCAACCAAAGGATTGGCATATCCAGTCCTCAGCTTTGGTGAAACTTGTGCTGAGCAAGTCATGCTCAGCACAAGTAACAAAGAAGCACAAATTATATTATTATTTGTCATTTCATATATTTTTTACCGTTATGGATGTAAATGCCACGAACTGTTGCCGGATTCACTCTGATGCCCATCAGATTGTAAGCTGGAGTGTCATCAACTGTGTTGGTGGAAATCGCATTGATAGCTGTAGATACTGTACTGTTGCAATAAAGGCGGAAATTATCGACTTTCAACCTTCCGCAGCAGTCCCACGAAAGTCCCTCATAATTACAGTACATAGCACTCTTGTTGTTGTCTGTTCTCACGCCGATGACAAGATCCTCGCCTTCTGCAATGGTCACCTCAACCTCTATGGTTGACATATTGCCCATATCACCAGACTCACCGGTGGTTGAAGAATTCACCTCGTCGTAACCGGCAAAGACACGTGATGTCTCATCAGGATGCAATAAACTGAGTTCCGTTTCATTATAATTCTCTGCCTTGCCATAATAAGCAGCATTGCCGTTGACGAGCAGACACTGTCCCGTCAAATGGGAGGCACCGCCTTCGTTGGTGACATTCATGTCGGCACTAACTTTATAAGTACCTGCAGGAAGGCCTTTTATGGTCTGATAAAGATATGTCTCTGGCATCGGAGCAGAGAGCAAGCAGTAGGAGTATTCACCATCGGTTGTGTAGTTGTTCTTTTCAATGGCAGTGAAACTGTTGATACCAGCATTTGCGATTTCCTCAGCTGTCTGACATTCTGTTCCCGCAACGTTCATATGCCATCCATAAGGGACAGTGTGGGCTCCACTGCTGACAAACAGGTCTTGCCCGGTGAGAATCTCAAAGCTCGGGTTGACAAGGAAACGGGTGATATCCGTGTCTTGCTCCACGCCACCTTCTACCCAGGCATTGGCTATAAGCCGTTCCACCTCCTCCGCAGTGGCATACGCCTCATTTAATGTCATAGATGGGTATTCTGACTGATAATCCGCATTGACCGTCTCATATAAGGTCCTCAACTTCATTCCTGCATCCGAAGCAGAAGCATCTTTGTCCGTCAAAACATCACAAGCCCTTTCCAACGCCACCAGCAATGTCTCATAAGCCCTCGCACTTTCTTCGGCTGTTGCAAAATTGGCTGCTATATTCGTTGACGCCTCGTTGATTTTATTAAAGTCCTTGCTCTTGTTGTCCAATAATTCCTGGGCAATCTCATTAGCTTCCTGCATGGCCTTCAATGTCTCGCCATCCATCTTGCGAGCCATATGTTCGTCAGCGATGGACATATTCGTCTTCAAGTTTTCTATTGCCCCCTTGACATCAGCACCGATGTAAGTGAGGCGGACATTATAGAAACAGTTCCAGAATCCAGAGCTCGAACAGTCGAACACCACTTTCAAGGTGTTGTCGGTGACATTTGTTTCCACTTTATTGTCATAAAGTCCGAGTTCGAAGAATTTCATTGCAACACTTGCATTGTCTGGCACATAATATGAAGAACCATGATATCCTTCTTCTATATCAGTCAATCCGCAAGCAAAAACATTGTGAATTAATGTCTCGCTGTCATTAAGCCGAAGTTTAGACGATACTTTGTAAGTCGGTGTTCCGTCACCTGCATTCCAGTCATCATTTGCTCCTGCCCAGTCCCAATGACAGAATTGGAACCCCTGGACCTCCAAGCGGTAAGTACCATTCGGAATGTCTGTCAAAGTCTGCTCGGCCGACCAGTCTCCCCACCATTTCTCCAAAATATGGCTGTCGGTATTGATGCTGTAGTCTCCCAGCGTGGCATTCCAACCACCCTGCTCTGTGAAACCGCCGTTTTTCAGCAAATAAGTCACATCCATGCCAGAGTCAATGACAGAGTTTTCAGCCTTGGTGTTTAGTTCTGCCAAGGTTTTCAGCACATCCTTGATTTCATCCTTTGTAAATAAGCGGTCAACCATTTTGTCTTGAACATCATTTTCGAGAAGATAGTCACCCAAAGCATTGATTGCATCTGAATCACCCTTGTCCATAATGTTGTCGGCTTTGGCATAAAACTCTTCCAAAGCAGCATAGTCCTGTTGGTTTTCTAAGGCCTCATCATAGTGGCGTTGGAACTGGTTGTAAAGAGATTCCTTCTCGTCATTGTCAGCATCGGCAGACAGCTCTTTTGCCAGATTGATGTCAATCTTAAGTTGTTCAGCAACGTCTTTTCCTATATTTCCCTCATCTATCAGGCTCTGAGACTTTTCTATCAAGCCTTTCAGACGCTCGTCCACGGACTGGTCGCCCATATACTCTAGTTTGAAGTCAAGAATTATACACTGTCCGACGTTTGTGTTCTCAAACATGACACCTACTTCCGCTTCCCCAGTTCTACACTCAAAAACGACTTCAGAGTAACCACGGTACCATCCTGAGTCAACAAGAGGTTCCTTGAAAACCTTGTCACCGATTTTCGCATATATGTAGGCACCTTTCAATGGATCTCCGTCCTCACCTAAATGGCGAATCCAAAGACCATAATTGCTGAAACGGTATTTACCATTATTCAGTTCCGTCAGTTTTTGGTAGAAGCGGCTGTCGGAAAACGCACCAGGCGACCAACTGCCCAAAGTCTTGTTGTCTTCATAGAATCCATCATTATCGAATTCGCCCATACCGAGGAATGAAGAAGGAGTCATCTCCCAACCTGGAACGTCATGTCCATCGTTAACCCAATTCTCAGTGAGATCTGCGTTTCTCAGATACAGGGAAGTCACATCCACAGGGTTCAACTCTGAGGCATTCTTGATTCGGTTTTCCTTCAATACGCCAAGAAGATTATTGTAGGCGGCATCATATTCATCCTTCAAAGATGCAGAATTATAGCTGTCCACATAAGTTGCCACATCCACTCCGTAGCTCTCCAGTTCAGCTATGGCATTGAAAAGCACACGCTGGCTCACGAAAAGTTCATACTTTTCCAGGCTCACGATAAACCAATCGATATATCCCTCACCAGATTTCAGTATGGGATGAAGAAGTCCAGTCTCTGTGGAGATGCCGGTCCAGGTGTCAGGATTGTTCTCCCAGAGATAATCAGGATCAGACTTTGACGGACGGATATAATATGCACCTGAGGACTGCCTCTCCACACACCATACCGTGTTTGGGTCATCAGAATTTCCCTCGCAGCCCACATTCTCCCAGTCAGCATATAGATAACCTTTCACACCCTGCATTTTCCATTCATCATTGGAATCATCATACTCAAACAAGATGGGATTTCCGTCATTATTAAAAGTCAAAGTGATGCCGTCGGCATTTACAAACTGTTCAGCCGTCACATTATAAATATAAAACTGCCGTCCATCCTCAATGTCGCAGTTTTCGGGCACAGGCTTATTTAAGCCGGCAGCCAACGCATTCAGGCAGACGACGCACATCATCATGCCCGTAATCATTGTTTTCGCAATAGTTTTCATAATCAGAGTCTAATTAGTTGTTAATAATTGAAAAATGATTTGATTTTTATTGCAAATGTAGTGGAATCAAAGCATCCAGATAAGAAAAAATGTTTCACATATAGGAAGAAATAACCAAATTACCTTTTTTACCTCCAATGATCATTTTCTACTTTTGATAAAGTCGCTTGGAGTAACTCCATACTCTGCCTTGAAATTCATGGAGAAGCTCTTCAGGGAATTATATCCAACCGCATACGCAACCTCTGTAATTTGCTGTTGGGAATTCTCCAGCAAATATCGTCCACGCTTCACACGTATAGTTCTGATGAATTCCACGGGACCAAGCCCAGTGACAGCCATAAGTTTTTTATACAGATTCGACCTTGACATACACAACTCTTGAGCAAGCACCACCACAGAGAAATTGGGGTCAGTCATTTTTTCCTCAACGATTTTTATGGCATTTTGTATAAACTGTTCGTCAAGAGGAGTGATTGTGATCTCACTTGGATTGACATCCATCTTTTTACGGAATTTCTGATGGCTCTTTTCTGACCACTCCATGATTCTTTTGATTCTCAGCGCCAGCATGTCCATGTTGAAAGGTTTTGCAATATAATCATCGGCACCGAGTTGCAGACCTTCAAGCATGCTTTCATCTGTGGTTCGTGCTGTTAGAAGAATCACAGGAATGTGAGAGAAATTGATATCGTTCTTGATTCTTTTGCATAGTTCAAAACCATCAACACCAGGCATCATCACGTCGCTGACGACTAAATCTATAGTTTCCTCGGCCATTATGGACAGTGCCATCTCACCATGCTCAGCCGTCTCCACATCATATGTATCCTGCAAACTGGACTTGATGAATTCCACGATATCTCGGTTATCATCAACCACCAGCACCGTCTTTCTGATATTGGAGGGATCCCATTCTGTCACAGAAACTGGAACCGAAGATGATGAATTTTCATGACTGAGATTGTGAACTGGAATAGTCACGATGAAAACGCTGCCCTTGGGCTTGTTGTCACAAACAGTCACAGTGCCTTTGTGCATCGTGACGTATTCTTTGACGATATGTAAACCAATTCCGCTACCAGTCTGCATACTGTCATCCGACGACACTTGGTAAAAGCGGTGAAATATTTTCTCCTTATCACTGTCCGAAATACTGATGCCTGTATCAGCAACCGAGATTTCAACATAGTTGGAAAGGCATTGAAGATCCACATTAATTTTGCCACCTGATTCTGTATATTTAAAGGCATTGGAGAGTAGATTATAAACAATCTTGCTCATCTTCACTTTGTCATAACTCATCATGAACGATTCCACATTCCTAGTGTAGGAAAGCGAGATTCCCCTCTCCTCTGCATAATCCTCAAACGACAAGCAGATACCCTTGATTTGAGTTGAAATGTCATTGACGGATTCTTGCAATGTTTCTGTACCCACGTCAAGTCGTCTGAAGTCAAGAAGTGAGCCTACTTGATTGTAAAGCAACTGGGCATTTTTCCTCACATTCTTCAGTTGAGGAAGCAATTCTGCCGGTTGAGTGCCGTCCTCCAGTTTCTTTACGATGACATCGATTGGCGACATAATGAGAGTGAGTGGAGTCCGAAGGTCATGACTGATATTCGTGAAGAACTGTAGTTTCATCTCTGTGATTTGAACAATTTTCTGTCGTTCAAGCAGTTCTTTCTGGTCATGGAGTTTCCGTATCTGCTCTTGACGGATTCGTCTCCAAATTAAATATGCAGCAGCCAAAAGCAGAAATGCATAGATTAGATAGGCAAAAGTTGAGAGATAGAATGGTGCTTTAACATGGATGTTAAGCGTGCACACTTCTGATTGAGCATCTCCGCCATCGCTCACTCTCAATAGCAACTGATAGTCACCAGGATGGAGACCAACAAGCGTGATATGGTTCTCGTTGGTGTAATTCCAGCCATTGGTCACCCCTTTTATTTGGTAAGCAAATTGAATACCACCAGCACGATTCAAATCACCAGGAAAAAAATCTATTCTCACGAAATTGTCATCCGATTCCAAATCAACAATCCCATTGACAATTGTAAGACTACGTTCACCCACACTCACTTCGGTGACGACAGGAACATAGGCGCTAGAGGTGCAATTCTGAATTTCATCAGGAGCAACCACAGTATAGCCCTCATCACCACCAAAAAGCAACTCCCCTGTTGTTGGAACCAATGAGGAAGTGGCATTGTAAAATTGTGTCTGGAGACCATCATGCTCAGTGTAGTTTCGGATGTCCCATCCCAAAGTACCATCAGCATTATTCTTAATGTAGAGCCAGCTGATGCCAGCAGCCGTACTCATCCAAAATTTTCCATGGCGATCTTCCACGATGCTACGTGGAAAGAGTTTAAGTCCCTCATTGATTCCACCGGCCTCATAGATACAGTCATGACGAATATCGAAAATGGTAATGCCAAAACGATGAATCATCAGAGCCAAATCGCGTTTTTTATCGTAAGCCACTTTCAACAACATCTTCTCTGCCATCAGCTGGCTCCCAGACCGGTTGGTTGTGAGTCTTTCTACTGAGTTCATGTGGAGGCCACAAATTACGAGGCCATAAGTAGAAGCGACCAGCATATTGCCCTTACCGTCCAGACAGAGCCCATTGCCCAGAATATCACTGCCGTTTTTATCTTTCACCACATCATACCGTCCATCACGGATGTTTATCCTCATTAATTTATTGACAGAAGAAGCACACCACACTTTTCCGTTTTGATCACTGAGGACGAACCAAGCATTGTTGACAGGAAGTTTTCCGTTTTCCTTGCAGAACTGTTCATAATGGTTGTTGTCATGAAACCGGAAAGCCCCATTCTGAAAGGTACCGACCCAGATATCTCCTGTTTCATCCTCTGTCACAGACATCACGGCGACATTAGGCAAAGTGGTTTTTTTCGATGTGCCATCTGGATATTCCACAAACAGACCATTTCCGTCGGTTCCCACCCAAACTCTGCCCTTGGAATCCGCAAAAACCGCAGTCACATCACCATAGGATGTTCCCCTCGTGGCAAACAAACGGCTATCTGGCCTGACCGCAGACAAGCCCGATTTGAAATGTGATGCCCAGATGGTTCCTTGACGGTCCACGCTCAGAAAGGTCACATTATTGGAATTCAATGTATTGTCACGTTCAGGATTCCGACTAATGTTTATTATGTGCTCATTTTGCTTGTTATACACATAGATGCCATGATGGTCTGTGGCTATCCATATATTTCCTTTGCCGTCATCCACCATATTTCGGATGGCGTTGTTAGTCGCATAGACAGAATCGTGTCCTTGAAGATGAACCATCTGACGTACATTTTTTCCTCCTACATTGTAGCGGCACAACTGGTCGCCGGTTAAAGAAAAAATCCATAGTGTACGGTCCAGGTCTATAAACGAGCCATACATACTGTCATTCCCGCTCATTTCTGCCGGCAATTCCAGACGCTCTATTTTTCCGGTACTCCGTTCGAACTTCCAGACTTCGTCTTTCAGCCCAAACACCATCCCATTCGAGGTGACGGAAAAAATGGGGTAATTAACATCATCGACAGAAAAACGCTTGTTTGTCCATGTCTCATGACGGTCTTTCTTATAATCATACCTGGACAGGGAGCCGTTTTGAAGAACCCATAATGCGCCTTCCTCATCCACTTTCACAATGAACACGCCGTCAACATGGATTCCTTTCTGCCTGAGGCTCTCAGCAGCATCCTCAGAAAACGTGTGTGAATCAGGATTATAAATAACATAAGAACGTCCGATGAAGACCCACACCTTACCTTCGGCATCCTCTTGCATGTCTTCTACAGGACTAAGAGCAAATCTCGCATTCAGAAATCTGTTCATCGGTTTCACCTCATAACCATCATAGCGGTCAAGCCCAGTGTCTGTGCCAATCCACAAGAGCCCCCTGCTATCAACGAGAGTGCATCTCACATAGTTGTCGGAAAGTCCATCACTTGTGGTTAAAGATTGAAAACGATAGATGCCATCGGCTTTGGTATGGGAAGCACACAAAACAAAAGCCAGGAAAACAAGCAACCGTTTGAGTAGAGTCTTCATAGATTGATATCAATAAGATTAGGAACTTGGAGGAATTGATGCCGGCAAGTGAAGAATGAGTCACAACTGCGCATCACAGTGTCATAGCCACGTTACATGGCAGGATGATTATGGAATATAATACTTCACCCCATTCTGAATGACAATTCCATGATAACAATCATTCACCCGAATTCCGGTAAGATTGTATTTCGTTCCGGATGGAGAACGATGGGCGTTTTCAATGCTTCTGACATCTGTGGCTTCCGCCTCTGCTGATTTCACTCCTGCCATAATACCGTCATAGGCAGGCTGACAATTGATAGAGAGATTGGCACGATTTACAATTGTGCGAGCACTGTTGACATCCCATGCCATTGGCACACACCCATTTTTGATGGCTGATTCTGTGACAATCTTATACCATAGTTCCACAGATGCATCGTGTTTTATTTGGCTCTCTCCAGCTGGCATCTCTCGCCATTCAGCACCATATTCGCCGATAATCACAGGAATGCCGTTGTCTTTGAATTTCTTCATCTTGGCAAACTGCCCTTCCACCCACTCCTCTTCGCCCCAGGTGGCGTTATGGGTGGAGGTCCGCATATGATTGCCATTTCCCCAGTAGTATGCCATTTTTCCCCAATCCTCATCCTTCGTCATCTGGGCAAAATTGTAGGGGCCATAGAAATGCACCTCCAGCAAAAGCGCATCTTCAGCAGGATCATTCAGCAAGCCAATATCATAGAGGTCGCAAGTGCGGTCAATGTCTGTGTTTGGTCCCTGCACAGCCAGCACACGTGTAGTATTATTTCCGCCTGTGGCACGAACCGCATCGATGAATGCTTGTTCATATTTGATAAGAGCTGCAACCTTTGTGGCATTATCAGAATTTGGCTCATTCAAACCGGCAAATATCAAATGTTCATCATAGTACTTGAAGCGGTTGGCAATCTGCGTCCAAAGGCGTTTCATTATTGCACTTTTTTCAGCCACATTCTCCTCGGATGTATCATCAAACGAGTTTTCCACCCAACCACTGTCCCAATGGTCGTTGAGAACAACATACAGCCCGTCGTTGATACAATAATCCACAATTTGTTTCACACGGTTCATCCAAGCACTATCTATGGTATAGTTGCTGCCGGTATGGGCATACCACGCCACAGGAATTCTCACGGACTTAAACCCCAGCTGCTTGTAATAGTCTATGATTTTCTGGGTGGTTTTTGTGGGCTGCCAGCCTGTTTCATAGTCCAACTTGTTGGACAGCCAGCTGCAGTTGCAGGCTTCGAGTGTGTTTCCTAAGTTAATTCCAGGAATCATGTTGTCAGCTATTTCACGTGCTGATTGTGCCTTCACACCTAAAGAGGCAATCAGCATTAAAGCTAAAAATAAAAAATGTCTTCTCATGTTTATTATTTTTGCAAAGTAATGATATAATGTTTCTACGGAGAACAAAGATACATATTTTTAGCCATTCACATAAGCAAAGATGTGTACATTATGAGAAAAAATGTTTCAAAAGGGGTCAACGGATCTACCTGTAATCTAGTCAGCAAGAGCAAATTGTTGAATCGCCCCAAAAAAAGAAAAGCGGCAAATGATTGCCGCTTTTTGTCGTTGTGGAGTATACAGGACTCGAACCTGCCACCTTTTGACTGCCAGTCAAACGCTCTAGCCAGATGAGCTAATACCCCGTTGTTACGAATGCAAAGGTAATAAGATTATTTGAAATCTCCAACGATTTGCAGAAAAAAAACAAGGAGAATCAAAAAAAGACAGCTATAATGACTCGAGCGGTTCAATCAGGATGTTTATAGAGAAGCTATCTTGTGATGAAGTCAGGAGACTTTTGATAGACACGGACATAGTCGATTTCATATCGCATAGGGAAGGCATCAGGTTGTGGTTCACCTCCATTAAGTCCTCCAATAGCAAGATCGAGCAAAATGTAATGATACTGGTGGAACGGGTTGGCACCTTCTCCCGCCCCTTTACCATTGATGGTGTTTTGAATGTTGATATCGTTGAGCACTTCTCCATCGAGTGCCAGCACAATGTGGTTCTCATCCCAATCCATGGTCCAGACATGGAATTTTTCTCCCCAGTAAGGGTCTTTCTGTAGGAAATGGTTGTAATGTATCCGTTTTGAGTTCCAAATGGCATTGAACCGCCTGTCGCTTCCCCACGCTGCATTGGCGAGGATATGGGGCTGCCCATTGACATGATAGTATTCCATGATGTCGATTTCTCCATTTGAAGGCCATTCCATCTCATTTCCCAATGTCCATATTGCCGGCCAGGAACCGAGAACCGCTGGGATGCGTGCCCTTACCTCCATCCGGCCATAACGGAAAGAAAAGTTGCCGCGTGTGTTGACGCTGGCAGAGGAATAGCGGGCAAACGGGCGGTTGGTTTTCCAATTCCTGCTTCCTTCCCGGTAGTTGGGGTTTGGGATGGAATCGAGCCTACCCTCCAGCACAAGAACACCCTCCTGCCGGTAAGCATTCTGTTGCTGATACCATTGGTATTCCTCATTTCTGACGAATCCGTGCTCCGCTTTCCAGCGCTCGATGACAAGCGGTCCGTTTCCATCAAACTCGTCGTTCCAAACCAGTTTCCAGCCATCATTCGTATTTGTTTGTGCTAAAGCCGAGAAAGAGCAGCAAGCTCCAACTAATAAGGCAATAATTTTCCCTTTCATCTTTTTGAATTTTGCGTTATGTTTGCAAAGATATACACAAATTTGGAATTTCAACTACGAATTATTACGAATTTCACGAATTGAGTAATGATTAAACAACGATTAAGCAACGATAAAAAAATAAATCCTACGAAACTTCGATTAAAATTACAAAATATTCGTATATTTGCATAGTAACCTATACATCAAACACAAAGAACTATGATGAAAACATATAGCGAGCAAATAAAAATCGTGGTTGGCGACATCACCACACTTCACACAGATGCCATTGTCAATGCCGCCAACAGGTCTTTGCTCGGAGGTGGCGGTGTGGATGGTGCCATCCACCGCGCTGCAGGAAAGGGGTTACTCCAAGAATGCATGACGCTCGGAGGCTGCGAGACAGGTCAGTGCAAAATGACAGATGCCTATAACCTGCCCTGTAAGAAAGTGATTCATGCTGTAGGCCCTGTTTGGCATGGCGGTCATCAGGGAGAGGACAAGCTGCTTGCCTCGTGTTATGACTGTGCCATGAAAATTGCAGAAGAGAACCATCTCTCCAGTATTGCATTCTCATGTATCAGCACTGGAGTTTATGGCTATCCGAAAACTGAAGCTGCCCAGATTGCTCTTCAAACTATCATGTCACATATCAGAAACGGATATGAAGGTGAAGTTGTGATTTGCTGCTTCTGCGAGGAGGATGTGAAATATTACAAGGACTTGCTTTGAGAATGAAAAGCTTGCGTTGCAGGCATGGGGGGATAGATGGATTGGCAACAACCCTGTTGTTGCATGGTTGACTGCTTTTTCTGCTATAATAAACGTTTTGGGCAATTCATCAACCTCTGCCTGCAGTTGGCAGAGGTTTCAGTTTTCTTTAAGGCGTAATTCAAAACTTTTTGGGCACGCGTTTACTGATGCAGCAAGTTTATCAGCAACCGGCGTCCCAGCTTCGTGTTTGTCATTCGCCGGAACCAATTATATTTCCATGTATATCTCCGGTCGGGTAATGGAAACAACCCTTCCCTTCTCAAGTCAGCCACCTGTGTTTCAAGAAAAGTTGTGTCTTTTGTCTTTTTCATTATCTCATAAAGATAATCCATGGTGAGTTGTGCCACTCTCCGCTCCAAAGCGGATTTTTGAGGGTTGTCCAATGTCTTTGAAAGATCGTTATGCTTGAGGATAATATTCTTTTTATCGTTTATCCTCCGAAGAGTTGTTTTTTTATCAGTTCTTGTGGTAATTGAGTCCTCACGTTTACGGTAGAAATAAGCTTTGGTGTCAGTAACAACTATTTTTCTGGCTTTCAGAAGCAGCAATGGAGTGAATTGCTCATCCTCATGATATATCCCGGGGGTGAATCGCAATTCCTCCGTCAACGATTTCTTGAAAATGTAGCCGCAAGCGCTCCCTCTGAGATTTTGCTGGAGCATGAGCGCTGTTCCACTTTCAAAAGCCGTGTCGTGGAAGTCTTTGGAGTAAGTAGGTTCGGCGGAATGGGTAAGTCCGAACATGACAACATCGGGAGCCTCCACACGAAGAATTTCAAGGCAATGCGCATAAGAGCGAGGAATCAGTTCGTCATCAGCATCCACAAATTGCAGATAGTTGGCTGATGCATGGTCTATACCGGTGTTGCGTGCCACACTGAGCCCCCCGTTGCTTTGGCGAATGTAGGTAATATGATTGACAAAGCTACTGATCACTGATGTGGAAGGAATATCTGACCCATCAT
>JAEEGI010016785.1_pt1 | contig 15094 bp, 8 predicted proteins | sample 8958751 | NCBI WGS metagenome assembly JAEEGI01 (sample SAMN16246545, study PRJNA631951) | gut metagenome | biome: gut microbiome; feature: rumen; material: KS-attached | host: Bos | place: Iran: Karaj | collected 2018-10
AATGGTATTGCCGAATACGGCTGGCACTACACTACCGAAAAGCATACGTCCGTAAACCATGGGCTGGATGGTAAACCGGCTACCCAGCGTGAACGACATGCGCCACTGGGCACTCACATCACTCATACCAGCCTTGCCATCGAGTTGGGCGAAGTTATCGGTCAGGTAGGCATACTCAGCCTTGAACCTTGCACCGCGTGTGGGGAAATACCAGTTGTCCTCGCTGTTGTAGTTCAGTCGGGCCCGATAGCTATAAAAGTGTTCATTCTCCAGCGTCACGTCCTTCGAGGTTTCCGACTCCAGCTTATTGCGGTAGTGCATGAAATCCCAGCGCACACCCAACTGCAGATTAAAATGTTTCATGTCGAAGTTTACAGGGGTGAACTCTGCCTGGAACTGATTATAGCGAATGTTGTAGTCGCGATCGCCATCCATGTAAACATCAACATCATTGCGATAGAAGTAATAACTCAGTTTAGGACGGGTGAAACTCTTTGGATGGATGGTCAGATCGCCACCAGCCACCAATCGCTTACCCAGTCGTACTATCAGATCAACATCCATCGGTACGGCGGACTTCAGGGGGATGTCGAGCCCCACCTGCACAGCGGCATATTCTTCAGTATCATAACGCACACCACCATGCAATTGTAACGACTTGCGATTGCCAGCTTGCAGTACCACGCGTACATCATTACCCACAGGCTCCAGATGGCACTCGGCTGTCTGGTAGAACAGGTCTACACGCATCGAGGTAGTGAGCTGCTGCTCCAGGTTAGCATCGATACTGTCATTCTTCTGCAAATGGAATTTCTGGCGCAGGAACTTTTCATCCTGTGGCGTCATATTCTCGAAGGTATAGGCTACCACATGCTGCTTCTCGGTCATTACCTTCGGACGCAAGGGGTGATAAATCACAGGACGGAACGAATCATCGATGCCAATGCGCTGCTTCAAGGCGATGATCTCGTCCCAATGGCGCATGGCCTCCTCCTCACCTCGGCGAATGAGGGTGTCGATGGCTTCGAGTGTAAAACTGGCAGCATTATAGCCCTTGGTATTCACACCCACGTGTACATCGGTAATGGCTAGGTTCTCCTCCACCTTGTTCTTACAGTTCACATCTACTATCTGACTGATAATACTCATGGTGCCACCCATGTCGTCAGCCTCTTTCGCCGGACCCTGCACGGTTACACCTATTATAATATCAGCACCCATCTCGCGGGCTATGTCAACGGGATAGTTGTTCTTCAATCCACCATCTACCAACACCATATCACCCAATCTTACAGGCGAGAAGGCTGCGGGTATCGCCATCGAGGCACGCATGGCCTGGGGCAGACGTCCACTGTGGAAGTCCACCTCGCTGTTATCGATGATGTTCGTTGCCACACAGGCAAAGGGGATGCGTAAGTCTTTCGAGAAGTCAAGCGAATCGGTAAAACCTGTGCAGAGGTGTTGGAAGAGTTCAGCCAGGTTCTTTCCCTTGATGATACCACCACCACTCTTGTCGTTCTTGGTCAAGCCTGTGCTCACCACATAGGTGTATTGCTTCTCAAGGTCGCTCAGACTCTGGTTGCGCAGATCCTCCTTATCCGTAATCACGTAGGCCCAGTCCTGCACACGTACCATCGAGTCGAGCGAATTGGCGTTATAGCCTATGGCGTACAAACCACCAATAATACTACCCATCGATGTACCAGTAACAATGTCGATGGGAATACCCGCCTTCTCCAATACCTTCAGCACACCGATATGGGCCATACCCTTGGCACCACCGCCACTCAGCACGACACCCACCTTGGCTCTTGGCCGGGCTTGTCCTGCGACTTCTTCTAAAGCCGTGCTGTCCTGCTGAGCATACACCACGCTGCTCATCAGCACAGCAACGGCCAATAACATCAGTTTTTTCATCTTTGCATTTCGTTTGATGGTGCAAAAGTAAACAGAAATATCCATTTTGGAATGTTCGTATTTTCCTAAAATATAATTAAATTCTCCCAATTTGATATAAATATAACCATTCGAACATTCTTTTGCAAATATTAAACACCCAATTATCATTATTTTTTCCGAACTTTGCCCCCAGAAAATCAAATTCGAACATCATGGACATATTATCACTTGTTCCTCGAACGGGAATCGACTGCCTCAGACTGAAGGATAGCGACGATCTTGTCATTATGGAAAATTTCGGGGCTTTGCCACCAGGCAAACTCACCCTCGAAAATCATGGCCTTATTGTCATCTGTATCAGGGGTAATGCCCAGTTTGATTACGACGGCCGCTCCATCCAACTCGGCAAGAACGACCTATTTCTATATATGGCCCACAGCATTGCCGACCATTTCATGGCATCGTCCGACTTCAACTGCCGTCAGATCTGGTTCTCACGCAGCGAGCTCTGGAACATCAACATGTACGGTCAGGTCAGTCTGGCCGACCTGGATTATCTCCACAAGGAGCCCAAGGTTCATCTCAACGACGATGACGTCACCCTGCTCGACGACTATTTCAGTCTGCTCTGTCGCAGAATGAGAGACGACACGCCCCTGCTCCATCACGACATCGTGCGTTCGCTCGTTGGTGCCATGATGCTCGAGATGCTCTCCATCATACGTCGTGAGAAAGAGAATAAGGAAGAGGTGTATACGGGCGATAGTACCATGCGCAGCCACTCCATTGCTGATCGCTTCATGGAAATGGTAGAAAAGAGCGATGGTCGTAAGCGCAAGGTGGAGGACTTTGCCCGTGAACTTAATATCACGCCCAAATACCTGTCGGTCATCCTGAAGGAGGCGCTCAACCGCCGTCCCAGCGACATGATCGTGCTCTACACCCTCAAGGCCATCGAGCACCGCCTCCGCTATACCGACATGACCATGCAGGAGATCGCCAACGACCTAAACTTCCCCAATGCCTCGTTCTTCGGCAAGTATGTCAAGGATCATCTCGGTATGACGCCATTGGAATACCGTAAGAAATATCAGAATCAATAGATGGCACTAGAAACAAAAAAGCCTCACCTTGATGGGTGAGGCAATTTGTTTTTAGTGGGCGTTGACGGATTCGAACCGCCGACCCTCTGCTTGTAAGGCAGATGCTCTAAACCAGCTGAGCTAAACGCCCTTGCTTTGTAAGCGGGTGCAAAGGTACGACGTTTTATTGAGAAGAAAGAATGATTCGGAAAGAAAGTGTAATTTGTTAACCTCTTTTAACTAAATCAACCTAAAAGTTGTTCAATATCACCTTGAGGAAGGATGCAAAGGATGGCTTTGCCGTCAGGGGTATAGTTGACGTTGGAACAGGAGAAAAGTTCGTTGATAATGTTTTCCATCTCATCATTGCTGAGTACCTGACCATAAGGAATGGCGGCACTTTGCGCAAGTCGGAGAGCAACTCGCGAGTTTACTGTCGAGAGTTGAGAGTTGATAGACTCATCGGCAACCATTTGTTGGATAAGGGCGACAGGATCAAGACCTTCGGTGCCGGCAGGGACGCCATTAATGGCATAGGTATTGCCACCAAGATCGCTAAGATCGAAACCAATGGCCGACAAGTCGGGCAGGAGCTGCTGCATGGTGACAGCCTCAGAGGGAGAGAACTGCACCGTCTCGGGGAAGAGTACCTTCTGCGTGCTGGCTGTATGATTCTGAAGTTGGTTCATATATCGCTCATAGCGAATACGGACATCGGCACGATACTGGTCGATAATCATCAGACCGGACTTGACGGCGGTCATGAGGTACTTTCCTTTGTATTGGTAGTGGTCGGGCGAACGCTGCTCGTCGACCATTGAAGATTGAACATGGAAAAATGAAAAGTCTTCTGTCTGCGCTTCGCTGGGCTGTGAAGGGGTAGCTGCATCCACTTTGCTGGGCATGAGGCCATCATAGAGGGTTTCCCAGCCTTCGGTGGGAGTATCGTCCTGACGAGGGGTCCAAGAGGAGCCTGAGGATTTACCACTACTCTTGAAGGGGTTATAATCGGGGTTATAGTTTACCTTCGGAGCGGCAATATTCTCACGGGCTGGATCAAAAAGAGGTATCTCAGGACTACCCTGGGTATCGAAGTCGATGGAGGGTACCTCACAGAACTTACCGATAGCATCGCGGACAGAGGCTGAAAGGATCTGCCAGATGGCCTGCTCGTTCTCAAACTTGATCTCAGTCTTCGTAGGATGGATGTTCACATCGATCTGGGAAGGCTCGACATCGAAGTAGAGGAAATATGGCACTTGCATACCCTCAGGAATCAGACGATCGTAAGCGGTGATGACAGCCTTATGAAAATAAGGATGCTTCATAAAACGACCATTGACAAAGAAATAGTCTACCCCACCCTTCTTACGGGCAGCCTCTGGTTTACCCACAAAACCGGTAACAGTAGCCATAGTAGTATGCACTTCGACAGGCAGGAGATCCTGATTATACTGTTTACCAAAAACGTCGGCAATACGCTGGCGCAGACTGGCCGCACGCAGATTGAGCATCTCAACGCCATTATGGTGGAGCGTAAAGTGGATATCGGGATACACCAAGACGATACGCTCGAAAGCCGTCATGATATTGGAGAGCTCGGTGGCATTGGTCTTAAGGAACTTACGACGGGCAGGCACATTAAAGAACAGGTTGCTCACCTTGAAGTTACTGCCCACAGGACAGGAGGCGGGCTCCTGAGCCGACACCTTCGAGCCTGCTATCATCAGACGCGTACCTATCTCATCCTCTTCACGACGCGTCAACAGCTCTACCTGGGCCACAGCAGCGATAGAGGCCAAAGCCTCACCTCGGAAGCCCATGGTTCGTAGGGCAAAGAGATCGGCAGCACTCGCAATCTTCGATGTAGCATGACGCTCGAACGACAATCGGGCATCGGTTTCCGACATGCCTTTACCATCATCAATCACCTGGATAGAGGTACGGCCGGCATCAATCACCAACACATGGATAGTCTTAGCACCGGCATCAACGGCATTCTCCACCAGTTCCTTGATAACTGAAGCTGGACGTTGAATGACCTCACCAGCGGCTATCTGGTTGGCAACACTGTCAGGGAGAAGACGGATGATATCGCTCATGGTTTGGGTTTCCAATTAAAGATGTCGTAGCGATCCATGGGACGGATGGCATCGTACCATACAAAGCCAGGCAGGCGCTTACGATCGAGGGGTATCTGATTGAGCGGATACATGGTACCTGAGGTCTTCGGTGTCCATACACGTTGGAGTTTACGATCCTTCAGGAACATGCGCAGCTCGGATGTCTGCTGATAATTATATATAATAGGTATAGTGTCTCCTTCCTCGAAATAGTAGCCTATGAGTACATTGCCCACGGCACGGGTTTCATGGATCTGACCGTCAAGGAAGAAGGCATACATATCCTTCGATGAAACTTGATTGTAACAGGCAGTATCGCTCCTAAGCTGCTGGATGGAGAAGCAATTACCAATGACATGGGCGCGATCGATGACGGAATCCTTAAGGTACACGTCGATCTGATCGCCCACCAACTGCTGGTTAACATTCCACACGATAGGATCATGATACATAGTCATGCACGAGTCCTGCGAGTTATATACCAGCGAGTCGCAGATGCCCTGTACATCAGTACGATAAGCCCGTACATGGTGGTAGGCATGAATCTTACGATACACGGAGTCGGTTTCGATATTAAAGGTCACCACCTTGAAGGTGTCGGCATGCATAAAGAGGGAGTCCCCCTGGGAGTAGTCGATAGCCACGGCGCTGTCGGTACACATGGCATAGCCGGTATTCTCATAGTACTCACCGTAGTTGCCGGTGAGCTTGTTCTTGTTCGTGGAGTCGACATAGATCACATTGCGGAAGGCCTGACTCACGCCCTGCTGACTGTCGTACCACACGCTATCACCCGTCAGCATTTTACCCTGGTTAGAGAGAATCGAACGCTCCATGAGGCGGGCTTGTTCATTCTTCGTGTCGTAGTAGCCCTGCTCAGAGTATATATGACTGTCGCCCGAATAGATATCGGAGGGACCCACGATATGAGCCATCGACAGACGGGTATCATAATAAAGAGTATCGGTAGTAAGATAAAACTTCGGCGAGCGCATCTTCACGTCGTAGTTGAATACCGACATCTTCGTCTTCGTGTTATATTCACCCCAGTCGGAGGTTAATGTGGTATTGCCGTCAATCATCTTTCCGCCCTCAAAGAAATAAGCGTTATCGTAGAGACGATCGAAGTCGAGACTATCGGTATAGAGTGTGGTCTTCTTATGTTTCAGCACCACGTTATAGCGAGCACGGGCCATCTGTTCATTACCATCATAATAGGCATAATCGCTGACCAGCGAGAGGGTGTCGCCCTGGTACATCTTCACATGACCAAAAGCCTCGAATGAGTTACTGGCCTCGTAGAAATAGGCGCTATCGCAATAAAGTCTGGCACCTTGATGGGTAAAGTGAACCTTACCATTCAGGATTGTGGCATCGGGATTCACCATCTGGTCGAAGTGGAGCACATCGGCATGAACAAGATATACACGAGTATCTTGCGTCTTGGCTTTACGAGCCGGGCGAGGCTTTCCACCTTGCTTTTTCTGCGCAAAAGCGCCGAAAGCGCCCAGCAAGAGCACTGTGGCCAGTAACCAGACAAATGATTTCCTACTTCTCATTCCTCTCGACTCTCTCAACTTACCTCTATTTATTCCAGCCCTCGAACTCGAAATGGCAGTCCTTATAGTCGTCGCTCAGGCGGGTGTAGACATTCTTAATCTTATCGACTACCCACTCGTGGAGGCGCTCTTCACGACGTTTGTTCAATACCACGTCCTTCAGAGTCTGGAAATCCTCCGTCACCGTAGCCTTATGACCATCAATGCGATTCTTCAGCTTGGCAATAACGCATACAGTCTTTCCGCGCTGGTTAATCATCGTGAACGCCTGAGAGATCTGTCCCACCTGCATAGTATCAACCACTTTAGCCACTTCAGGAGGAAGGTCCTGCATACGGAACTTAGACGAAGTATGACCTGTGGTCATCATGTTGGTAGACATCAATCCCTTACTGTAACGAGTGTCCTTATCGTCGGAGAGTATCGGGGCTGCATCCTCAAAGGTGAACTTACCAGAACGAATCTCACCTGCGATGGAGTCGAGACGAATCAGTGTCTTCTCAACAGCTTCGTCGGATACTATCGGCTTACGAAGAATATGGCGCACATTCACCTTGTCGCCACGCTTCTCGATAAGCTGGATGATATGGAAACCGAATTCTGATTCCACAATCTTCGATACCTTCTTAGGATCAGTGAGGTTGAACGCTACAGCAGCAAAAGCAGGATCGAGGGTACCACGACCCACCAAGCCAAGCTCACCACCACGACGGGCTGTGCCTGGATCCTCGGAATAGAGACGGGCCAGCGTTTGGAACGTAGCATCGCCTTTATTCACACGTTCTGTATATTCGCGCAACTCATCCTTCACACGGTTCAATTCTTCTTGGTCGATACGTGGGGTCTGCTGAATGATCTGCACCTCCACCTCAGTAGGTACAAAGGGGATACTGTCAGCTGGCATATCCTTGAAGTAACGGCGTACATCGGCAGGTGTCACAGCGATATCTTCCACCAGTTTCTGGCGCATCTTCTGTACCATCTGACGGTCTTTCAAATCCTCACGCAGGTCATTACGAATCTGAGAAAGCGTCTGATGCTTATATTCCTCCAAGCGCTCACGCGATCCGTCGACCATTTCGAGCCAGTAGCTGATCTGCTGCTCTACTTCCATGGCCACATCGGCATCGGTTACCTCAATACTGTCTATCTCGGCCTGATGCTTGAAAAGCTTCTGAACGGCGATCTGCTCAGGGATGGTACAGTCGGGATCACCCTCCCATTTCACACCTTCCATTGCACCCTGCATACGCATGGTCTCAACGTCAGATTTGAGGATGGCATCGTCGCCGACAATCCATACTACCTCATCGACCACGGTTCCCACCTTTACGGAATCCTTGTTCTCGGCCGCAGCAGTAAGCGGCAACATGAGGAACATGGCACCTATTAAATACTGTATTCTTTTCATTGATGCTTATTTACGGTTTTCAATACTTCATCATAGATAATTACGGGATAGCGCTTACGCAACGAGGCAACCCAACGGCTCTCGAGACTATCCTGATAATCCTCGACCACCTGCGTACGCACATCGGCATAACTAGTAGGTTTCTTCAGTTTCTTACCATAGACGGCGTCGATGGGATAGTCCTTAACAGGTTTCTCCACAACTGCACGCTTGAACACCAAACGGTCAATGGTAGGATTATCGCCAGGCTTGAAGAGTCCCTTCTCCACCCGGATACGAATCACTGAGTCAGGGTTGAATGTGGTGCGAAGTGCCTCAGCCCACTGATCGAAGGGCAGGTTCTTCACACAGTTCTTCACAGCCTTCACGTCTTTCTTATCCTTTACATGGTAGGCGATACCACGATAGCGGGGCTCTTTCCACACATAGTCCTTACGATGGGTGTCGAACCACGAGCTCAAGGCAGCCTCATCGGCTGTAGCCTTATCCCATACCTCACGCGTGCTGATCTCATAAAGCAGCAGCCCGTCGTGATATTCCTGGAATAGGTACTTCATCTCGGGATCGGCAGCAGCCAGCGAGTCGGAACGCTTCTCGAGGATTTCCTCCTGCGTCATTTTACCGTCAGAGGCCTTCACCATCTTACGAAGTTTGGCATCGACAATCTCGTCACGGATCTCACGACGCTCAAGGGCCAACAGCAGTTCTGTCTTCAACGAATCGAAGGGTTCGAGCTGTTTGCGCTCCTTCATCAGGATGATATGATAGCCTATCGGGGTGAGGATGGGAGCACTCATCTGTCCTGGTTGCAGGGCATAAGCGGCATCCTCAAACTCTTTCAGTGTCTGTCCTGGACCGAACCAGGGAAGCAGACCTCCGTCTTTCTTCGACACAGGGTCATCGGAAACTCTCGAAGCCAACTCAGCAAAGTCAGCTCCAGCCTGCAAGGCACGGTAAACAGAATCGATACGTGCTTTCACCCTATTCTGTTCCTGTGTGGTGGCCTGTGTCGACACTTCTAACAGGATATGGGCAGGATGCACCAATCCACGAGAACCAATGGCAGCCTTTGTTCGATCGTACATCTTCTTGGCCGATGCAAGCAACTCATCGTTAGTAACGATTGTAGGACGTACCTGCTGGTCACGATACATGGCATACTCCTGACGGAAAGAGGTCAGGGTATCGAGTTTGGCATCGAGAGCGGCCTGCACCTTCAACTTGTAATTAGCATAAAGGTCGGCATACTCTCTGACAGTCTTTTTGTCGACCACCTCGTCGCCATTGTTTTTATTATAAGAGTACTCAAACTCAGAGCGATGAACGTCAACACCATTGACGCTCATCACTACAGGGTCTGATTGTGCCCACGAGGACACAGCAGCCAGCAATATGCCTGCAAGCAGCAGATTTCTTTTCATTTAATCGTTGGGTCTTGAATAGTTTGGAGCTTCACTCGTGATGGTGATATCATGCGGATGGCTCTCATTGACACCGGCATTGGTGATGCGGGTGAACTTGGCATTATGCAGGGCTTCGATGGTGGCAGCACCACAGTAACCCATACCTGAACGCAGACCACCTACCATCTGGTAGATCACCTCCTGAACAGTTCCTTTGTAAGGCACACGACCTGCAATACCCTCCGGAACGAGTTTCTTCACCTCCTTCGTGTCACCCTGGAAGTAGCGGTCCTTAGAGCCGTGCTTCTGTTCCATGGCTTCAAGGGAACCCATACCACGATAGCTCTTGAACTTACGTCCGTTGTAGATAATGGTGTCGCCAGGACTCTCCTCTGTACCAGCTACGAGTGAGCCAATCATCACGCAGCTACCACCGGCAGCGAGGGCCTTAACAATATCACCCGAGTAGCGCAGACCACCATCAGCAATCAGGGGCACACCTGTACCCTTCAGGGCACTATATACATCGTAAACAGCACTCAGCTGAGGCACACCCACACCTGCAACCACACGGGTGGTACAGATAGATCCCGGGCCGATACCTACCTTTACAGAGTCGGCACCATTCTCCACGAGCATCTTGGCAGCCTCGCCTGTAGCCACGTTACCTACGACGATATCTATATTGGGGAAGCACTTCTTAGCCTCCACGAGCTTCTCAATCACAGACTTAGAATGACCATGGGCAGTATCAATGACGATAGCGTCAGCACCGGCATCCACCAGAGCCTGCATACGGTCGAGCGTATCGGCAGTCACACCTACGCCGGCAGCCACACGCAGACGGCCCTTGTCATCCTTACAAGCCATAGGCTTATCCTTGGCCTTGGTAATGTCCTTATAGGTAATCAGACCAATCAAACGGTTATTCTGGTCGACTACGGGCAGCTTCTCGATCTTGTTCTCCTGCAGAATCTGGGCAGCTGCAATCAAGTCAGTCTGCTGATGGGTGGTCACGAGATTATCCTTCGACATGATCTCCTCAACGGGACGATCCAGGCGACGCTCGAAACGAAGGTCGCGGTTGGTCACGATACCCACGAGGTGATTATCATCGTCAACTACGGGGATACCACCAATATGATACTCCGACATAATATCGAGGGCCTGCGCCACTGTTGATCCCTGGGGAATAGTGATAGGATCATAGATCATACCATTCTCGGCACGCTTCACGATAGCTACCTGACGAGCCTGATCCTCAATCGACATATTCTTGTGGATCACGCCGATACCGCCTTCACGGGCGATAGCAATAGCCATCTGCGACTCCGTAACCGTATCCATGGCTGCCGTTACGAACGGAACGTTCAGCTCAATGTTGCGTGAGAAGCGCGTTTTCAACTCTACTGTCTTGGGCAGTACTTCAGAATAAGCTGGGATTAAAAGGACGTCGTCGAATGTCAGGCCGTCCATCACGATTTTGTCTGCAATAAATGAAGCCATAATTTATACCTTTCTTAAAATATTGCGTGCAAAGGTACGCATTTTCCTTCACATGACATGCTCATTTTAGGAAAAACATACCTTATTAATGCAAATTAACCAAAAAAGAGCAGTGATGACTGCTCTTTTTGGGGTTTAGTTCGCCATTTCGGATATAAATTTGATCCTCACAAGTCGGATCTCATCCTCAGAGTAATCCTCGCCCAACTCCTCTTGGGCCACACTCAACCTGTCGGTATCGCTCTCGGCGAAGTAGTCGTAGATGTCGTCAATATGATCCTCGTCCATCACCTCTTCAAGGAAATAGTCGATATTCAAACGGGTACCACTATAAACGATGGCCTCCACCTCATCGAGTAACTCTTCGAAGTCGATATTCTGACTGTCGGCAATATCATCAAGGGGCACCTGACGGTCGATACTCTGAATAATCTTCACCTTGAGCACAGACTTCTTCGCCACGGTGCGCACTCGCATGTCAACCTGACGTTCTATCTCGTTCTCTTCACAGTAACGGGCTATCAACTCTACGAACTCCTTGGCATAAGGTTGTTTCACCTTGCCTTCGCCCACACCCTGGATATTCTTCAATTCCTCAAGGGTGACGGGATAGTCGGTAGCCATCTGCTCGAGCGACACATCCTGAAAGATGACATACGGCGGACGCTGCAAGCGTTTCGACACCTTCTTACGCAAGTCGCGCAACATGGCACTCAGCACGGGATCAAGGGCACTTACGCCACCCTCCTGATCTACAGGCTCATCATCATCGCTAAACTCAGCATCCTTCACAATCATGAACGAGCTGGGCGACTTCAGGAACTTCTTACCTGCCGATGTAACTTTCAACAGTCCGTAGTTCTCTACTTCCTTCTTCAGGAAGCCAGCTATGAGGGCCTGACGGATCACGGGGTTCCATATCTTCTCATCATCGTCGGCACCGGCACCAAACAGTTCCTGCTCCTCATGATGGTGGGCCAGGATCTCGTCGGTCTCCTTACCAGTAACAAAGTCGATGACATAATCGCTGCGGAAGTTCTCCTTGATGGCCAGGATGGAGTTCAGTACAATCACAAGCTGCTCCTGAGCCTCGATCTTCGTCTTCGGATGCAGACAGTTGTCGCAGTTGCCGCAGTTGTCCTTATCGTACTCCTCACCGAAATAGTGCAACAGCATCTTTCGGCGACAAACAGATGTCTCGGCATAGGCGGCAGTCTCCACCAACAGCTGTCGACCGATATCCTGTTCTGCCACAGGCTTACCCTCCATAAACTTCTCCAGTTTATCAAGGTCCTTACGCGAGTAGAAGGCCAGGCAGATACCCTCACCGCCATCACGACCAGCACGACCCGTCTCCTGATAGTAGCCTTCCAGCGACTTCGGGATGTCGTAGTGGATCACAAAGCGGACATCGGGTTTATCAATACCCATACCGAAGGCGATGGTAGCCACAATCACGTCGATGTCCTCCATCAGGAAGTCATCCTGCGTCTGGGTGCGAGTGGCAGAGTCAAGACCGGCATGATAAGCTGCTGCCTTGATATCGTTGGCACGCAGGATGGCAGCCAACTCCTCTACCTTCTTACGGGAGAGACAGTAAATGATACCACTCTTGCCAGGGTGCTGTTTGATGAATTTGATAATATCCTTGTCCACATCCTTCGTCTTGGGGCGTACCTCGTAATAAAGGTTCGGACGATTGAAGGAACTCTTGAACTCAGTAGCATCAACAATTCCCAGGTTCTTCTTGATGTCGGTACGCACCTTGTCGGTAGCCGTCGCAGTGAGGGCGATAATGGGTGCCGGTCCTATCTCGTTCACAATGGGACGGATACGACGGTACTCTGGACGGAAGTCATGTCCCCATTCCGAGATACAATGGGCCTCATCGATAGCATAGAAGGAGATCTTCACGGACTTCAGGAACTCCACATTGTCCTCCTTCGTCAACGACTCAGGGGCGACATACAGCAGTTTGGTATGTCCTGCCAGGATATCCTCCTTTACCTGATCGATAGCCGCCTTGTTCAGCGATGAGTTCAGGTAATGGGCCGTGCCGGCCTGCTCGCTAAGGTTCGAGATGACGTCCACCTGATTCTTCATCAGCGCAATCAGCGGTGAGATGACGATGGCCGTTCCCTCCATCAGCAGCGAAGGCAACTGGTAGCATAAGGACTTACCACCACCGGTAGGCATGAGCACGAAGGTGTCCTTGCCATCCAGGAGGTTCTGGATAATCCTTTCCTGATCACCTTTGAATGTATCGAATCCAAAGTATTTCTTCAGGGCTTCGGTAAGATTTACTTTCTCGGTCATAAACTCTTAGTTATGAGGCTTTTAATTGTTCTATATGAGTCTTGTCTAATTGTTCACGGACGTATTCGGCCGTAACTTCAAATTTCTTAACCTTTCTTGATGGAAGATCGAACATTGGATCCATCATCACGCTCTCCACAATCGAGCGCAGACCACGGGCACCGAGCTTATACTCCACAGCCTCATCCACAAGGGCATCGAGGGCCTCCGGGGTAAAGGTCAGCTTCACACCGTCCATCTCGAACAACTTCTGATACTGACGGATAATGGAGTTCTTCGGTTCTGTCAGAATCTTCGACAGGGCTTCGCGATCAAGCGGATTCAGGAAGGTAAGCACGGGCAGACGACCAATCAACTCAGGAATTAGTCCGAAAGACTTCAGATCCTGAGGCACAATGTACTTCATCAGGTTCTCCTTATCAATCTTCCTGACATTCTGAACAGAGTTATAACCTACCACATGGGTATTCATGCGCTGGGCAATCTTACGCTCAATACCATCGAAGGCACCACCACAGATAAAGAGGATGTTTCGCGTATCCACGTGAATATAATCCTGATCGGGATGCTTACGACCTCCCTTGGGCGGCACGTTCACCATGGTTCCTTCCAACAGCTTCAACAATCCCTGCTGAACGCCCTCACCACTCACGTCGCGGGTAATCGAGGGATTATCATTCTTGCGGGCTATCTTGTCGATCTCATCAATGAACACAATACCACGCTGGGCTGCATCCACATCAAAATCAGCCACCTGCAACAGACGACTCAGGATACTCTCCACATCCTCGCCCACATAACCAGCCTCGGTAAATACTGTGGCGTCGACAATGGTGAAGGGCACATCGAGCAACTTGGCAATGGTGCGAGCCAGCAGGGTCTTACCCGTACCAGTGGATCCCACCATAATAATATTACTCTTCTCAATCTCCACGCCGCTCTCATCAGCAGGCTGTTGTAGACGCTTATAATGGTTGTAGACAGCGACTGAGAGGAAACGCTTGGCTTCATCCTGTCCGATGACATAATCATCGAGGAATGCCTTGATCTCCTTCGGCTTCGGTACTTTCTTTGTCTGGAATTTCTTCCCTTCAGCCTTATTAGGTGTATTCGCAAGATTCTCCTGGACTATCCTATAAGCCTGCTGGGCACAATCCTCACAAATAAAGCCGCTGAGACCAGAGATCATCAGCTTCACCTCCTTATCGCTCCTTCCACAGAAACTACATTTCTTCACTTCTTCTTTCTCCTTAACTTCTCTAACTTCTTATCAACTCTAATTTCTTTTCTACTTCTTCTTGGCGAGCACCTCATCAATCATACCATATTCCTTGGCTTCCTGGGCAGTCATCCAGTAGTTACGGTCGGAATCGGCATAAACCTTCTCATAAGGTGTATGCGAGTGCTCCGAGATGATGGTATACAGTTCCTTCTTGAACTTCAGTATCTCCTTGGCCTCGATCTCGATATCAGATGCCTGACCCTGCACGCCGCCGAGCGGCTGGTGGATCATCACACGACTGTGGGGCAGAGCCGAGCGCTTGCCCTCGGTACCAGCCACGAGCAGCACGGCACCCATCGAGGCAGCCATACCCGTACAAATTGTAGCTACATCGCTCGAGATAAACTGCATGGTATCGTAGATGCCGAGACCAGCTGTCACACTACCACCAGGGCTGTTGATATAGATAGAAATATCTTTGCCAGAGTCTACCGAGTCGAGGTAGAGCAACTGAGCCTGCAATGTATTGGCGGTATAATCGTCGATCTGTGCTCCGAGGAAGATGATGCGATC
>JAEEGI010016787.1_pt1 | contig 15094 bp, 7 predicted proteins | sample 8958751 | NCBI WGS metagenome assembly JAEEGI01 (sample SAMN16246545, study PRJNA631951) | gut metagenome | biome: gut microbiome; feature: rumen; material: KS-attached | host: Bos | place: Iran: Karaj | collected 2018-10
AAAATTTTCCCTTTTAGAATTATTTTAAAAAAAAACTATTTAATAATATATAAATAAAATTAAAAAATTTAATTGAAAAAATGAAAAAGAATTTTAAACTTTTAAAATTTGATAATAAAAACTCTTAAAAAAAAGAAAGGAAATTAATTAGTCATTTAAGATTAATTTCTAATATAAATGCAACAAATACATTAAAAAAATTTTCTTTTTCAAATAACACAAAATATTAAAATTAATAATAATATATTATCAATTAATCAAAAAATTACAAATATCCAAAAGTCAAAATTGAAAAAAATAAAATATAAAAAAATACTTATTTCCAAAATTGAGAAATAATATAAAGGAATAATATTAAATTATATTCATTGGAAAAAAAACTAAAAATGTGATTAAAAAATAATAATTATATTATATATATAAAAATAAAATATTTAGATTTAAAATAATTTCAAAAAATTAATCCTTAAATTAAAAAAATGACAGACAAAAAAAATATCCCAATAATATATTTAAATTCCTTTATGAAAACATCGAATAAAAAAATAGAAAGAGAAGAAGAAATCATAGAAAACAATCCAATAGATAAAATAAATACAAAAATAAAATTAAATAATATAGGAAGACAAGTATCCTTTTCAAAAAAAATACTAGAAATAGAAAATGATGAAAATGAAAATTTAGAAGAAATAAATATTATTTATACTCCAGAAAGGAATAAAAATAATAGTATAAAATATAAAAAAGCAAAAGAACATATTAAAACTCCTTTTAGATTTCAAAGTAAAAAAACTATAACTACAACTGCATTTAGTAGAAAATCTAATTTAGCTAAAAAAGCTTTATTAAATGAAGATGATTCTTTTGATGATTTTACTTTAGATAAAAGTTATTTTACAATGGAAAATGAGTATTTATCTTTTCTTTCTGATGATGATTATAATAATGAAAGAATTAATAATTCTTTTTAAAATATTTATATATTTGTATTAATTTAAGTGAAAATATTTTATTGAAATTAAATAATAAAAAAATAATAATTAAAAGATTATTTATTTTTCACTTCCCTCTTCATTATTGTTATTAGTATCTTCTTCATGTTTTTTTTTTTCTTTTTCATAATAAATATTAGGATCATAATTATAAGTTATTTTTGGTTTAAAAGTAAAAAATAAATCTTCATTATCTTTATTACTTTTTTTATTTAAAGCATAATTCATAACTTCTTTTTTTTGTAAATAATTTAAAGTATCAAATAATTTAAAACAAGCAGCACAAAATTCTTCTTTATTTAAAGTTTGATTATCTTCTTTTAATTCAATAATAATTGGAGAAATTATTTTTTGGATTTTTTTATCTAAGCCATTAGTATAAACATTAAATTTAGAAATAATACCATCTTGATCTTTATCTAAAATAGAAAATATTTTTTCAAAAGAATTTACTTTTTGTTTTAAATATATTTCATTACTTTGTTCACTTGCAAAGCTTTCTAAAGGAGAAAATCTTTCTTGAATTTCTTTTTCATATTTTTGTTTTTTTACACTTTGCTTTTTATGGTCTGAATATAATTTATTAAAAGTATCATTATTTCTTTTTATTAAATGACTATTTTGATTAATTTTTGGTTGAAAAAATTTTTGCCCTGTTTTAGAATCAATATTATTTTCCATTTGGTTTTTCATTTGTTTTTTTCTTTCTGTTGTTCTTGAATTATAAATATTTTGTCTTTCATTAAAAGGTAAATTTGTAATTTCGGTATTATAAACTTTATTAATTGAAGGTTTAAAAGAATTATTATTATATATTTTATCTAAAAATTCCTTTTTAGATTTTAATTGCTTTGAATTTTGATATAATTGTTCATATCTTGGAATTGATTTATTATCTTTTTCTTTTGTTTTGTTTATTTTTGGAGAAAAATAACAATTTTCATCTTTTTTATTATATCTTTCTTTTAAATAATTTAATTTTCTATCAATATAATCTCTATAATATATTATATTATCTTCATCATCATATTTTAAATTATTATTATATCTGTTTGTAAAAGCATGATATGATAGTCTATTAATTCTTGGTTTAAATGTACATTCACGATTTAATTTTTTTTCTTCTTCATTTTTTATTTGTTGAATTTTATTATTTTTCCTTTCTTCTATTTTCTTACATTTATGATATAATCTTTCACCATAATTTAAATTGTCATTTTTTTTATTATGATTTAATATAGAAATTGGATAATTTGATTTATTTGTTGAAATTGTATTTTTCCTTTGAGAAGAATAATTATTTTGAGTAAAATATGTATTTGGTTTTTTATAAAAATCTACATTTGTATTATCATTCGTATCATTAATTGATAAATTATTTGATAATGTTATTTTCCTTTTACTATTTGCTGTTGCAGGTCTATATGATTGATTTAATTTTGATGTTATATTTTTACCATTTGAATTATTTTTTCTGTTATAATTATTGTAAGATTTATTTAATTCTATATTATTTGATAAGTAATTTGAATAATCATTTAAATTCTGAAAAATTTGATTATTCCTATTTTTACGATTTAAAGGAGTTTTCTTATTAACAAATCTTGCTAAATTTTCATCATTATTATTATAATTATTATTAACATTATTTTTATTATAAGAATTTCTTATTTCATTTGATTGAGTATTAGGTATATTTTTCCTTAATTCAAAAACTTTTTTTACTTCATCTGTTAATAAATTCATAGATCTATAATCTAAGTGATTTATAAAACAAAAATTATAAGCTAATTCTTCTGGATTTGAATCATTATAAATTTTTAAAAATTTTTTCTCATTTTCTCCTAAATCAATAGCCAAAGTCATTAATTCTTTCTTTGGATTCATTACTTTAGAATTCTCATACATAACTTTAATTAAATATTATTTTAATTATATTACTTTAATATTTAAATAAGAGTAAAAAAATATTATATCAATATATTTAAAAAGAAAAGCTTATGATTTAAAAAATTAATTATTCATTTTTTCTTTTTCTTTATTTTTAATAATATCATATTCTTTTTTAGGATGAATTTGAATTTGTTTTAAAATTCTATGACATTTAATACATTTACCATATTTATCAATATGAATTGGTTCACAAAAAATATTAAATTTTCCTTCTTTTCCTAAAGGTTCAAAATCATATGATATTTGATGTTTATATTTAATTTGATTATTTAATCCAGTTAATAATTCATTCTTCATTTTATTTTTTCTTACCAATTTTTCTTCATTTTTTTTTCTTTCTTCTTCTTTTACTTTTTTAATTTGATCTTGTTCAATTGCTAAATCTGATGATTTATTCATTCTTTTTTTATATTCTTTTTGTTGAATTAATCTTTTATTTTCATCTAAAAACTCTTTTTGTATTTTTCTTAAATAATTTTTTTTTATAAATTTTTCTCTTTCTAATTCCTTCTTATTTTTATTATAAATATAATTTTCACCTTCAATATCTTTTTCTTTTTCTTTTTTCTTTCTTATTACTTTATTTTCAATTTGTTTACTTAAAAAAGAATTATATTGATTTTTAGACGGTAAATATTTATTTATAAATGCTTTTCTCCCAATTGCATCAACAGAATAATCAGTTATTGGATTTGGTTTATTATAAAAATCATCTATTTCTTTATTATAACCAATATATTTCCTTTGTAATAACCATTCTTGGTTTTTTTTATATTTTTCTAAAGTCCTTTTCAATAAAGGATCATGAGATGATTTATATATATAAAAATCAGATTTTTGATTTTGATTTATTAATTTAGACTTTTCATCTATTTTTATTAAATTTTCACTTGCTAATTTCGATAATTTATTATTTCTTTTTACTTTTAATTGTATATTTTGTTTTTGAATTATATTTCTTTTTTGTTGAATTGAAAATGGATCTTCTTCAAATGATTTTTCTTTTGGAACTAAATTATGTAATTTCATTAATTCTAAATTAATGCAATTTGAACATACTCCTTTTACAACTATATTTTCATTATCTATATATGAATAATTTGAATTTGTTGTTGAGAGAATTGATTTTGATTTTCGAGAATTAGGCTTTTGTATTTTTATTTCATTATTTTTTTTTTGAACATTAATTTCTAAGTTATTATTTGTATTAGAATTTATTATATTATAACTTTTGTTTAAATTTTGATTTGTGTCTACTTCAAAATCATATTTTTTATTATCAGAAAATGTATTTAAATATTCTTTATCAAAATTATTATTTAAATGAAAATCATTAAATGTTGAATAATTATTATTATTATTAATATTATTTTTATATTTATTGTAATTTCTATCATAAATATTTTCATCTTTTTCTTTTTTAACATTTGAATTATCTATTTCCAAGTTTTTTTTTTTTTCTTGGGTATAATCTATAAAATCAGTGTTATATGTTGTTTTAAAATTATTATTAGATCTTTCATAATTATTCATTCTTGAATTTTTATTGATAAAATATTTATTTCTTTGAGGTCTGATAATTTTTTTTTTATGAGGAATTGGAGTACTACTCTAATAAATAAAAATTAAATAATTTTTACTCTGTTTTGCATTTGATATTCATGATTAATTGAATTTAATTGTTGTCTAAAAGCCCTAAAATTTTTTCTTCCATTTATCATAATTAATACTTGTTTTTTTAAATTTATAAAAATTGAATTCGAATTCATAAAAATAATTAACAAAAATTAAAAAAACTTTAATTGGGAAAAATCAAAAATATCTTATAAAATTTTATATTTTTATGAGCAAATAAGCAAATTAATATCCTTTATTTATTTATAATTTTTTTATAAAATTATTCATGAATGGAAGGAATAAAAACGTTATTGTTCTTGGTATTTAATTTCAAGTATTTAAGGGGATTTGTTATTCATTTTCTGATGTTCTTATAAATAAAAATATATTATATTCGAATCATAATATTGATTATAAATCTTTAATATATATCAAATATTATTAAACTATTAATTTGATATATGAATTATTATTTAAACATCAATGAAATAATCATTTTTATTTAAATCATTATAATCAACTAAAATTTAACAATTATCTGTTATTTTCAAACATTATCCTTTTGTTAAAAAAAATCTACAAACAATATGTAGAAAAAGTTCAATAATATTTTCATTAAAAATTGAGCTTTCTTTTTTTCATACTATTTTATTCTATGTACTAAATATTGATGTAATTTAATTAAAAAAATCTTTCTTTTAAATGATTTCTTTTTTTTTCTTTTCAGATGAAAACTTTATTATTTAGATTTAAATGATAGAATAAGAATTGATTTATTCCTTTCTTTAATTAAAATGCAGAAAATCATCAAACTCCTAAAATAGTAATTCTTTGTGTAAAACATAATTTATTGATTTTTGTTTTTTAAGGAAAAATCAATATAATCAATTAAAATATAATACAAAATTAAAATTTAATTATTTTAAATTTTACTTAACATATTAAATGTATTTAATTTAAATATTATATATTTTTATTTCACTACATTATTATATTAAAATAAATAAAAACCTTATTTCTGTGCATTATAATTTAAATTTTCATTTCCTTCTTCAGAAGCAAGATTATAACCAGACATTCTATTAATTTTATCATTTAAATCTGCATTTTCTTTTTTCATTCTAAAGAATAATATTCCAAACACAACAATTAAAATAACAATAATTACAATTAATATAATAACTAAAGCTTTATTTCCACCTTTAGAATCATTAGGATTCTGATAGTCCAAAGGATTTTTTATTAAATCATAAAAGAACATTTCTGAAGAATCTTCATTAGTAATTGCAGTAATAATAACATCATATTCTTTATCATTTGGGAAATTCTTTAATTCCATTGAAATATTAGATGCATTATTATTTCCTTGGAAAACTTTTTTATAAATTTTAATAACATTTTCTTTTGAAAAAATAATATTTCCAAAATTAGGCTCATTATTACTTGATTTATCTATAACTTTAGCAATATAAGATACAGAAACTAATTCAGAAATGCCTAAATAAGTTTTATTAATAGTTTTTAATGTTAAATATACAATTGGTTCTTTATCTGATTTTGTATGATTAACATATTTGTAATTTGATATTTCATAATATGGAAAACCATCTTGATCATATGATGAGAGATATTTAAAAACAAAATTTGAAGCTGAAGTATTATTTGAATAAACAATTAAATAAACTTCATCTAAATTTTCATTTTCATCATTTAATTGAATTACAAAAGTACTTTTTCCATTTATTAAACCTTTTTCATCTATTTTTGTCTCATTCTTATATTTTTTATCAGTTGGTAGTTTTTTCATTATTGCAACATTTATTTTATCATTTTTATTAGAAGAAAATTCTACTTTAATAACATTATCATAATCATTACTTTTTCTGATTTTATATATACTTGTTTTATCATTATCTTCTTTTAAATTACCAATAATATATTGATTATAAGGTGCATTATAATTCTCTGAACTTAAAGGAAAAACTGAATATTCAGCTGTAATTCCATTATATTCTTTTTTATCATTTCCTTTATAAAGAGTAACATATAAATATTTTATATCTCCCTTTGCTTCTTTAATTCTTTGTTTTGTGAAAAGAACTTTTGCAAATCTTAAAGAATAATCAAATTCTCCATCAAATAACTTATCCACATCTGGATTATAATCAGAATCTTTTTTTTTTTTCATAATGAAATCTTTATCAGCAACATAACCTTTGACATAAAAATTTAAGTCAACAACTGTAGAATCATTAACATTTAAGTTAAAATTTTTCAAATTGAGAATAACAGTGGTATCATCACAATCTTTTGGAACTTGAGAATAAAAAATTAATGGAAAATTACTAGAGTCATAAAATATTTGACCACTAGTAGCATAATCTACTTCATCAAAATTAATTAAAACATTTCTTGGTTCATAATAAACATAAAAACCAAAATTACCTTCTTCAGCAGTAACAACTATTTCACCTTTTGACAAAACAGAAATAACAACTCCTAAAATATCAAAACTTCCTTTAAGATAATGTTCTGATTGAGTTTCAACATTATAAATTTTTCCCAATCCTTCAACAGAAACAAAATGAGCAATATACATATTATTAACTGGGAATCTTAAAGTAAGGTTAGAACCATCATATATATGGAATAATTGATATGCTGAAGGATCTATGTTTAAACTTTCAGCATAGGTATATAAAGTTGATAAAAATGTTATTATTCCTGGTTTATCTGATGTAACTGCAACAATTAAGTAATTTGTTGTTTGGGAAATATCCATTAAATTAATTAAAAGATAATCTTTATTTAATTGTTCTTTACTTGAGAAATAATAATTCGTTTTACTTGGTAATGATTCTTTTTTTAATGTTTCTTCATATGTTAAATTCTTAGCATATATCTCTAATGAAGAAAATGTATCTTGGAAAACATGAATATAAGCATCTTTTAATATATCAGCTTTTCTAAATCTGAAATGGAAATAACAATAACCTTCAGTAAATTTACATAAAGTATTTTGATCTGAATCAACAGGAATTAAATCAATTTTATTTGCAGCAGGAGCCCTAATTCTTAATGAATATATATGATCCATTACAGATTGAAATTTCCTATCAACTCCAACACCAACAATATATTTAGTTCCAGCTTTTAACCCTTCTTTAATTTCGAAAACATTATTTAAATCAGTAGGATTAAAAGTATATTTTGCATTTTTATATTTTGGAATTTCTTCTCCTTCATTGACATAAAGAACAGTGAGATCACTTTGTAATTCAAGATAAATAATAGAAGCATCTGAATCTAAGGTAAAACTATAATAATGATAATAATCATATAAAACTTCTTCTTTTGAAGGAATAATATTTATGATAAATCTATCTAAATGAATATCAATTACTTGAGGTCTGTTACCATTAGTAACTCTTGCCATAACAGAAATATCATATAAATATATTGATCCTTCAACAATTCTTTCAACTGAATTTACAACAGTAATTAATAAGAAACAACCTACTTTTCCACATCTTTCAGTATCAGATTGAAAATAATATATTTTATTAGAATATTCATCAACAATTAAAAGATCATCATCTCCTTTTTTAGGTAAATGAATTCTTCCCATCCAATCTGGATTTGAATCTGTATCATTATCTTTTCCTATTATTCTAGCGTAAATATCTCCTGTTCCTCTTTCAAAATTTACTAAAATTTCTCCTTCTTCTCCTTTACTTACATCAGTATAATAATATATATTTGATTTTCCTGAAATAACATCAGTTTTCATTAATCCTTTTTTAATATATGATGGAATATCTTCTTCTGATTTAATTGCAAAAGCAAATTTCATATTTGATTTTTTTAATTCTGATTCTTCACCATATAATTCAATGTATATTTTACATAATTCTTCTTTATTTTCACATTTAGAATATGATTCACTTGAAATAAGATAAGTTTGAGTTTCTGTTATTATTAAATCCTTAACAACTAAATTATTACCTTCAACATCAATATTAACATGTAAATTTCCTTGATTTGAAATTTCAAAATTTAATAATAAATCTCCACTTTTAGTTTGAGCGAAAGGATATAAAAATTTAATTCCTTTTGTTTTTTCTGATAAAACTACACTTTGTTTTATATTTTCTCCAATCATTAAATAATTATCATTTTCATGATATGTTTTTTCAAAATTATTTTCAGTTGAACTTATATATATCATACAAGTTTCACTTTCTGATTCTCTTGTTGAATCAAGGGATTCTGTTTTGATTGAATATTTTATAAATTTTTCTTCATATTCTTTATCTGTTGATAAAATTTCATCTCTAACAAAATATCCTTTTTCTAAAATTGTTTTTGGAGGATTTTCAAATAATTTCTTTATTGTAACTTTACAATTTAAAGCGAAAAATGAAGCATAATAATTTACCTTTGCTTCTTGTTTTAATAAAGAAACCCATATTTCTTTTGTTTTATCCAAAGCAATTGTTTCAATATAAGTTATTCCTGCTTTAATATAATATCTATTTTCTTCATGAGCGATTTCTTCATATTCTACAGTAAAGAAAGAATTATTTTTAGCTTCTACAATGAAATCATATTTCCCTATTAAATTTTCTTCTTCTGTTGGATTATTTATATGAAAATTATATTCTTGTTTATTTAAATAAACAGGCTTTAATAAATATTCTTCATGGAAACCACTAGTAAAATCAACTCTGGTATCTCCTGTAAAAGTATATACAGTGAATGATACAGTATGAACTGATGGATTAGTAACTTCAAATTGGAAAGAATTAGTTAAATCTTTTGTTAAAAAACTAATAAATCTTTGATCATTCTTTAAAATAATATTATCATTTTTACCATAAATTAAAGTTTCATATTCACAATCAATATTTCCATAACATCCCACAGCAAGTAAATTTTGATAAGAATTAATAATTTCTTTTGAATTGACTTTAAAAGAATAATAATAAATAACATTAATTGTTTTAGATTTAGTAAAATTACCAACAGAAATATAATGATCAATTTCATTGAAATTATAAATACATTTTGGATAAGTTTTACATTCAGCTCTATACATAACTGGATTTCCTTTTTTAGCTTTTAAATAAAATGTCATTTTATCATATTCATCACCAGCTCTTTGAGCGAAATTATAATATACTAAAGAATTTGGTAATGTTATTCTACTATATGTATAACCATTTAATTGAGAAGTATAAAAATTAGTTTTTTTTGTTGGTTCATCTAAATCAATTATTTCTAAAAAATATGCTGAATCAACTCCTTCATTTTCAATACATAAATCCATATTTTCTAAATCATTTTTTGAATAAGTAAATGCAATGTCATAATCTATTTCATGTTTTTCTTGTTGTTGTTCTTCTTTTTTAAAATAATATTGCATAGAACCTAAAAGTGACATAATATGAAAATGTAATTTTAATTCAGAATTTGTGTTTTCAGGTTTATAAAAATTTATACTAAAACATTGAGTTCCTAATTCATTATTCAAACCACCTTGAAATGCTAATGAATTTGCATTAAAACTGCTTTTATTATTTTTAAATACTTTTGAATTAATTATAACATAAGAATTTACTATTTGATTTGATTCAATATAATAATAAGAATTTTCATTATATTCATATTTTGACTCATCAAAAGTAATTACTTTTCCATTATTAACGTCTATACTATCAGTAATATCAGTACTATTATTTCCATCAAAATAATAAAAGCTTGCTAAAAAATTTTCTTGATTTGAAACATAAAGAGATAAAGTCATTATTGTTTTTTCACTTGTTTTTTCCATTGGGATTTTTATTAAATTATTATCATCATCATTATTTGAAAAATAACTCATTGAAGAATCTCTATTCAATAACATAAATTCAGATGTTGAAAAAGTCACAGTTCCTTTTAAAGATTCTTCATATGAAAAAACTTCTATATAACCTTCTTTTTCTATTAAAAATTTATTTTTAATAAATAAACTTTGTTCTTTTTCTCTTAAGTTTGAAAGTAAAAATGCATTTTCACCTGAACATTCTTTTTGTTGACAATATATTATATAGGGATTGTTTGATGTTGAAGAAACTTTTACTTGAATATAATTTTGTTTTCCATCATATTTTATTTTATATACTTTTGAAGCTGTTAAATCTATTGGATCTGTTACAGGATCATTATCTGTTATCACAATTTCTTTTATATCATCACTTATTATAGAGGATATTAGGAGAATGAAAAAGAATTTTTTTATCATTTTTTATTTTTTTTCTATATTTTTTTTGGGATTTTAGGATATTTATAAATATGTAAAAAATCATAATTATTTATATATTTAATTAAATTTTTAAAGTTCGAAGAAATTGAGAATTTTAATATTTATATAAAATTATATTTAATGATTATTAAAAGAAATCCTTAAAATATTTTAATTGTCTATTTTCTGAATTCCTTGGTATATATTTTTTGAAAATATTTAAAAAAAATTTTATATAAATGACAATTTGAAATTATAAAGAAGAAATTAAGGAAAGTTTGAATAAAAATATAAATATATTTAATGTAATATAAAAATATCGTGTGTCAATAAAATAATTAATAAGAAATGATAGAAACATAATTTAGAATCACAAAATCATAAATTAATTATAAAAAAGGAGTCAATTCTCATAATTTAAATAATAAAATTTTAAATAATTTATAATAACAATCAAGGATTGAAATTTCTTAATTCAAAAAATCTTATCCCAAAACAGATATAAATATATAAGAAAAAAATTATCTTCATTAACATTAAATATTACACCCTAAAATCTAATTCAGAATTTAATGGAATAATTGCATTTTTTAATAATAATTTTTATCTGAAAACAATTTAAATAAAAATCATTATTAATGTTAAAAATATAAATTTTCCTTTTCAAAAATTTCAAGAAAAAAGGAGTTTTTCAGACAGAATTAAAATTCTAAAAAAAAAGATTTTCTCAAAAAAACTAAACAATTTATTTAAAAACTGATTATTTTTAAACTAATAAATTAAGCAGAAGTCATATTTAAATATATCTGTATAAATAATTGGAAGTAAAGGTAATAAAAGTGAGAAAATTTAAGAAATTTAAATTTAGTTGGTATTTATTCCTTTTTCTTCTACAAAAAATATTAATAAATAAATCTTTGACATTTATGGTTATAAATCTTTAAAAGATATAATTATTATTTTTATGATTTTTTTCATTATTTTATGATGTTTTGATTTAATACAAAAAGGGTTGAATTTATTTTTGTTTGTGGAATTAAGAACTTTATTTTTATATAATTACAGTAAAAAATTTATTTATATATTTGTTTTAAAAAAAATATAAAAACAACTAAAGCCCAGTATAAATTTCAAAAAACTTTCATATTTTTTTAATTAAACTTCATCAACTTTTAAATTATTTTGTTCTTCTTCTTCCATATAATTTCCTATAACTTCTTCTACATTATTGGTTTGACCATTCTCAATTTTTGCTTCATTTTGTTTCTCTTGATCTGGTTTTGATTGTGCTTTTTCTTTTTCATCATTTTTTTCTTCTTTATTTTCTTCATTTTTTATTTGTTCATTTTCTTTATTTTCAATTTTATTATTGTCTTGATTTTCATTATTTTCAACTTTATTATCTTCTTTTTTTTCAACTTTACTATCTTCTTTATTTTCAATATTATCTTCTTTATTTTCTTTGTTTTCAATATTATCTTCTTTGTTTTCATTATTTTCAATTTTAATATCTCCTTCATTTTCAACATTATCTTCTTTATTTTCATTAATTTCATGTTTAATATTTTCTTTATTTTCAACATTAGCATCTTTATTTTCATTATTTTTCACATTATCTTCTTTATTTTCATTACTTTCAATTTTATTTTCTTTATTGCTTTCATTATTTTCAACTTTATTATCTTCTTTATTTTCATTAGTTTCCAATTTATTTTGTTCTATATTTTCATTATTATTAACTTCAATAGTTTCTCTTCCAGGTTTTTCACTTTCTTTTTCTTCATTATCCATAAAAGCTTCTTGAACATTATTATCTCCTTCTTTATTTTCATAATTATTATTATTATAATATTCATTTGCATATTTCTCATCAATTTTCCTATTATCATCAACTTCTTCTTTTTCCATATATTTATTATCAATAACCTTCATACCATGTCTCCAAGCTTTTTCTTCAAATTCATATTTCTTAATAGGATAAACATTTTCTTGAGGATATTTATCAGCATCTTTACTTTGATAAATTCCAAAATCAGAAGGAATAACATAACTTCCAGGACCAGGATAATTACTTCTTGATTCAATATTTTTAATTTTTCCTAAAATAGAAGCTCCACTATAACTTCTAAATTTACTATCAAAAATTTTTCCCATTAAAGGTTTAACATCATAAGTTCCAGGACCAGGAAATTTATTCATTTTATAAATAAATCTTTTACTTTTATCAAGTCCAAATTTCAAACTAGAAATATTAGAAATATTACTAACAGGATATTTCCCTTGATTATTAATCTTAACAGTTATTGGATATTGTCCAGGACCAGGAACACCATTTTTTTTATTTTTATTCTTATTATTATTATTATTCTTATTATCATTCCTTCCTTTAATAGTGAATTTAACACTATCATAACCAAAAGGTTTCAAAATATAATATTTTCCAGGTCCAGGAACATTTTTATCATTTGAAACTGTACTTCCAATATAAACTTTTTCATATTTATCTCTTCCATTTGCAAATGAAAATTTAGGTCCATGTGGATGTTGAGGATCAAAATCTGAGTAATTACCATAAAATTTGGAGTTTATATTTTTTTGGGATGCTGTGAAATCATATCTATTTCCAAATCCCATATTTGTTGAACGTGTTGAGTGAATGTTTGGAAGAGAATAATATTGGTCTGTGTGACCTTTATTTAATTTTGATAATGGAAAACGAGGTGCTTTGGAAAAAGAATATTGTTGCTTTGATTTCGAAGTGTTTGTTGGTGCGTTGCATATTTCTTTTCCTGATTTTATGGTTATTGACATATATAAATATTTAATTATTTTAATTTAATTGTAATTATTTTTTTATCAATAAAAAAGATTTCAATCCTAAAATGACAGTAATGATTTTTTTAATATAAATACATGAAAAAATATTATATATTATAATGGAAAATGAAAAAAACCAATCTGGCCAAGAATTATTAGATATTGATGATCAAGGGAATTATAATGAGAAACAAAAGGAAAAAGAACAAAAAAAGTCTAATACATGTAAATATTGCTCAATATGCATTTGTGTAATAGTTTTATTAGGATTAGGTTGCTTTTGTTATTATAACCAAAAATCCAATAAAACTATATATGATAAAGTCAAATTAAAAAATTTAAACTTAAAAAGCAGAATTATCTTTGGTCCAATTTATGATAATTCTTTTAAAGATGGAAAAATGTCTGAAAAATGGATTCAAAAATTTGAGACTATGGCAAAGAATAATGTTGCTTTAATTATAACAGAAGGAATGATGGTTGGAGATGCTGCTTTATTTCCTCCAACAGGAAGAAAAATTCTTAGAATAGATAGCGATGATTATATCGAAGAATATAAACAATTAACTGATAGAGTGCATAAGCTAAATACTTCTATAATTATGCAATTAAATTTTCCTGGTTTAATGTCAACTTCTGACGTCATTTATAGTCCAAGTCCTGATAAAGGTTTCTTTTCAAATGTTACCTCAAAAGAACTAACTAAAGAAGATATGTTAAGAATACAAGATTTATTTGTTCATGGTGCAATAAGAGGTAAAAAAGCTGGATTTGATGGAATTGATATTCATGCTGCGCAATTAAATTTTGCTTCTCTATTTTTATCTACTAAATTTAATAGAAGAACAGATGAATATGGAGGTTCTGTACAAAATAGAGCAAGATTTATAGTTGAAACTTTAAAAAAAATAAGAGAAGCTATTGGAGATGAAATGATATTATCTATTAAAATTGATAGCGAAGATGAAGCAAACGGATTTACTGAAAGTGACTTTTTAGAAGCAGGTAAAATACTTGAACAAGCAGGAATTGATTTAATAAGTGTAAGTGGTACTAATGTTTTTAGAAATGATCCACTTATGTTTTATGAAAGAACTAAAAAACTTGCAGATATTTTAAAAATTCCAGTTGTTTGTATTGGAGGAATTAAAACTTATGAAAATGCAGATTATGTTTTAAAAAATAGTAATATTGAATATATTGGTATATCAAGAGCCTTAATGAAAGATCCTGAATTAATTACCAAATGGACTCAAAAAAAATAAAGTTAGCTAGAAATATTATTTAAAATTATTTTTATAATCTGGTAAAATATTATTTAAAAATTATTTTTATAATTTTAAATTTTTTATTATTTAAAATTTATATTTATAAACTTAATTGGGGATTATTTACTTTATTTTTTGGGGATTGGGGATTGGGGATTGGG
>JAEEGI010016791.1_pt1 | contig 15091 bp, 9 predicted proteins | sample 8958751 | NCBI WGS metagenome assembly JAEEGI01 (sample SAMN16246545, study PRJNA631951) | gut metagenome | biome: gut microbiome; feature: rumen; material: KS-attached | host: Bos | place: Iran: Karaj | collected 2018-10
TTTTATATAATATATATCAACAATAAATAATTAAAAATAATATTATTTAATTATTAATTCTTGTAATTTATTTTAGATATTCTAATTTTTCTGATTTTTATCATTGAATATTACTTTTATAACTAGAACTAATACTATTAAACATCCTATCTAAATCATCTAAAAAATATAATAAATATTATATAATATAAATTTTGAATAATTTTTTGAATTTATTTCAAATATTTTAAAGTCAATAAATGAATTCCATGAATAAGGGAATGAGATAAAAAATTTAAAGTTAAAAAGTTGTTAAATTTAAGAATGTTTAAATTAATATATAAATGTGTTACTGAAGAAGCAATGTTATTTTTTAATTAATTTTAATATATAATATAAAATATTATTATAAATAAAAAAACAATGAAAGGAAAAGGAAAAAAAGGAAGAAATATTTCAAAGATTGATAGAATAAGAAAAGAAACTGAAATGTTATTAAAAACACTTCAAAAAGAACAAAAAGAATTAGAAACTTTAAGAAATGAAAATAATACTCTTAGAGGTTATTTAGTTTCTGGAATAATTCCACCTAAAAAAAAGAAAAACATTGATATTCATGCTCCTTTAACTTTTTATAAAACTCAAACTGTTAAAAGAAAAAAATCTTTTGAATCAATATCTAAAAAATCTCAAAAAACAGAAAATAATGATAAAGAAATTCAAAATGAAGAAGAAAATAAAGAAGAAAATAAAGAAGAAAATAATGAAGAAAATAAAGAAGAAAATAAAGAAGAAAATAAAGAAGAAAATGCAATTGAAAAAGTTAATGATAATGAAAATGAAGAAAATGCAATTGAAAAAGTTAATGATAATGAAAATGAAGAAAATAAAAAAGAAGAAATTAATGATAATAAAAATGAAGAAGAAAATAAAAATAAAGAAATTATAGAAGAAGAAATCAAAGATGAACATTTAAATGAGAATGAATACGTAAAAGAATATATAGATAGTAAAAACTTTATAAAAACATTAGATATAGAATCAACAAAGCAAAATATAAATAAATATACAGATATAGAAATAAATGAGCAAACATTAATAGAATGTCAATTAAATAATAAAGAAAATTACGAAAAAATAAATAATAATATAGATGAATTATGTGATAAAATATTAAATAATAAATTAACTCCCCTTAATTTTTTAAACATAATAACATTATTAAGTTCAAATCTAAGAACTAAAATGATATATGAAATATATCATAATCCAGAAAATTATATTTCATTTAAAGAAATAGAAGAATCAGAAGAAGAATCTTCAATAGCTTTTTCTGAAGGAATATTATCTAAAATATTAATTAAAAACAATATTTCAACAGCAATAAAAAATACCAATGATAATAATGAAAAATTAAATATAACTTTACTTCAATTAATTTCAAGTGGAGAAGCATTTAAAAAAAAAATATTAATATCATATAAATTAGATAATGAAAAAACAATAAATTTATTATCAAATGAAGAAGAAAAGGAAAATTTTATACAAGAGAAGAAAAACAATATTTCAAATGTCTTAAATATTCCATTAGATAAAATTCATATAACAAATATAATAAATAATACATTAACTTTAAATATAACAATATACTTATCATTAAATTCAATATTAGAAGATTCAATAATAAATAAAATAGAAGATGAAAATATTGTATCAATTAAAGTAAAACCTTTATTAGAATATTATATTATTTCAGAAGATAATTTTGATTTAAGAGGAAATAGAACAATAGAAAATTTCGAAGATGGAATTAGAGGACCTGAAAATAATTTACAAAAATATATTTCTCCTAAAAATTATTTTGGTTTAGGTTTAAAAGTTAAAAATAATTTTTATGATATTAATAATGAATGGTATATTGCTTATTATAATTCTTTATATATTCCTTCTAATTATAATAAAGAACATTTAAATTGTAATCATTTATCAAGTGAAAAATTTCATTTTTGTGATTATGGAATTTTTCTAAATCAAAATTGTGAAAAAATTGAAAATGAAAATTGTGTTATTGAATATAAAGGAAATACTTATTTTTATAATTTTATGTGTATTGTTAACCCTGAATTTGTTAGAATTTCTGATGAAAATTTTAATGAATGTTATTGGGTTGTTTCCAGTGATTTTGATAATAATATTGAAAGAAATTATACTGAAGAAATTAGACCTAGTAAAATTATTTTGAGAATGAAATAATTTTGACAATTTTTTATAATATATTTTTTTTTAAGTTAATTTGAATTTTTCTTTTTTTTGAGTTTTAAATTTAGTTTTAAAGGTTTAACTATTGTTTATATTTAAAAAAGGAAATAAATAGGGAATTAATAATCATTTTTTAAATTAAAATTATTCTATTTTATTCAGGAAAAATAATTTTAATAGAAATATAATAAAAATTTCTTTTTATTAAATAATAACTAATTTAAATCTAATCAAATTTTAAATTGTATTGAATTAATTAGATAATAAATATAATATTTATAAGAAAAAAAAGTAAATAAGTCTTAAATCATAATTTAAAAGAAAAAATTTTTTATAAATACCATTCTAGAAAATAATTAATTTATTTATAAGGATTTTCATTATATTTTGAAATACTAGCATTTGCAATACTATTAGCATCAGAAGATAAAGATTGAATTTCAATATAATTTTTTTTCATAAAATTCGATTGATTATTTCTTTTAGTTTCTTTTTTATTTTTAAAATTAATATAATGTTCACTTTTAATTTTTTCCATTAATAATAATTCTTGTTCAATATTTAATTTATTATTTGAATAATTATTTCCTTTTTCTTCTAAATTTAAAGCTTCGTCTTTTTTATCATATTTTTTTTTGAAATTTAATACTAAATTATTATTTTTTGAAATATTATTTCCAAAAGTTATTGTATTATTATCATTTATATTATTATTATTATTATTTTCATTTTTATCTAAATTATAGTTTTTCTTTTTTTGATTTTGTAATTCTTTTTCTTTTTTTTCTTTTTCTAATCTTTCTTTTATTTTTAAATATTCTTTTTCATATAATCTATTAATTACTTCTTTATTATTTACATTTTTATTTTTACTAACTGAATTTTTTTTCATTTCTTCTAAAAATTGTTTTTCTTCATCATCTTTTTTTTTTAATAATTTCATTTTATTTTCAATTGATTTATTTCTTCTTTCATTAAAAGTCATTTTAACAATATAATTATTATTTTTAAATAATTTAGGAGAAAAAGTATATTTTTCATTTTCTATTTTTTCATATTTAATTTCTTTTTCTTTATAAAATTGAGCATCATTATATAATTTTTCATAATATTTTGAATCAGACTTTTCTCTTGTTTGAGAATAAGAATTATTTTCTTCATTTAATTTATTATTTATTTTAGAATTATTTGAAGTTTTATTTATATAAATTTTTGATTCTGAATTTGTTTTTTTTAATTTGTAATTTTTATTTATTTTAGGTTTGAAAGTACAATCTTTTTCTAAATTTATATTTTTATTCATTTTCATTTTTAATATTTTATCATTTACTCTTTCTAAATGTTTTTCTTCATTTTGATAAAAATCATATTTTTCTTTAAAACTATTATTAAGATTATTAGGTTCAATGGTAAAAAATTTTTTTTTATTATCTATATTATTGAATGATATTATATTATTAATATTTTTATTATTATTTGAAAATGAATTTTCATTTTTATTCAATTGAGTAGAATTTTTTGTAGAAATCTTTGATGATAAAGGAGAATTATGTTTTGTTGTTTGAATAGGTTTTTTTTTATAAAGTTGAAAATTGTTATTTATTCTTGGAGAAAAAGTACATTCTTCTTCTTCTTTTTGAATTATTGAAAAATAATTTTTTTTATTAGGTTGAGTGTTATTATTTTTAACATTTAATTTTTGAATGTTTGACTTTGGGAATTTAGAATTTAAATTTCTTTGATTTATTCTTTTTTTTCTTGTTATTAAATTAAATATAAATTGTGATAAAATATTTCTTAGTTTAAAATATAATATTGTTTTTATTATTTTCATTGATTTATATTTTGATATTATTTGATTATTTTTAAAAGAATTTATTACTCGATTTGAATATTCATATAATTTATTTTCGTCATTTGATATAACTTTCATATATGAAAATAAAGATCTTTTTAACAATTCATCTTTATTTTTATAAGATTTGTTTTTTAGAATATCAGAATAAATATTTAAAAATAAATTTATATTATCATAATCTACAATTCCTATATCATTAAAATATTCATAAATTTTAATTGATTCTTCTTCATTCATATTTATTTAAATTTAAAAAAATTATTTTTGAAAAGTAATTTTTTTATTTTATTTATTTATAATTAATTATATAAATTATTATTTAACATTTTATTTTATTTTCACTTATTAAAAAAATCTTTTAATTATTTTTTTGTGTTTTCTGTATTTGTTTTATGTAGATTATTATGAAATGATGAATTAAATAGATTTTTATTTTCTTTTTTAAATATAATTGAAGTTTTTATTCCTTTTGAATGAGAGATATTTCTCTTTTTTTTATTTAATGTTTCAATAGATAATGATTTTTTAAATGAATGCTTTAAATCCGGAAATATTGTTTTTATTATTGTTTTTGTTTCTGAATCTTTTATTAAATGATAATTTTTTAAATAAATTTTTGGAAATATTTCTTTTAATTTTTCAGCTTTATTGTTCTTTTTTTCTTTTAATAAATTTTCAAATAAATCAAATTCAATTTGAAAATTTTGTTTAAATAAATTTATTTTTTTAAAGTTAATTTCATTTGAAATATTTAAATAATATTGATTATTTGTATAAATTTCATTTAATACTTTTAATTTTGAAATTTGTTTATTTATATTTTTAATTTCTTTAATATAATTTTTTAAATTTTTTTGTTCAATTATAATGTTTGAATTATGAATTTTTAAAGTATTATGGTAAGAAAAAATTAACTCGAAAATTTTTTCAAAACAAAGTTCAATTTCTAACAGTAAAAAATTATGATTTATCTCTTTAAAGTAATCTTTTGTATAAAAAATATCAAAATCATTTTTTAAATTTAAAAATTCTTTATTAATTAAATCAATATTATTTTCTAATTGTTCTTGTAAATTTCTTTCTGAATGATTAGATTGATTACAATCAATTAAATTTTCATCTTGTATATTTAATTCTTCATCATTTATTTCTTTAATATTAATATCATCATTTTGATTTATTATAATATCTAAAATATCAATAGATTGAAAATCTTGATTTTTATTTTCATTTTCTTTATTATTTGTATTATTATTTTCTTTATTTTTTTCATCATTATTTTCTTTATTATTATCTTTATTTTCTTGAAATATATCATTTAAATTTCTTTTAAATTTATTAATTTCTTCAGTTAAATTCCTCTCTAATTTATTAACTTTATTACTTTCCTCAGTTTGAAATTGAGTATTAAATTCTTCAATTTCTTTACTAATATGTTGCTTTAATAAATTTTTTCCAATTTTTGAAATACTTTTAGAAGAATTTTTCCTAGAATGAGTTCTTATTTTTTTTTTATATTTATTATTATCATCATTATCTTTAATAAAAGATTTAGAAGTATAATTTATTTTTCCAATAATTGTATTTGACAAAGCTAAATTACTTTTATTATAAAATAAACTATTATTTTTTTTGTGTTTTTTTTTATTTGAAAATGATTTTTCATTTCTTGTAAAATTATTTTTTCCATAATTTTTTAACAATACATTATTTGAATAAATTGAATTAAATTTTTTTTGGTTTGGCGATTTTGTTTTTTTTATTTCTTTATTATTAAATGTTTTATTAATATTTTCTGTAGGGAAACAATTTGTTTTATTATTATTCTTTTCTTTGTTTATTGATAATTGAATTTTTATTTTGAAAATATCGAGAATATTATTTAAAATATCATTTTTATTTTTTTTATTTTTTTTTTCTTTTGATAATTTTAACCAAGTTATAAAATTTTTATTTAAACTTATTCTTGGAATTTTATTTAAATCAATTTTACCTTCTCCTAATATTTGAATAGGAAATTCTTTTTTAATAGAAATATTTATAATTGAATTTGTATTTAATAAAATATCTTTATTTATAATATCTTTAAGAAAAAATTCCAATTCATTTATATTTATTATTAAATCACAATCTTTTGAAAGTTCTTTCATAGAAGGAAAAATATCATAAACTTTAATTTTTAATTCCATAATAATAAAAATAAATTTATTAATTTAAAAAATATTAAAAAATTTTTCAAAATCAAAAAAAAGATTTTTTCATGATATTAAATAATTTATTTTTTATCCAGATTTAAATAATAAAACAGCAATTTGACCAAGATAAAAATATATAAAATGTTTAGTTTCATGAGTAACATAACTTCCAAAATTTCTTCCAACAACACAATGCCAAGTTGGATTATGTTTTCTATCAAATTCTTTTTTAATATAACAAGCAATATCTTTTTCTATATTATATGAATCTATTGCTTTCGTTGCAACGTTTATTGCATCTTGTTGCATATCTTCTGTCATATCTGAATTTTTTATTATTGCTTTTCTTTCTTTATCCATTTTTTTTTATATAAGTTTTTTTTTTGAATGAATTTAATTATATATCACAAATTTAATATAAAAAATATAAGAATTATGAGTAATTCTTTTTTAAATTATAATAACCATAAATGATCATCAATAGAAAGAAATAGAAAGGAAAAAATGGAATAAAAATTTATCATGATTTTATTAATAATTTCATAGAAATGAAAATATTAAGAAAAAAGTAAAGTTAAAACAACCAAAATATTTATTAAATGATTATAATGAAATTCAAGGATTAAAAGACAAAGTCAATTAATTATTTTTGAAAATAATAAATTGATAATATTATAATAGTAATAAAAAATAAATAACTTAGATGAAACTTCGACAATAAATTATAACTAATAAAAATAAAATATTCCTTTCAAAAAATTGAATGAAAAAATTTAATGCTCCTTTATATCATCCTTATCTAATTCTTTACAAAGAATATAAGACAGTCCAACATAAGGATTTCATTATCAGTTACACTCTCTCAGGATTAAGAGAACCAACAGGAGTTGAAAAGAGAATTTTTTACCAATCACTTTGACTTTTAATTCTTAGAGTAAAAGGGAATTTTTTTCCTCCTTATTTATACAGCATTTTTTTATATGTATTTTTTTAAACTTTTATCATATCAATGTCTTTTTCATCTTCCATATTTTTATACTTGTAAGGAATTTATATATATTTTTTTTGAGATTTATTTTTATTTTCCTATTTGTTAGATTTTTTATTATTAGATTTTTATTTATATTTTTATGTTTTTAAGTTTTTTATTATTTGATTTTTTAATTAAAATGTTTTTTTAATATATGTTTTTTTATCTAATTAATAAATTTATATTATTATCACTATTTAGAAAAATAATATATTTTTAAAAATTATATATAATTATATTATTAAGCACATTAATAAATGAACAAAATTATTTTGGGTTTTTTATGGTAAAAATATATTCATTATCATTTTTAAATTTAATAAAATTAATATCATTTTCTTGATTATCAGAATCAGAAAGTTCACTTTCATCTTTTAAAGAATCTGAAATAAAACTATTATTAGAAATTTTAGTAATATGAAAATTATTCATATAAATTCCATTACTATTATTATTATAAGAAAAATCCATATTATATTTAATAGAATACTTTAAGCAAAAAGAATTTTTTTCAACAAATTCATTAAATAAATTATTAAATAAATTTTTAGTAACATAATTATTATGTTTCTTTTGTGCATTTTCAATAATATTTTCTAATAAAATACATTTAATATTATTTTCTTTAAATTGATATAATAAACTAGAATAAGGATTTCCATTACCATTGGTAATATGAAAAAAATTTTTGAAATATTCAGAAAAATCAACATCTTCTTTTAAAGAAATTAAATCTTTTTCAAGAATTTCAATTAGACTTATACTAAAAGAAATAACAAAAAATAATCCATTACAAATAATATTATCCCAAATTCTATAATTTAAATAATTAGGAAGACAAATAGTATATAAAGTTTGAATCCATTTTCCAATCCAAACTTCATGAGGAATATCAAGTTTAAAAATATGTTTTTTTAAATCTGGTTTTTCAATTTCTAAAATATTATCAAATATATATAAAAATATTTTTAATAAGGGAAAATTATCAATGAAAAAACCTCTTAAATTAAAATTACAATCAAATTCTTTACTAAATAAACTTATTAACATATAAAAAGTTTCTACTTCATTAAAATCACTGATTTCTAATAAAAAACCAGTAATAAAATTTATTCCTTGACAATAACCACATTCTTTATCAATATTACAAATAGATTTTAAAATATTATATAATATTTTTTCTTTTTTCTTTTTTTCATTTTCTTTTATATTTTTATTAATAAAAGTCCTACTAATATCTTTTTGAATTTGACTATTTCTATTTTCTTCTATTTTCATTAATTTATATTTTTGATATATTGATTCTTTTCTTATTTCAGGAATATTTAATATAATCATCCAACTTAACCATCTTAGACTATCAGGAGGTCCTTTTTTTACTCTTTTTATAAAAAGCAATTTATTTAAATCATAATATTTTCTTAAAGATAATTCAAAATTATTATGATTTTTTAAAAGAGATAAACTTGAATTTCTTGTTGAATCTTCATTTATATTTTTTTTGTTTATTTTTATATTTTTGTTATTTTCTGAATTTGAAAAATCGTTGTTTGATGTGTTTAATATTTTCTTTTTTTTAGATATTTTATCATATATTTCATTCTCAAATGATAGAATCATTTTAAACCACTTTGAAAATCTTTCTAATCTTTTCTTTTGTCTTATTGGATTTATTATTCCTTTTGAAATATTATTTTTATCTTCATTATTCTCATTTTCTTTTATTTTAATTGGTTTGTAGTTTTTTAAAAAATTATATTCTTCTTGAATTTTTTTCTTAAAAGGTGTATCATTATTGAGTAAGTGATTTTCTATTAAATCTATATCTTTTTGAGATATATTTCCCATTTTTTAATTTAATTATTGTTAAATATTTATTAATTTTACTTTATTATTGTGATCATTATTTTGGAAATAATACTTTTTAATTAAAAAAAATAGGAATGAAAATATTAATCAATTAAATGATATATCTTTCTTTAATTTAATAAAATAAACCTTCTAAAAGGAATTTAAAAGATTACTAAAAAGAATAAATATTTTAATGAAAATTAAAATTATAATTTAATCATATTCTAAATATTAAAAAAAAATTTTAATAAAAATGTAAAATAAAGTAAATAAAAAAAATGGAAGATGAAGAAAATTCTATAGAAATATCTTTAGGAATAGATATAGGACAAATTTATTATTGTGGTGCAGCATATTTTGTGAATGAAGAAAAAGAATATATTTCAGAATTAATTCCTAACGAAAAAGGAAATAGAATGAGTAAAATAGAAAAATTATCTTACGACAAAATTGTTGATAATATTATAAAAAATTCAATAAATCATTTCAAACATCAATATAATAATATTGAAATAAATAAAATTATATTATTAATTCCTTATGATTATAATAATGAAGAAAAAGAAAAAATATTAAAAAACTTTAATAATAAAGATTATAAAAATAAAATATTATTTTTAAATGAATATTCAGCTTCAATATTATATTTTCGAAAAGAAATATTTCAAAAAGAAAGTAATGAAATAATAATAATTGATATTGGAGGAATAACATCAAATATTTTTTCTTTGAAAACTGAATTTAATCAATTAAATGGTTCAATTAGAAATTCAAATATATTATATGAAAAAATAGATATTGGAGGAAATAATTTTGATAATATTTTATTAAATTATTGTCTTGATGAATTTAATTTAAATAATAATGAAAATTTAGTAATTAAAGAATATACAAATGAAAATAAATATTATATTCAATTAAAAAATTTAGTTGAAGAAGCTAAAATGAGATTATCAAATGAAGAATCAACAATAATAGAAAAAGAAAATTTTTATAATAATAAAAATTTATTTATTGAAATAACAAGAAAGACTTTTGAAAAATTATCAAAAGAAATAATTGATATATTTCTAAATAAATTAAATGATTTTATAAACGAAAAAAAAATAAAATTAAATAATATAAATTATATAATTTTTTCAGGTGGAAGTTTTAAAATAATAAAAATAAAAGAAAGAATAACAAAATATTTTAAAAATAAAAATTCTCAAATAAAAATATTATCAAATATAAATCCAGATGAAGTAATAGTAATGGGAATATCAAGTTTTTATAATAATATATTTGATGTAAATTTAAAAGAAAATATATTAAAATATTCAATAGGAATAAAAAGCGAAGGAGGATTAATGTCAACAATGATAAAAAAAGGAATCAAAATTCCTTTTAAATGTCAAAAAAGTTTTATTACTACAGAAGATAATCAAACAAAAATTATTTTTAATTTTTATATGGGTGAACATTATCTTTGTAAAAAAAATAAAATGATTAAAAAATATAATTTTAAAGGTTTACCAAAAAAAGAAAAAGGAGAAATTGAAATTATAGTTACTTTATTTATTGATAAAAATTGGGAATTTAATTGTTATTTTGAGGAAAAAAAATATATGAATAAAAAAGAGAAATTATATATTGGAAATCTATATGATATAGAAAAACAATATAATGAAATTCCAAATAACAAAATAAAATTAAATATGACTGATCAAAGTCAAATAATTGAAAATGAAGAAAAAGAAAAAATAATTAAAGTTATTAAATTATCAAGATCAATTGATTTATGTTTAAAACAAGGTAAATTATCTAAAAATGAATCTTTTTTCGAAAAAAGATGGATTAATAATAAATTAAGAAGTATAAATGATATTAATTTAAAAGAAAAATATTTTAATAATCTTTTATTTAATAATATTATTGAAAATGAAAGGTATAATAATAATAATAATATTTGAAAATAAATTTTGTAATTTTTATACAAAAAATAAAAAATAAATAATGAAAATAAAATATTATATTTGATAAATAATATTTTATTTTTGATTGTTTTTATTATTTGAATGAGAGCTTTTTTCTTTATTTTTATTATTTACATTTCCAGTAGTATAACAAATTAAATTAGAATTATTATTTTTTGGACTTGAATGATTTTCTTCTTTTTGGAATTTTTCAACTAAAAAAATAAAAAAAATTAAATATATTTAATTACGTTGTTGCTCATATTTATTCAAATATTTTTCCATTTCAGTAATAAATAATTGAATTGTGTTTTCTTTTTCTTTTTTTTGATCTTGTAATTTACTAATTTGATTTTCTAATAATTTTTTTCTACTTTCTAAAGTTTTATTTTCACTTGAAGAGGAAATTGAAGGAGTTCTTGTTGAAATTATTTCTTTAAATTTATTATTTTGTTTTTGTAATTGTTTTATTTTTAATTTTAAATTATTCTCTTTTTCTTCAAATTGTTTTATTTTATTCTTTAATTCATTATTTGAATTTTCTATTGTTGTATAATTCTTTTTTAAATTATTTGAATTCTTTTCTAAATCATTTAATAATTTATTTAAAGAATTTATTTTTTCTTCATTTTCTTTTTTTATTTTTTCTTCAATTTTCTTTTTTATTTCTTGAGTATGTTTATTTAAAATATTTATATTGTTCCATTTACAAAAATATTTTCTTAAAATAAATTTTTTTCTTCTTCTATATATTCTCATTAGCAATTTTAAAGTATTTGAAATTTTCATAAAAAGTAATTCTGCTTCTATTATATTATAATGGTTAACATCACTCTTTTTTTTTATTTGTAAAAAAGCAAATAATTTTTTTAATAAAATTTTATTATTAATTGCTTTAATCATTTTATTTAAAAGAAAATTTATATTTTCAATTAAATATTCATTTTGATAAAAATTATTTCTTTCATTTTCTTCTGTTTCAATTTCCATTGGAATTGAATTAAAAATTTCATTATTTTCTACTACTACATCATTACTTATATTATTATTATTATTATCATTATTATTAAAAGCTTCAAAACTTATATTATTTAAATCTTGTTGCATTTCAATTTCATAATTTTTGTTTTGTTCGTTTTCTTCTTCTGATAAATTCACATTATCATTTCCTCCTTCTCCAAATGATGCACTGAATGACATTTTTATTTTTTTGTTTTTTTTTTTTTAAAAAATTATTTTTATATAATACTCAAATCAAAAATTTAAGAATGTATCAAATAAATTAATTCAATAATAGTTATTAATTTAATTTACTTTGATTTATTGTTGAATCTAATACTTTAATTAAATCAAATTATTTAGGTGTATAATTTTCTACAGTTGAAAGATTAAAATCTCAAACTTATAATTCCGCATATTTTTCTGATATTATAAAATGAATACTTAAATTATTAAACAATTATATGTTTTTCAAAAGTATAAAAAAAATAAAAAAATTGAATTTCTAATAAATATTTAAATAATATAATCTTTAAAAAAACCTTCCTTAACATTAACCCCAGCTCCATAATCATTAGATAATATAATTCCTTTATTAACATCCCAAACAAATCCTCCAGAAAAAGGATTACTAACATCATCAACTAATAAACCACCATCTAAATCAGAATAAATAGAAAAAGGAATAATAGTAGAAGCTAAATTCATTAATAATGTAGAACCTACCATACTTCCAATCCAAATTTTTAAATTTAATTCTTTTCCCTTTTTTATACATTTTAATGCTCCTCTTATACCTCCACATTTTTCTAATTTAATATTTATTCCTGATATTATTTTTTTAAGTGGATTAATTGATTCTTCTGTTGATATACTTTCATCTGCAAATATTAATATATTATTCTCTTCACATTTTTCTTTTATTTTCTCCCATTTTTTTATTTCTTCTTCATTTTGTTCTATAATATTTATTGGAAATGGCTGTTCAATCATATATATTTTTTCCTTATATTGTAATACTATTTCTATAATAAACTTTAAAGCTTCTTCTGGATTTGAATAATCTGAATTTAAATCGATACTCCATTTACCTTTATAATTTGGTATTTTATTACATTCATTATTTAAAATTTCCAAAGCTCTTTTACTATGATTATAATTTTTGTTTAATTTTACTTTTATATATTGGGTATATTTTAATCCAAAGTATAATGCTTTTATAAATTCTTCTTCTTCAACTATTGTTACTGTGTAAAAAGCATATTCATTAGGTAAATTATTTGTATCATCAATATTATTTATTAAAGAAACTAAAGATTTTTTCTTTATTTTTCCACATAAATCAAATATTGCACCTTCAATACAGTTTTTAGCACAATTATAATATAATTCTTTATTTGAGGGACAAGTATCTAAAGCATGAATTAAAATATAAATAAATTTAGGTAAATTTTTAATTGGGAAATTATCTTCTGAAATTTCTTCTTTTTTTTCTATTACATTTTTTAAATGAATTGAATAATCATTGATAAAATTTTTAATATCATTTATATCTGCTAAATAACATCCTTTTTTTTTTGGTGGAAGACCACTTTCACCTAATCCATATAAATTATATTGTCCTTCTATTTTTATTATTATTATTGAATTATTTCTTATTGTTGTACTTGAATGTGAGGTGTTAAATGATGATCTTAAATGCAATTCTAATTTTTTGTGTATTAATGTTAATTTTATTTTATCTTCTGGAAAATCAAATGTTATTTTATTTAATTCTGTTTCTTCATTTTCCATTTTTGTAAAATAATTATTTTTTTGTTTAAAATAAAATATAAAGTTATTAATATTAATATTTGATAAACCAAAATGCGATAAAATAATATTTGATTCAAAATATTATTTTGAATAACTATTCTTTTTGAATAATAAATAAAATTTTAAAGTTTAATATTTTTATTAGGTTTTCTATTTAGTAATAAACAATTAATTATTTCTTTTTAAATTTTTGTTGTAAATTTTTATTTTTATTATCAAAATCTTTGTGTTTAAAATTTTTATTTCCTTGATTTTTATTATCTTTAAATTTATTATTTTCTTGATTTTTTTCTTTTTTTTTATTTTTATTAAAAGTAAAAGTGTTTTTGTCATCTTTAATATTTTTTAAAACAATAGGTTTAACATCTTGAGGAGCTTCTTTTCTTTTTTTATTTAATAATTTCTCAATTTCTAATTCACTGTTATCATCTAAAATATCATCTTCAATATCAGGAACATTTCTTAAATCACCATAATCACTTTTTTTTTCTTTTTTATTTTCATTTTTTTCTTCAATCAACTTTTTATTTTCAACTTTTTCCTCATTTATTTTTTTTTCTTCATTATTTTCTTCATATTCTATAAAACCAAAAATATTTATTTCTTGTTTATCAACACATTCAATTTTAAAAGTATATTCTTTTTTCTTATTTGTACTTAATATTATATTACAATTATATATTTCATTTTTATTTTTTTGAAGAGAACAAATTTTGTATTTTTCTTTGTTTTCATTTTTGAATAAATTTACATTTACTTTTTCACTTGAATTAGTATTACTATTTAATTTTATAGTAGTTATATAATAAATTTTTAAATCTTTTGATGATATTTTAAGAGGCTTTTCAGAAGTAATTTTACCATAATAAAACATTTTTGTAAATAAATATAATTTTTAAATAAATAAATATTATATTTAAACCCAATTTATTATATTATTTATATTTTATAAATTTTTAAAAACCATCCAAGTATTATTTAATTCTTCTATTACTTTTATATTTTTATTATAAAATTGTTTATAAATTTCTAAATTTTGAATTCCAATTTTTTCTCTTAAAATATAAAATTCATTTTTAAGACAAGTAGCAAAATAAAAAATCAAAAACTTATTTTTTTCAACATTTTTATTTTCATTAGACAACATAAA
>JAEEGI010016792.1_pt1 | contig 15091 bp, 12 predicted proteins | sample 8958751 | NCBI WGS metagenome assembly JAEEGI01 (sample SAMN16246545, study PRJNA631951) | gut metagenome | biome: gut microbiome; feature: rumen; material: KS-attached | host: Bos | place: Iran: Karaj | collected 2018-10
AAAGGAGCTTAAATGGCCGATTTTGAGCATCCCTTCAGGACTATCAGAAAGATGATGGCAGCTGCGGGGGAGACCGGGGCATATCCCAGGCTCCTGCTTTTGTGCGGCAAGGAGGAATTCCTGCTGCGCTGGGCCTTGAGCTATCTTAAGGATGAGCTGGTCTCGCCGGTCACGGAGGCGCTGGATTACAGCTATTTCTCCGGAGAGGATCTGGATGTATACGATGTTATCGCAGCCTGCGAGACTCTGCCCATGTTTTCCACCCGCAAGCTGGTGGCTGTAGATGCCGAAAAGCTGCTTACCGGTTCCAAAAACGAAGGGGGAAGCGCTGGCTCTGCGGAGCTGGCCGAATATCTTCCGAAGATACCCGAAAGCTGCTGCCTGGTGCTTGTGAGCAGCAAGGTCAACAAGACCCGGTCCCTTTACAAGGCCTGCGAAAAACACGGAATAGTCTACGATTTTGTGCCGCTTGATGGGGCAAGTCTTGGCGCATGGATGCAGAAGCGTTTCCAGAACGCAGGGCTTTCCGCCGACAGGCAGATGATGCTCTCCTTCGCTTACGGCAACGGCTACGGAGAAAAGGACAGCGACTACGATCTTTACAGCCTGGAGAACGATCTGAAAAAGGTGATAGCCTATGCGGACGGTCCTGTGGTCAGGGAGTCCGACTTCAGGGTGGCCGAAAGCAGGCGTCTGGAAACCGATGCCTTCAGGCTTTTGGATTCGGCCTTTTCGGGAGAAAAAGCCCTGGCCTATCAGATACTTGACAACAGTATCGAGCTCAGCCAGCCGTCGAAGGCCCAGGGTGTGCTGCTGCAGCTTACCGGACTTCTGGCTTCCCAGCTGGAGCTGATGCTGGAATACTCAGAGCGAAAGGCTGAGGGCCAGTCCTATCAGCAGATAGCTCAGGGCATGGGTATAAACAAATACAGGCTGGACAAGCTTATCCCTGCGGCAAACCGCCGCAGCATCAATCAGCTCAAGCGCAACCTTTTCGACGTGCTTAAGATAGACCGCGACATGAAGAGCGGCATCATCGACATTAGACTGGCACTGGAGCTTTTCATAGCAGGACTGTAGGCTGCATTTCTTTGCGTATAGCGGTATGGAAAATTTTAAGGATCTTACAAGAGAAGAAAGAAAGACTGCGTTTAAGGAGCTGGGGCTGCCTGCCTTCAGGGAGGCTCAGATCTTTAACTGGATATGCAAGGGCTGTACGGATTTCGAGGAAATGAGCGATCTTTCCGCGGATCTGAGAGCCAGGCCGGCAGAGAAGTGGAGCCTTCAGAGCCTGAGCGTGGATCTGGTCCAGAACTCCTCAGACGCGACTAAAAAATTCCTGCTGGGGCTGCCTGACGGAAACAAGATCGAGACGGTATTCATGGAATACAGCTACGGCAATTCCCTCTGCATCTCCACCCAGGTGGGCTGCGCCATGGGCTGCAGCTTCTGCGCCTCTACGATAGGAGGGAAGCGCAGGAACCTTAAGGCCTGGGAGATGCTGGACGAATTCATCGTAAGCGAAAAGGCTGCCGGAAAGCCTGTGAACCATCTGGTGCTCATGGGCATAGGAGAGCCCTTCGACAATTACGAAAACCTCTGCGAATTCCTGCGTCAGATCCACGATCCCAAGGGCATAGGCTTGAGCTACAGGAACATCACCGTGTCCACCTGCGGCATAGTTCCTAAGATCCGGCAATTCGGGCAGGACTTTCCCCAGGTGAATCTGGCCATATCCCTTCACGCGGCAAATCAGAAGGCCAGGGAGGCCCTGATGCCTGTGGCAAAGGCCTACGATCTGAAGAGCCTGCTGGAGGCGGCAGACGACCACGGAAAGCAGACCGGCAGGCGGGTCACATATGAATACACCCTTATAGCAGGCAAAAACGACAGCCTGGAGGGGGCGGCGGAGCTGGCTGAGCTCCTCAGGGGGACCCTCTGCCACGTAAATCTTATACCCCTTAATCCGGTGGCGGAAACAGGCCTCAGCGCATCCTCGAAAAAGCAGGCGCTTGCCTTTGCGGATTATCTGGAGAAGCACGGAGTTCCCTGCAGCATACGGAGGACGCTTGGCAAAGACATAGACGCTGCCTGCGGACAGCTCCGAAAAAAGAATAGCTGAAAAACGATTATTGACCTTGCGCCAAATGGCGCTGACAGGTATAATGAAGACAGTGAAAGTTATCGACGCGTAAAGCGAAAAAATAGAAAGGGAGGCGATTCCATTGGTTAAATTACTCATCGGCCACAAGGGAAGCGGCAAGACCGGCAAAATGGTGGAGCTTGCTAACTCAAGCCTGAATACAGTAAAAGGAAGCGTTGTATTTATCAATAAAAATCAGAGACTGATCTACGATCTCAAATACAGTATTCGTGTCGTTTGCATGGAAGAATATGAAATGGTCACGAATATTGACGAATATATCGGGTTTATACTCGGAATAATCAGTCAGGACCACGACATAGAGCTGATCTTCATCGACAGCATCTTAAAGCATGCGGATGTAAGCACAAGCAATCTGGAGGAGTTCTTCGAAAGACTCAATGCCATCTCCACAAATTACGGTCCGGACTTTATCGTCAGCGTCAGCGCCGGAGAGGACGAGCTGGGCGATTACATCAAGAAGTACGAGCTGGTGGAGCACCACGCATAGAGCACCGTAAGACCGTAAGCTTCAACTGAATATCGAATGAACAAAGCTGCAGCCCCTTTGGACTGCAGCTTTTTAAGTATTACGATAAGATGCGGGAGGATGTCTTACGGAAAGCCATTGGGGACGGTTTTCTTTGTCATATTATTTTGACGGGTGACATAAGGAGGGCACCCGTGCCTTTACTCCTCGATCACCAGCATGGTCTCCAGCGTGGGATCTGAGGGACCCTGCAGATGACCCTTGCGGAGGCGGAAGCGCTCCAGGTACTCCCAGACCTCATCGCTCATGCGCTCGCCATTGTAGATGACGGGGATGCCGGGAGGATAGGGCGCGATCATCTCTCCCATGATGCGGCCTTTGCATTCTGCCCAGGGGATGCGCTTCTTGGGACTGAAATAGGATTCTCTTGGGCTGAGCACGTACTCGGGAATGGGTGGCAGAGGCTCGCCGCCGGGAAGAGGCTTCCCGGTCTTTATGTTCTTTGCGGAAATGTCCTTCAGGGCCGCCACCAGCCTGTCGAGATCGCTCTTGTCGTTGGCGTAGGTCACTATGGCAACGAAGTTGCGGTAATCTGTCACCTCGATATCGATATTGTAGTCGAAGAAGAGTATCTTCTTCATGTCGAAGCCGGTGATTCCAAGCTCCGCGCAGCTTACTATGAGACGGGTCTCGTCATAGTCGTTTATGCCTGCGCGGCCTACCACTTCCTTTGTGGCGCACTTGACGCCTGGGATGGTGTTTATCTCCTCCGCCGCAGCCTTGGCCAGGGAAAGTGCGTTGTCTATCATCTCAGCGCCGTGGAGGGCCATCTCCTCCCTTGCCACATCCAGAGAGGTCATAAGTATGTAGCTGGGGCTGGTACTCTGCACAAGATGGAGGTTTGCCTCCAGCTGAGCTCTGTCCACCAGCTTGCTCTTAACGTGGATCATGGAGCTTTGGGTGAAGCTTCCCGTCACCTTGTGGATGCTCTGCACGCACATGTCAGCACCCTGCTGAATGGCTCCCTTGGGAAGCCTGGGGCTGAAGTAGGTGTGGGCACCGTGGGCTTCATCCACGAAAAGCACTGCGTTGTGGGCGTGGCAGACCTTTGCTATCCCTTCAAGATCCGAGGTCAGTCCGTAGTAGGTTGGGCTCACCACCATGACGCCTCTGCAGTCCGGGTTCTCCTTGAACATGGCCTCCACCTGGGTCGGGGTGATGCCTCCGTGGAGACCCCACTCGGGCTCGATCTGGGGCGTAATGTAGACGGGCCTTCCGCCCGCCATGATAAGTCCCATCAGAGCGGACTTGTGGGCATTTCTTGGTATGGCGATCTTTCCGCCGCCTCCGCAGACAGTGAGCACCATGGCCTGGTTGCCGCAGGTGCTGCCGTTCACCAGGAAGTGAGTATAGTCGGAGCCCCAGAGCTCGGAGGCCAGATCCTCCGCCTCCTTGATATAGGTCGAAGCATTGTGAAGGTCGTCAGTCAGATAGGTCTCGGTGAGGTCGAAGCCGAATATGGCATCGCCTACAGCCTCCCGCCACTTGGGATTGATGCCTCTTTCATAGCGGTGACCTGGGATGCGGAAATAGGCCGGTTTAAGCCTGTTGTACTCCATTATCGAGTCAAAAAGCGGTGTCTTGTTCTGATCCTTTGCCATTGCCAATCCATCCTTTCAGAAACTACTCGGCGGCAGTCCGGAAGGCGTACTTTCCGGTACTTATACTGTTGATTTTATAATAGGCTGAGTGAGCCCCGTTCGCAATAAAAAATTATCAAAAAAAACTATTTTAATTTAGCGCAGCAAAGTGTAAAATTAAACTGGCATAAGGTTCGCCAAAAATGCATAAAAAATGATTTTAAAGGAGACAAATGGATGGACGTAATTGTAAGCATCAATGATGCCATCAACGGATTTGTGTGGGGTGCTCCTGCCATAATCCTGATCATGGGTGTGGGTCTTTACCTGACCATTCGCCTGAAGGGCATCCAGTTCCGCAACTGGGGCTTTATGTTCAGCAGGACCTACGCTAAAGCATTTAAGGAAGCAAGGAATCAGGCCAAGGAGTCAGGCGAGGGCGAGATCACGTCCTTCCAGGCTGCAATGGCATCTGTTTCCGCAGTAGTGGGCTCGGGCAACATCGCAGGTGTGGCAACGGCACTTGCGACTGGCGGTCCGGGAGCGCTGTTCTGGATGATAGTCGCAGCCATCGTTGGCATGGCGACAAAGTTCGCCGAGGTCGGTCTCGGTATAATGTACCGCAAGAAGATGCCCGACGGCAGCTTCCAGGGCGGTCCCATGTATTACGTCGCAGAGGGCCTGCATGCCCCCTGGCTTGGAAAGATCGTTGCAGTGCTCTTCCTTTTCTACAGTATAGTTATCTCCGCTGTCGTCGACACCAACACCATCACCGAGGCCTTCGGTGAATCTTTCGGTGTGGCTCCCGCTATCATGGCTGCTGTTCTGGCAATCCTGACCGGCATCGTCATCTTCGGCGGCATCACCCGCATCGGTGAGGTCTGCGGCATGCTGGCACCCTTCATGGCAGGCGCCTATCTGCTGGCAGGCATCTTCATCATCATCACTCACATCACTCAGGTTCCGGCTGCCCTCGGCCAGATCATCGTCTGCGCCTTCAATCCCAAGGCTGCCTTTGGCGGCGCCGCAGGCGTCACCGTCCTTACGGTAATGCGCTACGGCATGGCAAGGGGCATCTTCTCCAACGAGGCCGGTATCGGCTCTTCCGCAGTCACCCACGCCTCCGCCAAGGTTTCCAGCCCCGGCGAGCAGGCTATCTGGGGGCCACTTGAGGTATTCGTTGATACCATCATCATCTGCACCATCACCGGCCTTACCATAGTGCTCTCCGGCCTTTGGAACAGCGGCCTCGACGGCGTTGCACTTACCATGGGCGCATTCTCCAAGATGCTTCCCGGAAACTTCGGACAGTATATCGTTCTCGCAGCCTCCGCGCTGTTTGGATTCACCTGTCTCATCACCTACTACAACTACATGGAGAAGGGCTGGATCTATCTCTTCGGAACCAAGGGCATCATCCTTGTGAAGGTGCTCTGGGTGATCTTCATCGTCATCGGTGCATTCAGCACCCTGGGCGTGGTCTGGGACGTGGCAGATACCTGCAACGGACTCATCATCATCCCGAACCTGATCGCTCTGGTCCTCCTGGCCAACAAGGTGGTCAAGATCAAGGAAGATTACTACAAAACCGAGCTGCCCAAGTACAAGGCAGAAAAGGGCAAGTAGCTCCCAAAAGAATTAAGGAAACCCTGCGCTTTGCCGTGCAGGGTTTCTTTTGTGTGACATAATATGACTCAATGTCATACTATGTCACAAAAAAGCCCCGCTTGGATGCGGGGCGGTTTTTCTTCAGATGCTGAAGTGATGCTTTGCCGTATTATGCGAACAGCTCGGCTGCCTTGGCTGCGAATCTCTCGCCGTAGGCAAGGAAGTTGTCCTTGTAGTTCTCCAGGCCGTTGAATTCCTCTGCGTTGCCGTTTACGCCAACAGGTCCAAGGTGGATGACGGGCTTACCCTTGGAGCCACCGCCGGAGTAGCAGAGCATACCAAATACCATCTGGTTGGTGAGGATGGACTGGATAACCAGAGTTGCACCGCCGTGGGTGTACTGTTCGGTAGCAAAGGCTCCGCCAAGCTTTCCTGCAAGGCCGATCTTTCCTGCGGAAGTCAGCAGCCAGGTCCTCATGTCAGCGGTCATCAGAGCTGCATAGGTGGGGCAGCCCATGACTACGCCTGCGCATTCCTTTACGAATGCTTCGTCAACAGCGCTGATGTTGAAGCCCTTTGCCTCTACGCCAGCGACCTTGCTCATTCCTTCGATGATCCAGTCTGCGCACTTCTTGGTGTTATCAGTCTTGGAATCATAGATAACTGCTAATTTCATTAGTTTTCCTCCTGTATATCGTCAGTTATAATATGTAACTTATCTGCCCGATTATTTTATCATCCGGAAAGGCTCTGCGCAACTGCTATATTTCGCCGGAGATGCGTCCACGGGCTGGCGCCGGTTGCTGAAACATGATAAAACCCCTTTCATCAGATTTTTGTCTGACGAAAGGGGGCACTTCACAACTAATGGGTCTTCTTTCTTCTTTCAGACCTTTTGTTTACTTGAAGAGTTCGCAGGCCTTTTCAGCCATTCTCTTGCCGTATACGATAAAGTTGTCCTTGTAGTTCTCGATGCCGTTGAACTTCTCAACGTTGTTGTTGATAGCAACAGGTCCGAGGTGGATGACAGGCATACCCTTGGAGCCACCGCCGGAGTATACCAGCATGCCGGAGGTTACCTGGCTTACCTGGATGCTCTGGATGACCAGGGTGGAGCCGCCGTGGGAGAACTGCTCGGTGGAGAATGCGCCGGCAAGCTTTCCTGCAGGCTCAACGGACTTGAGGCCGCTGAAGAGGAAGTTTCTCATGTTGGGGGTCATCTGTGCGCCGTAGCTGGGGCAGCCGATGATGATGCACTTGCTGTCCTTGCCGAATGCCTCGGCTACTTCATCCATCTGCTCTGCAATGTTAAAGGCCTTTGCTTCAACGCCTTCTACGCTCATAGCGCCTTCGCATATCCACTCTGCGCACTGCTTGGTGTTGTTGCTCTTGGAATCATAAAATACTGATACTTTCATTGTTTCCTCCTTGATATTGATGGAAAATATTATCAATAACTATTGTATTGTGCCTGCAGCGGACCTGTCAATAGAAAAAGGTCTATAATGTCGCAGTGCTATGCGTTCTTATCTTTCGAAGACGATGCGTTCCCCCGGCTCGTCCTTTTCCCATACGAAGCTCTTTTCCCTGAGCAGGAAGTAGAGACATACGGCCATCAGAAGGACGCCGAAGATAAACTGGGCCAGCTCCTCGTGGCCGGGAATGGCCTGCCAGATCTGGGGCGTGAATTCCATAAGCACCGGTATGGCGATGACAAACACCAGGAACCATGCGATGTTCTTTTTTGTGATGAGCTCCTTCAGCTTCTTGTCGGGGAAGAGGAACTTCAGCACGCCGATTATGATGCCTGCTGTGAGAAGAGCCACCAGCACCCAGCTGAGCAGCCTGGATGCCAGGGGCGTCAGGACGCCCTTAAAGGCCAGATTTATGAGCTTTATAAGTATCGAACCGATTATCTGGAAGGGGAGCCCCAGTATGCTTCTTGCGGCCTTGGGGAGCTTTAGAATGAAGGCCCTGAGCTTGTTCTGCCAGGTGCGCTCCTTAAGCTCAGGCTCCTTTTGCACCGCGTCATCCATCAGCTCCGCCAGGGTGGGGGGCATGGGCGCCGCCTGCACCACGGGAACGGGCTCGGGCAGGGCGGAGCCGCTGTCCGGCATGGCTGCCACAGCTCCTGCAATGCCTGCAACTATCAGGGCCACGGCCATGGCTATGCTGCTGGCCTTGATTGCATCGGGCTCCTTTTTGTGTTTACTCATGATGTACCTCCATAATGGCAGGCAGCGGACACTTCAAAAGCCACTGCATGCCAGAATAAAAGCGTCTTACGAAATGAGTATACCACAAAATGCGGCAGGGACAGTCATTTCACACAAAAACCATAAAAACTACAGACACGGCTGCAGCTCAGCTCTCCTCAGCCTTTATTGCGGCAATATTTGACAATTTCCGCGATATGCTGTAAAATACCTGAATATAAATGCTTTTTGGGGGCTGATGCCCCGATAGTTATTGCCAAACAGTCACAACAGGAGGTGATTTTGTCCTTATGGACACTGGAAGTATTTCCGCCATTCCCCGATATTTGGGCTTCATAGCCCTGTTCATCATAGGCGGCGCCTATTTCAGCGCGGCAGAGACCGCCTTCGCGTCGGTAAACGAGATCCGCATGATCTCCGGAGCGGACGACGGCGACAAAAGGGCCGGAAAGGTCCTCTACATACTGGACAACTTTGACAAGGCTCTGACCACACTGCTAATAGGCACGAATATCATGCATATCGCGTGCTCCAGCATGGTCACGCTTATGGCATCGAAGATCTGGGGAAACAAGGCAGTTACAGCAAGTACTTTCGTCATCACTTTTATAGTGTTCATTTTTGTTGAGATGATCCCCAAGTCCTACGCCAAGGCCTGCAGCGAGGTCCTTGCCCCAAGGCTTGCAGGGTCGCTCATTTTTTTGATGAAGCTGCTCACACCCATAAGCTTTCTTTTCTCCGGCATCAGCAAACTGGTGACGAAGATTGTGGGCACCGCTCCGGAGGAGGAGCCCACCGTAAGCGAGGAGGAGCTTTTCGATATAATCGAAAACATTGATGAGGAGGACGACATAGACGAGGACGAGGCGGAGCTGGTGCAGTCGGCTCTTGAAATGACCGTTAAGCCCGCCAGGGACATACTTATCCCCTGGGATAAGGTGGTCTGCATAACGCCTGATATGGATGACGATGCCATACTCGATCTCGTTGAAAATACCATATATTCCAGGTTTCCCGTGGTCAACGCAGAAGGCCTGCCCACAGGCATACTCCAGACAAGGAAGTTCCTTAAGTCGAGGATAAGAAGGCAGTCAGGCCAGCGCTCCAGGGCATCCCTGGACAAGCTTTTCTATGCGGAGCCCCAGATGCCGGTGGATGAGCTCATGGACGACATGAGCTCCAACAGAGTCCACATGGCCCTGATAAAGGACCCCGAAGAGGGGCATATTCTTGGTATAGTCACCATGGAGGACATATTGGAGGAGCTGGTGGGTGAGATCCACGACGAGGACGAGGCCAGAGCAGCCAGAAGGGCCAAGCTGGCCCAAAAGGCTGCGGAAAAGAAAGGCCGAAAGGCCGCCGATGCCGGAAAAAAGGCCAAGGCCGCAGCTTCCTCAGGCACTGAGGGAGGTGAAGAATAATGCTTCTTAACATCATCTTCATCATCCTGCTGCTTGCCCTGAGCTTTATCTTCTCCGGCGGCGAGATAGCCTTTGCCTCCGCCAGCGAGACCAGGCTTAAGCTGGCCGCCGAGGAGGGCGGAAGGACTGCAAAGCTGAGCTACGAGATCTTCCGCCGCTACGATGACGCTCTGATCTCGGTGCTCATAGGAAACGATCTTGTGAATATCGGCTCCTCTGCTGTAGCCACGATCATCGCCATAGGCCTGGCAGGAGATAAGGGCGCAGGCATCGCCACCGCCGTAATGACCCTGCTGATAATAACCTTCGGGGAGATCACCCCCAAGATACTGGCCAGCAGGGCACCGGAACGCTTTTCAAGGGCCGTCACCCTTCCCATAAGAGCCACAATGTGGATAACATATCCGCTGGTGGCAGTCTCAAGACGCTTCATGAACCTGGTCTCAAAGGCCTGGAGCGGCAGCGAGGCGGACGATGCGGTCACGGAGGAGGATCTGGAGACCATTATCGATACCGTAGAGGACGAGGGCATAGTGGATGAGGATACGGCGGATCTGCTGCAGAGCGCACTGGATTTCGACGACGTCCTGGCCTACGAGATAATTACTCCGAGGGTGGATATGATCGCTCTGGATCTGGACGATACGGACGAGGAGAACCTCAAGGCCATACTCAAATGCAGCTATTCCAGGATCCCTGTTTACCAGGAGACTCCAGACAACATCGTGGGCGTGCTGCAGCTCAGCCAGTGCCTTAAGGCTCTTGCAAGGGGCCGGAAGCTGGATGTGAAGGGCTGGATGATGAAGCCCATATTCGTCCACAAGACCATGCCTCTGCCCGACGTTCTGGATGTAATGATGGAAAACAACTCCCACATGGTCATCGTCACCGATGAGTACGGCGGCACCATGGGCCTTCTTACCATGGAGGACGTGCTGGAGCAGATCGTAGGTGAGATCTGGGACGAGAAGGATATAATAGACGAGGAGTTCGTGGAGGAAGCCGACGGAAGCTACGAGGTGGACGGCGACATGAGGATCGAGGATCTGTTCTACGAGCTGGACATAGAAGACAAGGACTTTGACGACGACAACGCCACTGTCGGCGGCTGGGCCATAGAGATGCTTGAGGGTTATCCCAAGAGGGGAGAGACCTTCCGCTATAAGAATCTGGAGATCGAGGTCACGGATGTTAAGAACCTGCGCGTGCGGTCTCTGAACGTGAGGGTCCTGCCGGAGGAAGAGGCTGAAAGCGAAGAAAACCTGAGCCGCGGATACCGCGGACAATAGGCGAAGGACCTGTGCGCTTTAACTTAAGCTGAGCTTGATACTGGACCGGCAGTTTATGCTGCCGGCTGGGAGGGATATATGTACGAGGGATTAAAAACAAAATTTGAAGAGCGCTTCGGGCGCCCGGCGGCTTATATTTTCGGTGCCCCAGGAAGGACCGAGCTTGGAGGAAACCATACGGACCATCAGCACGGCATAGTGCTGGCGGGTGCGGTGGACCGGGAGACCCTGGCAGCAGTAGCTCCAAAGGATTGGAACTGCAAGCTGAAGGGAGGCTGCAGCAGCGTGGCCACTGTATATTCAGAGGGCTACGGGGAGTTCAGCGTGGATCTGGAGGATCTTGAGCCCCGGGAATCCGAATACGGCACGCCCCTGTCCCTGATAAGGGGCGTGGCAGCCCAGTTCGCGGAAAAGGGCTGGCTCTGTCCGGGCTTTGAGGCATACATAGTGTCCGATGTGCCGGGAGGCAGCGGGCTTTCCAGCTCCGCAGCCTTTGAGGTGCTTATAGGAAACATCATAAATGTGCTCAGCGGCGCCGCAGGCATAGACGTATGGCAGTGGAGGAAGGACCCGGAGCAGGAGGGCGCGGCTTCCTCCGCCTCCCAGGACCCCGCAGACTGCAGCGTTAAATTCAAGGGCTGGAGCCTTAAGGAGGCCGGAAGCGAATCCTCCTTCAGCCCTCAGGACATCGCCATCATGGGACAGAAGGCGGAGAATGTCTTCTTTGGCAAGCCCTGCGGCCTGATGGACCAGATGGCAAGCTCCATCGGCAGCGTCGTTTCCATAGACTTTGCGGATCCCGATGCCCCAAAGGTCGAGCCAATAAGCTTCGACTTTGCCGGCTCCGGCTACAAGCTCTGCATAGTAAACTGCGGGGCGGATCACGCGGATCTGACGGACGAATACGCCTCCATAACCGAAGAGCTGGCAAAGGTCTGCGGCGTCTTCGGCAAGACCCATTTAAGAGACATCCCCGAGGCCGAATTCGACGCCCGCATCGCAGAGGTAAGAAGGGCTGCCGGAGACAGAGCAGCTCTCAGAGCCATGCATGTATACACCGAGAACAAGAGGGCGCGCCGCATGGCAGATGCCCTGAAAAAGGGCGATTTTGAGCGCTTCCTGGAGCTTTCCGGCTGGTCCGGCATATCCTCCTGGACCCTGATGCAGAATGTTATCCCCTGCGGCGCATCGGAGCATCAGGACCTGGCCTTTGCCTACGCCTATGCATCGAAGCTTCTTAAGGGCAAGGGAGCCTGCCGCGTTCACGGCGGCGGATTCGCTGGCACCATACAGGCCTTTGTTCCCAATGACATGGCGGAGGCCTTCTGCAGGTCCATGGATGAGGTCCTTGGAGAGGGCTCAGCCGAGCTTATGAACATCAATCTCCTTGGCGGCGGCCTGCGGGAGATCATAAGTTAACTTTGTAAATTATTATTGATTTCTTTCGGATATCGAATATAATAAAGATGGTTAGTTAATGCTAACCATCTTCTTTTTACTTACTGGTTAGTTAGAGCTAACCTTTTCTTGAGACCGACTGTTAGTTGATGCTAACTTCAGCCTCTGCATGGAGCAGAAAATGTTCGACAAACGACTTATGCAGATGTGTCCTGAAAGCAGGAAATACATCGCAGGAAATATAATTCTGCAGTTCCTGGAGCTGTGCCTGAGTACTGCAATGATACTGATAATCGCCGCCTCTGTGCAAAAGCTCTATGACGGGAGCTGGCAGGCAGAGGACCTGGTGCGTCCGGCTGCAGTCATCGCTATCACTGTAATCCTCCGCTTTTTCACTGCAAAATACGCCGTGCGCATGAGCTATCTGGCCTCCCGCACGGTCAAGCAGGTGATGAGGGAAAGAATATATTCGAAGCTGCTCAGGCTTGGCACCTCATACCGGGAGCATGCTGACACCGCGGAGCTTGTGCAGGAATCGGTGGAGGGCGTGGACCAGCTGGAATCCTATTTCGGCCAGTATGTGCCCCAGTTTTTCTATGCCTTCATGGCGCCGATCGCGCTGTTCTTTCTTTTCGGCTTCGGGGGCTCCTGGAGGGTGGCATCGGTGCTTCTCATCTGCGTGCCTCTGATCCCCGCAGCCATCGTCATGGTGCAGAAGATCGCAAAAAAGATCCTGGCTAAGTACTGGGGCCAGTACACCAGGCTTGGCAGCACATTTCTTGAAAACCTCCAGGGCATGACCACCCTTAAGATCTATCAGGCCGACGGCTTCAAAAATGAAGAGATGAACAGGGAATCGGAGTTGTTCAGGAAGGTGACCATGGCGGTCCTGACCATGCAGCTCAATTCCATAGTCATAATGGATCTCGTGGCCTACGGGGGCGCGGCGGTGGGCATACTGCTGGCTGTAAGGAGCTTCGTCCGCGGCGAGCTTGGGCTTTTCAATGTCATATTCATGATACTTCTTTCTGCGGAATTCTTTCTTCCCATGCGGCGGCTGGGGAGCTATTTCCACGTGGCCATGAACGGAATGGCCGCCAGCGACCGGATCTTCAGCTTCCTTAATGAGGAGGAGCCGGCGGTTAAAACAGAAACTATAGAGGGCACGGATATAGAGCTGAAGCAGGTCTGTTTTTCCTACGACGGGAAGCGCAGCGTTCTTAAGGATGTGGACATAGGTATCCCTGAAGGGAGCTTCATTGGCATCGCAGGAGAATCCGGCAGCGGAAAGTCCACCATTGCGTCCCTCATCATGGGCCGCAATACCGCAGCTTCAGGGAGCCTCACCATAGGAGGCAGGGATATCGGGACAATCTCCGAGGACAGCCTTCTTAGGAGCATCACATACGTGGGCTTCGGATCCGTATTCTTCAAGGGTACGGTCCGGGAGAACCTTCTTCTGGCAGACAGGAACGCTTCGGACGAAAGGCTTTGGAAGGTCCTCTCTGACTGTGCTCTGGAGGATTATCTGAAGAGCGAAAAGGGCCTGGATACCCAGCTGCTTGAAAACGCAGCTAATCTCTCAGGTGGTCAGAAGCAGAGGCTGGCCCTTGCAAGGGCTTTGCTCTGCGATTCGCCGGTGTATATATTCGACGAAGCCACAAGCAACATAGATATTGAAAGCGAGGAGACTGTGCTTGAGCAGATACTGAAGCTGGCTGAAAGCAGGACCGTAATTATGATCTCCCACAGACTGGCCAATCTGGCCGGGGCTGACTGGATATATGTAATGGACGGCGGAAGGGTCGCTGAAAGCGGCAGCCACAGGGAGCTTCTGGACCGGGGCGGAGTCTACGCAAGGCTCTGGCGGACTCAGCAGGCCCTTGAAAGCTACGGAAGGGAGGCGGTCTGATATGAAGAGGCAGAGCAGGATAAGAGTGCTGCTTCGGATGCTCGGGCTTGTAAAGCCTCTTAAAGGATTCATGGCCGCAGCCGTGGCCATGGGGACCCTTGGCTTTCTCTGCGCCCAGTTCATACCCATAATCGGCGGCATCATAGTCAGCAGAGTCCTGGTCTTAGGACCTTCGATAACGCTTAAGCCGTACTACATCACACTGATAGTGATAGCGCTGCTTAGAGCCGTTCTTAAGCTGGGCGAACAGCGCACGAATCACTACATAGCCTTCACTCTGCTGGCCATCATCAGAGATAAGGTGTTTATGGCCCTTCGCCGCCTGTGCCCGGCAAAGCTGGAGGGGAGGGACAAGGGGGATCTGATCTCCCTGATCACCTCCGACGTGGAGCTTCTTGAGGTCTTCTACGCCCACACAGTATCCCCCATATGCATAGCCTTCCTTACGGAGCTGGTTATGGTGATCTTTATCGGATCCTTCCACTGGAGCCTGGGGCTCCTGGCGCTGGCAGCCTTCTTTTCCGTGGGCGTGCTGCTGCCGCTGGTCATATCAAGGCGCAGCGGAAGCCTGGGAGACGAGCTGCGGGCTGATAACGGAGCCCTGGCGGCTTACATGCTGGAGAGCATAAGAAGCCTAGATGAGACCCTTCAGTACGGAGCGGGAGAGGACAGGCTCGCAGGGATAACTGAGAAAACAAAGGCTCTGTCCCTAAAGCAGGGCAGGCTCAGCAGCCTTTCAGGCACCAACGCCGCCCTGGCAAACAGCGTCGTTCTCCTGTACGACCTTGCCATGCTGGGCCTTTGCACAGTGCTGTACACAAGGGGAATAACGGACATGGGAGGACTTATCATTCCCGTGATAGCTCTGATGTCATCCTTTGGGCCTGTCATCGCCCTGGCAGGGCTTGGGACCACTCTTCAGGCCACCGCAGCCTCCGGAGCCCGGGTCTTGGCTGTCCTGGACGAAGATCCAG
>JAEEGI010016795.1_pt1 | contig 15090 bp, 12 predicted proteins | sample 8958751 | NCBI WGS metagenome assembly JAEEGI01 (sample SAMN16246545, study PRJNA631951) | gut metagenome | biome: gut microbiome; feature: rumen; material: KS-attached | host: Bos | place: Iran: Karaj | collected 2018-10
GCCCGAAGTGACCCTGGCCATCGTAAAGAACCTGCCCGACGAGCCGGATACGCTGCACAAGCTGTGCTACGACGAAAACGTCTACCGTGTCTCCCGGACCACCAACTCCTTTATGGAGATCATGCAGGCCGGTCTGGAGTGCATCGGGGCGGTGGACATGGCCTGCGTGGGGGAGGCGCTGTCCCTTGCGGCGAAGAGCCTGGAGGTCTGCAGCCCAAACTATGTGCTGGAGGTGTCCCAGCTGGATATCCTGGGGGCGTTCCTGGGGGCCGTCACCGACGACCGGGAGCTGAAAACGGCTCTGCTGAAGCCGGTCAGCGAGAAGAACCTCCACGGGATCGCCGCGCTGTGCCGGGAGAACGGCGCGGATGAGGCGAAGGCCGAGCCCCTCTGCCGTCTGCTGAGACTCTCCGGCCCATACGGGCGTGTGTTCCCGGAGCTGGAGGCGCTGTGCGCGCCGCTGGGCCTTGAAAAGGAGCTGTCCGGCCTGCGGGAAGCCCTCTCGGTGTTCGACGGCACGGACGGGGCGGGGAAGGTGGTGCTGGACTTCTCCGCGGTGAGCAATATGAACTACTACAACGGCGTCATATTCCAGGGCTTCATCAGCACCCTGCCGGGGAGCGTGCTCTCCGGCGGACAGTATGACAACCTGATGCGCCGTCTGCACCGCCGTTCCGGCGCGGTGGGCTTCGCCGTGTATCTGGACGAGATCCAGCGGCTGGAAAACCTGGGAGAGGAGAGCTGAGGCGTGCTGAATATCGCGCTGCCCAAGGGCAGACTGGGAGACAGGGTATACGACATGTTCGAGGCGGCGGGCTTTCCGTGCCCGGACATCCGGGACAACAGCCGCCGGCTGATCTTTGAAAACCCGGCGGAGGATCTGCGCTTCTTCGCCGTCAAGCCCATGGACGTGGCCATTTATGTGGAGCGGGGCGCCGCCGACGTGGGCGTGGCGGGCAAGGACATCCTGGCGGAATTCGATCCGGAGATATACGAGCTTCTGGATCTGGGCATAGGCCGCTGCCGCATGGCTGTGGCCGCTCCGGCGGGCTTTGCCGACCCGGGCCGGGGGCCTCTCCGGGTGGCGACGAAATACCCCGCCGTAGCCCGGAAATGGTATGCCGCCCGAGGCCGGGACATCGACGTCATCCGCCTGAACGGCTCCATCGAGATCGCCCCGAAGCTGGGGCTTTCGGACGTGATCGTGGATATCGTGGAGACCGGCACCACCCTGCGGGAAAACGGATTGGAGGTCATTGAGACCGTGTTTCCCATCAGCGCCCGGCTCATCGTCAACAAGGCCAGCTACAAGTTCAAGGGCGAGCGGATCGACCGGCTGGTGCGGGAGCTCAGCCGGCAGACGGAGGGAAGAGCATGATAAGGATCTATGAATACGGCCGGGCGGACATGGACGCCCTGCTGGCCCGGCGGGACAACGCTGCCGACGTGCGGGACACCGTGGCCGCCATCATCGCCGACGTGCGGCAAAACGGAGACAAGGCCCTCTATGCATACGAGGAGAAGTTCGACCGCGCCAGGCTCACCTCCCTGGAGGTGACGCAGGCGGAGATGGATGAGGCCCTGGCCGTCACGGAGCCGGAATTCATGGCCGTGCTGGAGCGGGCGGCGGAAAACATCCGGCGTTTTCACCAGCAGCAGAAGCGCAGCGGCTTTATACTCAACGACCGGCCCGGAGTGGTCATGGGCCAGAAGATCCTGCCCGTAGACAAAGCGGGCATCTATGTGCCCGGAGGCAAGGCGCCTCTCTCCTCCACGGTGCTCATGGACGCCATCCCCGCCGTCATCGCCGGAGTGCCGGAGGTGGTCATGGTCACAGCCCCCGACAGCAAGGGGAAGATCAACCCGGCGATCCTGGCGGCAGCCCATGTGGCCGGGGTGAAGCGCATCTTCAAGATCGGCGGGGCCCAGGCCATCGCCGCCCTGGCCTACGGCACCGAGAGCGTCCCCAAAGTGGACAAGATCGTGGGACCCGGCGGCGCACTGGCGGCGGAGGCCAAGCGTCAAGTGTTCGGCCAGGTGTCCATCGACATGATCGCCGGACCCAGCGAGGTGCTCATCATCTCCGATGACAAAAGCGATCCCCGGTATCTGGCGGCGGATATGCTGGCCCAGGCCGAGCACGACGCCATGGCCACCGCGGTCCTCATTACCGTCAGTGCCGGGCTGGCCCAAGAGGTATCGGCGGAGCTGGAGCGGCAGCTGCCCCTTCTGGAGCGGGAGAGCATCGCCCGCGCCTCCATCGAGGACAACGGCAGGATCATCGTCGTCCCCGACCTGGACACGGCCCTGGACATCGCCAACGCCATGGCTCCGGAGCACCTGGAGCTGAGCGTGGACGAGCCCTTCCGCTGGCTGGATCGGGTGCGCCACGCGGGGTCCGTGTTTCTGGGCCGTTACTGCCCCGAGGCGCTGGGGGACTACATGGCCGGGGCCAACCACACCCTGCCCACCGGCGGCACTGCCCGGTTTTCCAGCCCTCTGGGGGTGGACGACTTCATCAAAAAGACCCAGTTTATCTATTACTCGCCTGAGGCGATGGCGGGCGCGGCAAAGGACGTGGACGCCTTTGCCCGGAAGGAGGGCCTCACCGCCCACGCCCGCAGCGCCGTGATCCGAACGGAGGGAGAAAAATGAGCCGGTTTTTCAGCCCGCGGCACGCCGCCCTGGAGCCGTATGTCCCCGGGGAACAGCCCAGAGATCAAGTTTACATAAAACTAAACACCAACGAATCGCCCTTCCCGCCCTCCCCGAAGGCGCTGGAGAAGGCCGGCGAAGCCGCCGGACGGCTGCAGCTCTACTCCGACCCGGAGTGCCGGGCCCTGAAGGAGAAGTTCACGGAGGTGTTCGGCATCGGGGGAGACAAGGTGCTCTTCACCAACGGCTCGGACGAGGCGCTGTACTTCCTGTTCCTGGCCTTCTGCGACGAGGAGCATGGAGCGGCCTTTCCGGCGCTGTCCTACGGCTTTTACCCGGTGTTCGCCGACTTCACCCACACGCCGGCCCTGCAGATCCCCCTGCGGGAGGACTTTACCGTGGACCCGGAGGATTACAAAGTGCTGGGGCGAACCATCATCCTGGCGAACCCCAACGCCCCAACGGGCCTGGCCATGACGACGGCCCAGATCGAGACCATCCTGCAGGCCAATCCGGACAGCGTGGTAGCGGTGGACGAGGCGTATGTGGACTTCGGAGCGGAGAGCTGTCTGCCGCTGATCGACAAGTACGACAACCTGCTGGTGATCCAGACCTTCTCCAAATCCCGTTCCATGGCGGGGGCCCGGCTGGGCTTCGCGGCGGGGAACCCGGCGCTGATACAGGATCTGAACACGGTGAAGTACTCCATCAATCCCTACAACGTCAACAGCTTGACCGCCGCTGCGGCCATCGGCGCCCTCAGCGACGAGGCGTACACGAAAGAAAACTGCCGCACTGTCGCCGAGACCCGCGCCTGGACCGCCGGACAGCTCCGCTCTCTGGGCTTCACCGTCACCGACTCTGCCGCCAACTTCCTGTTCGCCAGGCACCCGGCCGTCGGCGGAGAGGAGCTGTATCTGAAGCTGAAGGAGAAGGGCGTGCTCATCCGGCACTTCAGCCGGGAGGATATAAAGGACTACAACCGCATCACCGTGGGCAGCCGGGAGCAGATGGAGATTCTGCTGCAGAGGATCCGGGAGATATTGGAGGGGACGAAATGAGAACGGCAGCCATTGAGAGAAAAACGGCGGAGACGGACATCCGCCTGACACTGACCCTGGAGGGAGCCGGGCTGAGCGATGTGGACACGGGCTGCGGCTTCATGGATCACATGCTGACCCTGTTCGCAAAGCACGGCCGGTTTGACCTGGCGGTGCGGTGCGCCGGGGATACGAACGTGGATTACCACCACACGGTGGAGGATCTGGGGATCGTGCTGGGCGCGGCCTTCGCCCAGGCTCTGGGGGACAAGCGGGGGATCAGCCGGTACGGCTCCTGCGTGCTCCCCATGGACGAGGCGCTGATCCTCACCGCCGTCGATCTGTCCGGCAGAGCGTACCTTGGCTTCGAACTGCCCCTGGCGGCCCAGAAGGTGGGGGACTTCGACACGGAGCTGGTCAAGGAGTTTTTCATGGCCTTCGCGCGCAGCGCGGCCTGCACCCTCCACATCCGGGAACTGGCCGGGGAGAACACGCACCACGTCATAGAGGGGGCCTTCAAGTCCTTCGGGCGGACCATGCGCGCCGCCGCGGCTATCGACCCGGAGGCCGCCGACGAGATCCCCTCCACCAAGGGAATGCTATGATCGCCATTGTGGACTACGGCGTGGGGAATCTCTTTTCCCTGCGCAGCTCCTTTGCCGCCATCGGGCAGGAGGTCACGGTGACCGCCGACGAGGCAGTGCTCCGCGGGGCGGACAAGCTTGTACTTCCGGGGGTGGGGGCCTTCGGCGACGCGGCGGGCAAGCTGCGGCAGACCGGGCTGGACGCCCTGCTCCGGGAGGAGGCGCGCCGGGGAAAACCGCTTCTCGGCATCTGCCTGGGGATGCAGCTCTTGTTTGAGCGCAGCCTGGAACACGGGGAGCATGAGGGCCTGGGCCTGCTGAAGGGCACGGTGCGGCCCATTTCCCGGCGCATCGGCGCCGGCCTGAAGATCCCGCAGATCGGCTGGAATGCCCTGCATTTTGTGAGAGAATCGCCCTTATTTGCCTCTGTTAAGGAGGGGGACTACGTGTATTTCGTCCACTCCTACGCCGCGGAGGACTGTGAGGATTCCCTCATCGCGGTGACGGAGTACGGGGCCGAGCTCACCGCGGCCGTGGGCCGGGACAACATATACGGCTGCCAGTTCCACCCGGAGAAAAGCGGCAAAGTGGGGCTGAACATCCTTCGGGGCTTTTGCCGGGAGGTCTGACCATGCTGATATTTCCCGCCATAGACCTGTACGAGGGGAAAGCCGTGCGGCTTTTCCAGGGCGACTACGCCCAAATGACCGTCTACAGCGACGATCCCCCGGCTTTGGGGGAGGACTTTGTCCGCTGCGGCGCCGACCACATCCACCTGGTGGATCTGGAGGGAGCCAAAACCGGCCTGACGCCCAACTTGAAGACCGTCTGCGCCATCCGGGAGAGGACCGGGGCCTTCTGTGAGATCGGGGGCGGCATACGCTCCATGGACACCGTGGACCGCTATCTGGACGCGGGCCTGGACCGGGTGATCCTGGGCACCGCCGCGGTGCGGGACCCGGCCTTTCTGGACGCGGCGCTGGCAAAATACGCCGGGAGGATCGCCGTGGGCGTGGACATGCGGGACGGAGAGGTCTCCGTCAGCGGCTGGACGGAGGGCACGGGCCTGGACGGCTTTGCCTTCTGCGCCGACCTCCAGCGCCGGGGCGTGAAGACCCTCATCATCACGGATATCGCCCGGGACGGGGCCATGCGGGGCGCCAACCGGGCCATGTACCGGCGGCTGACCCGGGAGCTGTCCCTGGACATCACCGCTTCCGGAGGCGTGTCCTCCCTGGAGGACGTGGCCGCCCTTCGGGAGCTGGGGCTGTACGCCGCCATCATCGGCAAGGCGTATTACACCGGAGCCGTGGACCTGCGCGCGGCGGTGGAGGCGGCGAAATGATCACAAAACGCATCATCCCCTGTCTGGATGTAAAAAACGGCAGAGTGGTCAAGGGCGTGAATTTCGCTTCGCTGCGGGACGTGGCCTCCCCGGTGGCGCTGGCGGAGTATTACAGCTCAGCCGGGGCCGACGAGCTGGTGTTTTACGACATCACCGCCTCCGCCGAGGGGCGGGCCCTGTTCACCGACATCCTGACCGAGACGGCCCGCCGGGTGTTCATTCCCCTGACCGTGGGAGGCGGCATCAACAGCCTGGAGGACTTCGACCGGGTGCTCAAGTGCGGCGCGGACAAGGTCAGCGTCAACTCCGGGGCCATCCGGGACCCCTCCCTGGTGGAGCGGGCCGCAAAGCGCTACGGCAGCCAGTGCGTGGTGCTGTCGGCGGACATCAAGCGGGTGGACGGAGCCTTCCGGGTCTTCTCCCACGGCAGCAGGGTGGACACCGGCATGGAGGCTATAGGCTGGATCCGCCGCTGCGTGGACATGGGCGCGGGAGAGATCGTTGTCAACTCCATCGACACCGACGGGGTGAAGCAGGGCTTTGACCTGGAGATGCTTGCCGCGGTGTGCGCCGCGGTGGACGTGCCGGTGATCGCCTCCGGCGGCGCGGGCTGCATCGAGGATTTCATCACGCTGTTCAAAACCGTCCCCCGGGTGGACGCGGGCCTGGCCGCTTCCATTTTCCATTTCGGACAGGTGGAGATCCGGGACCTGAAAAAAGCCATGGCCCACGCCGGGATCCCCGCGAGGATATAAGGAGAAGCTATGATCGACATTTCCCAACTGAAATTTGACGAAAAGGGCCTGATCCCCGCCGTGGTGGTGGACGCCGCCACCCGCCGGGTGCTGACCCTGGCCTACATGAACGAGGAGAGCCTGCGCATCACCATGGAGCGGGGCCTGACCTGCTTCTGGAGCCGTTCCCGGCAGGAGCTGTGGCTCAAGGGGGAGACAAGCGGCAACTACCAGCACGTGGTGTCCATCACCGCCGACTGCGACATGGACGCGCTGGTGGTGGTGGCGGAGCCCGACGGCCCCGCCTGCCACAAGGGGACCTTCTCCTGCTTTGAAAACCCGCTTTGGGAGAGCGGCGAGCGCTCCGACTTCACCCTGGAGGGGCTGATGGAGCTCATCAAGGGCCGAAAAACGGAGAAGAAGGAGGGCTCCTACACCACCTACCTTTTTGAAAAGGGCCTGGACAAGATCCTGAAAAAGGTGGGGGAAGAGTCCACGGAGGTCATCATCGCCGCGAAAGCGGAGGACAAGCGGGAGACCGTCTACGAGATCGCGGACCTGGCCTATCACGTGATGGTGCTCATGGCCCAGGCGGGGATCTCCCTGGAGGAGGTCCGCGGGGAGCTGGCCTCCCGGCATGTCATCGACCACAAGGTGAAGCAGGAGAAAATGACCTGATGACGGATCTGCACACCCATACAATTTACTGTGACGGGGCCGCCTCTCCCGGGGAGATGGCGGCCGCCGCGCTGGAAAAAGGCCTGGACTGCCTGGGCTTTTCCGGCCACAGCCACACGTGGTTCGACGAGAGCTACTGTATGTCGCCCGCGGGCACGGCGGCGTATGTGCGGGAGATCCGTGCCCTGCAGAGGGAGTACGCCGGGGAAATGCGCATCCTCTGCGGCACAGAGCAGGATATCTGGTCCGACGCGCCGACGGAGGGCTACGACTATGTCATCGGCTCCGTGCACTACCTGAAGCTGGGGGACGAGTACCGCCCTGTGGACGAGAGCCCGGAGATTTCCCGGGAGACGGCGGAGCGGTACTTCGGCGGGGATTGGTACGCCATGGCGGAGGCGTACTTCGACACCGTGTCCCATGTTGTTGAAAGGACCGGCTGCGGCATCATCGGCCACTTCGATCTTATTGCCAAGTTCAACGAGAAGCATCCCGCCTTTGACGAGACCCACCCGCGCTATGCCGCCGCATGGCGGCAGGCGGCGGACGTGCTGCTGAAAACGGGCAGGCCCTTTGAGATCAACACCGGCGCCATGTCCCGGGGCTGGCGGACACAGGCATACCCCCGCCGGGAGATGATCGGCTACATCCTGGAGCACGGCGGCCGGCTGATCCTGTCCAGCGACAGCCACCGGCCCGATACGCTCTGCTTTGCCTTTGACAGGTATGAAAGGGAATACCCGGGGCTGCTCCGCCGCTTTGAGGAGATATGATCCCGGAAAACCGCGGAATCACGGGAAAACGGTTGTTTTTGAGAGAAATCGATGGTATGATTCTTTTTGACAATCCACTCTGCGGAGGAAAGAGATATGAGAAAGGTTTTTGCGATTCTCGGCATTGTTTTCAGCATCGTTCTGGTGGTGTTCGGACTGACGGTGATCGGCGGCGACCTGGGCGGGAGCCCGTCGCAGGCTTCGGGGGGATCTTACCTCTACACCAGCGGATACGCCAAGTTCGGAGCGGATTTCTATACCTACGTATCGAATAACGCTGCCGATGCGGCCAGCGCCGGAAGGACGACGGCGAACAACGTGTACGAGCTTTTCCATCTGGTAAAGCAAATGGGCGGCCTGCTGATGAAAGGGCTTGGACTGCTGATGATCGGGCTGGGCCTGATGGGGACATGCTTCTTCGGCCTGGAGCTCGACAAAGCCAGACAGGCCGTGACCGCACAGCCGACTCCCCTGCCGGCTTCGGAGCCGCAGGCAGAACCGGCGCTCCAGCCCGACCGGGAGCCCGAGGTACAGCCGGAGGCGGAAGAAGAGGCGGAACCGGAGGCACAGGCGGAACCGGAGAAACCCGCAGAGCCCGAAGTACAGCCGGAGAGCGAGAACGAATAAACCCTGCCTAAGAGGCCCGCTGCTTCGGCAGCGGGTCTCTTGCGGCCTGTGAGGGGATTTCGGGGAAAACGGGCCGGATTGCGCCTTCACGGGAACAATACGATGCCTTAAGAGGCCGAAAACAGTTGAAGACGCCTCGGCTTTATGGTATAAATGAGCTGTTCATCCTGTGAAAACAAAGACAGGAACTCCACATACCGATAAACTGAAAAGGAGAGACTTCAGACATGAAAAAATGGATCTCGGTCCTGCTGCTCATCGCCATGCTCCTCTCGCTGGCGGGCTGCGGCGGAGCCTCTGCCCCGGCCAAAGAGAGCGGGGAGACGGCGGAAGCCCCGGCAGAAAATACAGAGGCCCCGGCGGAGGAACCTGCCGCCCCGAAAAAGGAGGGCGTTGCGCCTCCCGCCGTTGGCGAGACGGTGGAGGGCTTCATCCTGCGCACAGAGCGGGACCTCCCCCTCGTCGGCGCGAAGGTTTATGTCTTTGAGCACGAGCGCACCGGCGCCCAGCTCATGTACATCGCCAACAGCGACACCAACCGGGTCTTTGATCTGACCTTTCTCACCCGGGCGGTGGACAACACCGGCCTGCCCCACGTGTTCGAGCACTCCACTCTGGACGGCTCGGCCAAGTACCCCTCAAAATCCCTGTTCTTCAACCTCAGCTACCAGACCTACAACACCTACATGAACGCCATGACCTCCGCGCTGTACACCACCTATCCGGTGGCCAGCCTGTCGGAGGAGCAGCTGCTGCGCTATGCCGACTACTACACCGACAGCTGCCTCAACCCCATGATCATGACCGACGAGGGCATTTTCCTGGAGGAGGCCTGGCGCTACCGCCTGCCGGACAAGGACAGCCCCCTGACCATCGAGGGCACCGTGTACTCCGAGATGAAGGGCGCCATGGACATTGTCAGCACGGCCTATACCAACCTGCTGCGCACGGCCTATCCCGGCTCCACCATCGGCAACGTCTCCGGCGGCGAGCCGGAGAGCATCCCCGATATGACCTGGCAGGGACTCCAGGACTACCATAACAAGTATTACCACCCCTCCAACTGCGTGGCCTACCTCTACGGCCAGTTCGACGACTATACCGCCTTCCTGAAGCTGCTGGACGAGGCCTTCGCCCCCTATGAGAAGAAGGAGTTCCGCTTTGAGGACGCGGAATATCAGCCCATCGAAGAGAGCGCGGAGGTCAGCCTGCCCTTCCCCGTGGAGGGCGACGCCAACAAGGAGAACGGATCTGTTCTTTTTTACGCCTTCCTCTGCCCGGGCCTGAAAGCCGACCTGCAGGAGGAGCTGGTGCTCAACACCCTCACCGACCTGTTTGTGGTGGACGCCTCCCCGCTGATGCAGGCACTGAAAAAGGCTCTTCCCAGCGGCAGCTTCGCCTCTTACATCGAGGTGGACGGCCCGGAAGACATGATCGTCATTTACGGGCAGAACCTGAACCCCGAGGATGCCCCCGTCATGAAAAAGACGGTGGACGAGGTCCTGGCGGACCTGGGAGCCAACGGCTTCTCCCAGGAACTGGTAGACGGCGTGATGGCCTCCCTGGCCATGAGCACCCGCCTGGTCAGCGAGCAGTCTGACGTGGGCGTGAATCTCATCACCAGCATCGCCTCCAGCTACGCCTCCACCGGCGACCACTTCAACTACATGGATTATGTGGACGCACTGGGCAAGATCGGCCAGTGGAACGAACAGGGCCTCTATCAGAAGGCCATCAACGACTGGCTGCTGGGAGAAAATGTAAAAACCGTCCTCTGCGCCACCTATCCCCAGGCGGGGCTCCGGGAAGAGCTTGACGCCGCTGAGGCGGAGCGCCTGGCCGCCGTGAAGGCCGCCATGAGCGAGGACGAGCTCCAGGCTGTCATCGATCGCACAAACGCCCCTGCGGAGGAGGACGACGCCTCCGAGTACGTCGCCCAGCTCCAGGCCGTCACTGTCAGCTCCCTGCCCGAGGAGATCCGGAGCTACGATATTTCCGACAGGACCGGGGACGACGGCGTGCGGTACATCGACGTCAAGGCGGACGTGGACGGCGTGAGCCGGGTGGTGCTGCTGCTGGACGCCTCCGGCCTGGCCCAGGAGGACATCCTCTGGTTTGCCCTGTACACCGACCTGGTGGGGGAGCTGGACACCTCCGCCCACACCAGAGAGGAGCTGGCGGTGGCCGTCACCCGCTATCTCAACAGCCAGGAGATCCGCCTGTCGGTGGCAAAGGCGGACGACGCCGACGGCTTTACGCCCCGGCTCCGTGCCGGCTGGACGGCTGCGGACGGCGATCTGGCGGAGGGCTACGACCTCATGTATGAGATCCTGTTCGAGACGGATTTCTCCGATACCGAGACCCTGCTGGGCCTGATCCAGAACGCCAAATCCTCCCTGCGCTCGTCCATCACCGGCGAGCCCTACGGCACCATGATCTACCGGGCCCGGGGCAGCTTCGCTCCCATGTACCGGTACTTCAGCTACTTCAACGGCGTGGATTACTATGACTTCCTGGACAAGACAGAAGCCAGGATGGCCACCGAGCCGGAGGTCGTCAAGGCAAAGCTGACGGCGGTCCGGGACTACTTCCGCAACCGCACCAACGCCGTGGCGGTGTGCGCCGGCAGCGAGGCCGGCATCGCCGCCAACGGCAAGCTCGCCTCCGCCTTTATGGGAAAGCTGGCGGCGGAGCCCATCGAGCCCGCGGTCTATGATCTGCCGGCCGCCGCCAGGAACGAGGGCCTGATCGTGGACAGCAGCGTGCAGTATAACGGCATCGTTGCCAGCTACGCCGCCATGGGGTTGGAAAACTTCACCGGCGACCTGGACGCCGTGTCGTCCCTTGTCAGCGACATGTACCTGTATCCCAAGCTGCGGGACCAGTACGGCGCCTACGGCGTCATGCTCTATTTCGTGGAGGACAACGGCGCCTACATGATCTCCTACCGGGACCCCAATGTGCAGGAGACCTTTGACGTTTACGAGGCCCTTCCGGAGTTCCTCCGCACCCTGGAGGTGGATCAGGAGACACTGGACGGCTATATCCTCTCCGCCTACTCCAACCTGGCCAAGCCCACCGGCGAGCTGTCCGCCGCTGTGGAGGCCGCGCTGGACACGCTGGTCGGAGATCCCACGGACGCCGCTCTCGGCTATATGCACGCCCTCAAGGGCCTGACCGCGGAGAGCGTCAAGGCTTACGCCGATGTGTTCGGAAAGATGATCGCCTCCGGCGTGCGCTTCACCGCGGGCGGCGCGGCGGCTGTCAACGCCAATGCGGCGCTCTATGAGAACATCCTCAACCCCTTCGGCTCCGTGGATCTGAGCCAGGTGGTGCTCACGGACGTCCCCGAAGGGCACGAGCACTACGCGGCCGTGCGCTATGTCTTTGAGGAGCTGGTGATGGCCCCGAAGACCGAGGACACCTTCGGTGTGGATGACGAAGCCACCATGGGCGACCTGGCCGGCTCTCTCTACGCTCTGCTGGGCGGCGAGCTGGACGCCCAGGACGAGGCGATGGAACTCTTCGCCGGTTACGGCATCGTCCCGGCGTCCTGGAAATCCTCCATCGCTTTGAGCGGCTCCAACGCCCAGGCGTTCATCGCCAACTTCAGCCAGGCGGTGGGCGTGGACTACACCAAAGACGAGAGCGCCACCGGCGATATCCTCACCAGAGGCGAGCTGGCCGAGATCCTGAAGGTCTATGTGGAGTACCTGGAGACCGTGCAATAATCCCATCTGTGCGGCAGCGCGGACATTCCCTTGAATGTCCGCGCTGTTTTCATGGGGACGGGATACCTCGGAGGGCGATTCTCTGTTTCCCCGGCGCTGTGCACATCGCGTTTGACTTTCCGGCAAAAGCAGGATAATATGCATTTGTGCCCACTCGGGGCACAGGGAGGAAAAAATGAAGTACAAGGGCATAATTTTTGATCTGGACGGAGTGATCTGCTCCACAGACAGATACCATTATTTGGCATGGAAGACCGTGGCGGACCGGCTGGGGATCTATTTTGACGAGACCATCAACCACCGCCTCCGGGGCGTTTCCCGGATGGAGAGCCTGGAGATCATCCTTGAGCGCTGTGACCGGATCCTCTCTCAGGAGGAAAAGCTGGCGCTGGCCACGGAGAAAAACGACATATACCGGGGCCTGCTCTCCGGCATGACGCCCGCCGACCTCTCCCGGGAGGTGAAGGACACCCTGGACGCCCTGCGCGGGAAAGGGCTGCGGCTGGGGATAGGTTCTTCCAGCAAGAACACCCGGTACATCCTGGACCGCATCGGCCTGGGCAGCTTCTTCGACGCCGTCTCCGACGGCAACAACATCACCCGCTCCAAGCCGGATCCGGAGGTGTTCCTGAAGGCCGCAGAGTATCTGGGGCTTGCCCCGGCGGACTGCCTGGTGGTGGAGGACGCGGTCTCCGGCCTTCAGGCGGCCGCGGCAGCCGGAATGGATTCCGCCGCCGTGGGCGACGCCGCGGAGAGCGGCCTTGCCGTCTATGACCTGGGGACCTTTTCCGAACTGCTCAAATGCGTGGATTGAGGGATGAGCATGGGGACTTACAGCACTTTTGACCCCTGGGTGATCCTGCGGGAGGGCTTTGACGCCGCCTCGCTCCGGGAGAGCGAGTCCGTCCTTGCCCTGGGCAACGGCTTCATCGGCATGCGGGGCAATCTGGAGGAGCTCACTGCCGAAGGAGCGCCCACCGTTCAGGGCACCTATCTCAACGGCGTTTTCGACTCCGCGCCCATCGTATACGGCGAGGGCGCCTTCGGCTATGCCAGGAACCACGAGACGATCTGCAGCGTCGCGGACGCCAAGAGCTTCATCCTCCTCGCCGACGGAGAGCGGCTGGACATGAGCAGCAGCCGGACGGAGGCGCATCGGCGCGTCCTTGACATGCGGGAGGGGACCCTTCGCCGGTATTTCCGGTGGCGCACCCCCGCCGGAGCGCTGCTGGAGGCAGAGAGCGTGCGCCTTGTGAGCCTGACCCGGCAGGAGCTGGCGGCCGCCGGGCTCACCGTCCGCTGTCTGGAGGGACGCTGCGCCCTGGAGATCCGAAGCCCTCTCTCCCCCGCCGCCGCGGCGGAGGCCGACAGCAGCGATCCCCGCACCGCCGCGGGAAAGGACAGGCGGCTCCTCACCGCCCGTGTCCTGGCAGAGGACGACGTCCTTGCCATGGAGCAGCGGACCCGAAACAGCGGCTTCACCGTTTGCTGCGCGGCGGCGCACCGGAGCGGGCTGCCTCACACCTCCGTCTGCACGGACGGCGGCGCGGTGTGGACGGCACATGCCGATCTCAGCGCCGGTCAGTCCGTCACCGTGGAAAAGAGCATCTGTTACCTGGAGCGCAGGGGAGAGCTGCCGGACGGGCTGGACGCTGCCGCGGACATATGCAGGAACGCTCCCGCGCTGCCGGAGCTCCTTGCCGGGCAGCGGCAGACCCTTGACGCCTTCTGGGAGGCCGTGGGGCTGGAGATCACAGGGGGCGACGCCCTGCTGCAGGGCCTGCGGTTCAACCTGTTCCACCTGTTCCAGTCCGTGGGCCGGGACGGCCGTCGGAACGTCGCCGCCAAGGGCCTCACGGGAGAGGGCTACGAGGGCCATTATTTCTGGGATACGGAGGCTTACATCCTGCCGGTGTTCCTGTATACCCGGCCGGAGCTGGCCCGCAGGCTGCTGGAATACCGTCATTCCATCCTGCCGCAGGCCCGGGAGCGGGCCAGGCTGCTGGGCCACGCCGGGGCCCTGTTCCCCTGGCGGACCATCGACGGGGAGGAGGTCAGCGCCTACTACCCCGCGGGCACCGCTCAGGTCCATATCGACGCGGACATCGCCCACGCTGTCTGGGAGTATTACGCCGTCACCGACGATCTGGATTTCCTGGTGGAGCGCGGTGCGGAGCTGCTGACCGAGACGGCCCGGTTTTACCTGGACCTGGGCTTTTTCAGCGAGGAAAAGGGCGGGCGCTTCGTCATCAACTGCGTCACCGGGCCGGACGAGTACAATGTACTGGTGGACAACAACGTATACACCAACGCCGCAGCCCGGGAAAATCTGCTCAACGCCGCCCGGGCGCTGGAGCTCCTGCGGGAGAGCCGCCCGGAGGAGCACGCCCGGCTGATCCGGGAGCTGTCCATCGACCCGGAGGAGCCCGCTCGCTGGCGGGAGGCCGGAGAGAGGATGTATTTCCCCGCCCCCAGGGACGGGATCTGGCCGCAGGACGACGGCTTCCTGGACAGGCAGCCCTGGCCCCTGGACAGCATCCCGGCGGACAAGCGGCCCCTCTTGCTCCACTACCATCCGCTGGACATCTATCGCCGGAGGATCTGCAAGCAGGCGGATCTGATCCTGGCCATGACGGTGTTCTCCGAAAGCTTCACCGCGGAGGAAAAGGAGAAGAACTTCGATTTTTACGACAGCGTCACCACGCACGATTCCAGCTTGTCCATGGCAGTCTTTTCCATCCTGGCCAACGAGATCGGGCGGTCGGAAAAGGCCTATGATTACTTCACCGCCTCGGTCCGGCTGGACCTGGACGACGCCTACCGCAACACAAAGGACGGCCTGCACATGGCCAACATGGCCGGGACCTGGAACTGCGTCACAAAGGGCTTCGGCGGCATGCGGCTGAAAAACGGCATGCTGTAC
>JAEEGI010016802.1_pt1 | contig 15086 bp, 19 predicted proteins | sample 8958751 | NCBI WGS metagenome assembly JAEEGI01 (sample SAMN16246545, study PRJNA631951) | gut metagenome | biome: gut microbiome; feature: rumen; material: KS-attached | host: Bos | place: Iran: Karaj | collected 2018-10
GGTCGGTGGGGCGCGTGTAGCGGGCCAGGCGTCTGTCGAGCGTCCCGAACGCCGCGTGGATCAGCTTCTCCTGCTTGTAGAAGCTCCGCACGAGGTTGGCGACCTGCGGGGCGGTGAGGTCGGCGGCGCCGACGTGGACGTGCTGGCTGGTGGTGTCGGGGGTCTTCGCGCCCGCCTCGCGGATGGCGCGGAGGACGTCCTGGTAGACGGGGATGTCGTCCCACCCGAGGATGGGCGTCACGAACTCGGCGCCGCTGTGCAGGCTGCCGTCGCGCATCGCCCGCCACTTGCGCCCGTCGGGCGCGGTGACCGCGATGGCGTCGTGGGGGCCGCCTTCGTAGGTCTGGGTTCCGCCGACCACGCTCTGGATGGCGTCGGCCATCTTCTGGCGGCTGATGTGTTCGAATTCGTTCTCGACGCCGAACCGGAGGCTTTTCATCGTTTCGAGTTTCTGTTCCATGGTGTTCTCCCTGGCTTGCTGGTTTTCGTTTTCGTCCGCGGCGGCTTCGGTTTGCCGCGGGGCTTGCTGGCGCCCCGTTGTTTCTCGTTGCGCCCCTGTATGTTACGCCTATTAATAAGCCCCGGAAGAACACTTAATCCAGTTATAATAGCGAATTAAAAGATAATAAATCGATTATTTATCGAATTGTTATTTCCGTATAAAAAGTGAAATAAAGAGGTTTATGGCCGCCCGCATTACTTGCTTTCCGCCGATACGCGAAATGGGACAATGCAAGTCGGCCGGGTGAATAAAAACGCGGAGCACCGAAGATTCTTTTTGCAAGTCGCCTTTTGATAAAAGTGACGCGCACAAACGCGTTTGTTGAAAAGGCGAAAAAGGGGCTTTTGACTTGCCGAAAAATAAAGAAAACGCCGTGTTCCGGGCTTTGTTCGCCCGACGCCGCGTTTAGCCCCTTTCATACCTATTATAATAGGAGACGGACGGGACGACGTGAAACAAGGGGTTGTGCGCGGTTTTGGCGGCGTAAAGAAAAAAAATCGGCCCCCGCTCATGGGGCGGAGGCCGTATCATGTCTTGGCGGCTTCAGTTGAATTTCGCGAGGAGCGCCTTGTAGATTGCGCCGACCTCCGCGCCCTTGCCGCGCGGCGTCCGTCCGCGCTCCCAGCCGCGATCGTAGCTGAGGACCGCCTGCGGTTCGCCCCATCTGCGCAGCCAGAGCTTGCTGACGCGCCCACCGCCGATGCCGAATTCGCCAGGTTCGTCGTAGTGCTTGACCTGGAAGTCATAGGCCGTGCCGTCCGCGACGGCGACGCCCTTCGTCCATCCGTCCTCCGTCCGCGCCCCGTGGTTCAGTGTGATTCCGTTCTTCATTTTCATGCCCCTTGTCTTTGATTGCCCCGCCCGTGCGGGCGGGGCGCCCCGTTCACATCCGCAGGTCGGCGACCGCCATCAGCGTGTCCACCATGTGCTCCACGCCGCCGCTCGCGGCCTCGTCGAGGACCTTGTCCACCCACTCTGGGTCGCATCCGCCCTCGCGCAGGGTGCGGCGCACGCGCCCGAGGATCAGCATGGGGTGGAGGGGCATCCCGCCGAGGTCGATTCTGATGTTCGTCTGCTTCAGTTCTACGTCCGTGTTCGTGTCCTGTTTCATGTTCGTGCTCCGTTGGCTGTGTCCCTCGTCCTTCACCGTACGCTGTTTAATAAGCCCTCCGTTTGAACATAATCCAGTTATGAAAGCGATTAATAAGTATTTTAATCGCAGTTATTTGCGGTTGTTATTACAGATTTTTCATGGCCGTCCCCGGCCTTCCGGGGTCACGGTTTCCTGTAGCCGATGCCCTCGAAATTCCGGTTGCCCTTGCGGATTTCCGCCAGTTCCGCCTCGACGGCTTTCCGGTAGTCGGGGTGCCGCGTTTCGGCCTCGGCGCAGGCCATGCAGATGCAGTCCGTGTTGAACCGGCTCATCGTGCGCCCGCCTTCAAGGCTCCCGCCGCACCGGTCGCATCTTTTCTTCGTGAGGAATTCGTCCGTCATGCTTGTTTCTCCCTTGACCTCCCCCGCGCGGGGGAGGCGCCAGTTTTTTCCTACCAGACTTCGCACACTTTCATGCAGGTGGCGAGGAGGTGGTTGTAGTCGCCGCTCGTCGCTTCCTTCATGAAGGCCTCGATGAACTCGCGGCTCTCGCCGCCGCGCCTCAGCGCCTGCTTGACGGTCCCGAGTATGCTGAAGGCGTTTCCGTCGCGCCCGATCAGCTGCACCTTGATGCCAGTCTGCCGAAGTTCGGTTTTGCTTTCTTCGCTTGCCATGGTTGTCTCCTTGGTTCTGGGGGTGTGCCGCGTACCACCCGGTACGGTGCTTAATAAGCCCCGCGAAACCGTTTAATCCAGTCGCATTCTGATTATTAAATCTTTTTATTCCAACCACTTGGGTTGGCCCCGCCCTTTCGGGCGGGGCGGCGGTTCCTACTATTCGTCCTCGTAGTCGTCGTATTCCTCCTCCTCGTATTCCTCCTCCTCGTATTCCTGGAGGTCGCAGGCCTCGATGCAGTGGTCCCTCCATTCATCGTCGCACATGTCGGCGTCCGTCGCGACCAGCGGGCGGGTGGCGGCGTAGAGGATGGCCGCGTCGGCGATGCGCTCAAGCACCCGTTCGTACTCGCCGTCGGTGCGCGCGAGGGCGGCGTCGGCCGCCATGTCGGCGATGGCCTTCAGGGCGTCCCTGCCTTCATCGCCGGTCAGGAGGGTGTGAGCTTTGTGGAGGAAGCCCCAGGCGCACTCGGCGCTGCTTTCCGGCCTCGTCCCGTGGTTCACGATGCGGTCGCCGTCGTTGTACCAGCGGTAGTAGAGGCGGCTTGCCGCACGCAGGGTCTCGCCCTGCAGGCTGCCGGCCTTGCCGAGGTCGGGGACCAGCTCGCCCCATTGCGCATTGTAGAGTTCCTGATGCTTTCCGTTTCCGTTCCAGTAGGTTGCCTTTTCCATGTTCGTTTCCTTTGGTTTCGTGCTTCGCTTTCGCCCTCGGGTTTCTCCCTTGGTACGCCGTTTAATAAGCCCCGCCTTTGGACTTAATCCAATCATATACGGCATTAATAACTCTTTTATTCCGAGTTATTTGCAGATTTATTTCGCTGAAATAAAAAGATGGAATAAATAATGTAAAAAGTATTTATTTACTGGATTGACCGCTTATGCGCGCTTTATTAAAGGCGTGTACGGAACGATGACAGGCACAGCGAAACAAGGAGCCGAAAATGGAAGACAAAATCAGGAAGAACGAAAACGGAACGGAAAGCGCGGATGCCGAAGGCTGGCTGAAATGCGGATGGTGCGGCGAGGCCCTCCCGGAGGACGAGCTGCTGAAGGAGGCGGACTTCGGGCGCATCTGCAGGTGGTGCGCCGACGCCCTCCGCTCGCGCGGCGAGAGGCTCGTCATCGAGGACGAGTAGAGACGGAAAGGCCGCCGGGGGAACACTCCTCCGGCGGCCTTTTCTCTTTTTCCGCGGACGCCCCCCGCCAATCGCGCGTTTCGGCAAATCGCCGAAAAGGGGGATTTTGACATGGCGAAATAATATTAAAACGCCCTGTTTCGGGGCGTAAACGCGAACGTCCGCGTTTAGCCCCCATGAGTCCTATTATAATAGGCGAAAACAACTGTTGCTCACAGCCGCGCGTTTCCGACGGCGGACGGCTGTCATTCGGTTATCGATATCAAATTAATCATATCGTCCAGAAGCGCCTCGAGTTTTCGTTTGAACCTCTCATTCAGCGCATCGTTCTTGGCGCACATCCGCCCGACGGCGTGCATGCGCTTCATCAGCCGTTCGGTTTCGTCCTCGTCCTCCTGCTCAAGAGCCGGCGGCGCCATGCAGTCGTTCTCAAGAAGCGATTGCGCCAGTTTCTGGCATCTTCCTGAGTACCTCCTTGTCACGCCTAGTTCCCATTTGCGGTATGTGGACCAGTTGACCTCGAGATAAAGGGCCATGTCATGGTAGGACAATCCCTTCGACCTCCGCCACTCCCCAAGCGCCTTTCTCATCTCATCCGAAATTTCGACCCTCTGGTTGTCCCTGACCCTTTTCTGCCCCGAATCCTTGCCCTGAATGAGCCTGCCTATGTGCGATTTCTTTGACTTTTGCATGATGACAATCATTATGAATGGAAAACTTGACGGCTTTTTACATGTTTAATTCAAATGACTAATACATATAATTCAAATCTTCCTGTTTTCAAGTCATGATGACATCATGATGATTGCCAATGGCGCATGGCCTGTGTTCTTCGGCGCGGACGCCGCCTTCAGACGCGGTGTCCGCAGCGATGGAACACGGCTCTGGTGGAGCCGTCCAGGCTCTCCCGCAGAAGCGCCTCCGTCTCCCTTTCCCCGAAGCGCCTCGCCAGCTTGCTTCGCCAGTGCTTCGTGAACCGACGGCATCTCGCCTCGCTCCGCATGTCCTGTGACACGTTCTGATGCGCCCCGTCGGACATGACGACGCTTTGCGCCCTGTGGTTCTCGTCCTTCACCCTGCGAAGGCGGTCGTGCGCCCATTGGGCCATCATCCTGTTGTCCGACGCGACGGCGTCGGCCTCGATCCGCCTGAGCCTGTCCAGCCAGGCGATGCTTGTCTTTCTGCAAGTGCGCGACATTCGGTTTCCTCCATGGCCCGCGGCCAATATTGCCGGCCGCGGGCGTTATGACATTGGAATCCCGCCTCCCTCCCGCCTTGCCTTAATTAAGCGCCTTGTCGGCCTGTATCCAATAGGCCGAAGGCCTTATTGCTGCGAAACCTGCTGTTCCGCGGCGATTTCCGCGTCCTTTTCCGCCTTCTTCCGGCAGACGGCGCATTTGCACGGGGACGACCAGCCGCGCCATCCGAACTTCTGGCACAGCCGCGCGAACTTGGCGGCCTGGTGCCGCACCATCCAGCGGCGCGGGCTCCACCACGCGTTCTCGGCGTCGGCCACCTTGAAGCCGTTGGTCCGGAATCGGTCGTTGGAGGCCGTGAAGGCCTCCATGCTGCCGTCCGACTCGTGCCACTCGATGTCGTGGATGAACGCCACGACGGCGAGGGACGGGTTGAGCGCGGAGATTCCCTTCCGCAGCCATTCGGGGAAGGCGTCCGGGCCGATGCCGTTGTAGATGGAGCAGAGCTCCTGCATGTTGTACTTCTCGATGATCTCGCGCCCGTCGAGCCTGTATTTCTCCGCAAGCTCCTTCAGCTGCTTGATTTCCTTCAGTCGGTTCATTTCCTCTCCTTTTCCCTTATTCCTTCGGAAGCTCCGGCACCCAATAGGGGCGCGGCGTGATCTCCCACGGCTTCGGCGACGCGGGGAACACGGCGAAGTGCGCCTGCGGCAGGATGCTGTCGACGCGCCCCTGGTAGTAGCTGACGCAGAAGTGGGACTCTATGTCCTTCGGATGGACGCCCTTGGCCCGCAGGCACGACGTGACGAACTCCTGCGGCGCGATGCTGTTGAACACGGGCGAGGCCTGTCCGCCCGCCGCCGTGTCCTCCTTGTACGCCTCCGGGATGAACGAGAAGTCGCCCCGGAAGTAGGTAAGGCCTCCGCCCCACACGGCCCACGCCGACTTGTACCAGTTCCCGAACTCGCGCAGCATGAAGAATTCTCCTTCGGGGCAGCGGTGCGGCGTGAACTCGCCGAACACCACCGTGTCGAGGTCGCAGGTGAGGACGCTCGCGCCCTCAGGCCAGATGTTGCGGTAGTGTTCGACCTGGCCCCACCAGCCCGGCGCGTCCTTCGCGCCGAACTCCAGCGGGATCGTCTCCACGCCGTCGATTTTCACGTCGGACTGGCAGACGAAGCGGAACGGGGCCTTGCATTTCGCCTCGAACTGCGCCTTCAGCCAGCGGACGTGTCTTGCGTCGTAACCGCCGCCGCTCCTGAGCAGGCAGGTCACGACCAGCGGGTGTTCCTCGTCGATCGGGCCGTACTCCTCAACGGCGAGCTTGTCGTACAAGTCGCGCGCCTCGCGGAGCGTTGGGACCTTCGCCCTCGCCATCTCCAGCAGGGCCGGATAGGCCTTCGACAGAATCCTGCCGCCGGGCGTGTCCCTCCAGACGGGCATCCCGTCCTTGTCGTACCCGATGCAGTCGCCCGTGGCGGGGGAGCAGGCGCGGCACAGCACCGCCCGCTGCTTGTAGCACCGCTCGCCGAACGGCCCGTGGTTCCGGTGGACGGCGACCTGTCCCGCCGTGCCGATGCGCGGCGCGGGGCGCATGCCTTGCAGCTCCGCGGAGGTCAGCGCGTGCGGGAAGGTGACCGTGTTGACCGGGTAGCGGTCCTTCCCGGCCGAAACCAGCCAGAGGTACACGTCGCCCGAGCCGATGCAGAGGTTCGGGACCTGTCCGCCGAGACGTCCGAGGAAGAACTCGCGCGTCATGGCGACCGCCAGCCCCGGCAGCCCGTTCCCGCCTTCCTTCGCGGCGATGACATGCCCCGATGAGGGCTGGAGCCCGAGGACGGCCGCGTCGGGCTGGTCGGCGTAGTACATGTGCGAATGGGGCGAAACCAGATCATGGTTTTCCAGCGCGCCGGAGACTTCGCCCGCCCACCCCTGGTCGGCGAAGGAGCAGTCGGCGTCCAGGAAGCACAGCTTCGTCACCTTTTCGTCCTTCAGCGCCTCGTGGGCGCCGATCGTCCAGAGCGCCTCCTTGATCCAGCAGCCTTTCCCCGCCTCGGGGATGGAGCGCTTCACGTGTTCGACGCCCTCCAGCTCCTCTAGCTGGAAGCCCGCGTCGGCCTCCTGCGCCTCCACGAGCACGACCCTGCGCGGGGCGGGCTTCGCCGCCAGCGTCCACGCCAGCGCCTTGCGCGTCGCCTCGAGGCGCGTTTCGTCATGGCCGTGGTGGCAGAGGACGAGCGCGAGGTCGTCCGCCGCGCCGGCGCCGTCGGACGGTATCTGGAGCGCGGGGAACGCCGAATTTCCCGCGACGAGCCCCCTGGCGCAGGCCAGGACGCGTGCGTTGCGTGAATCCCTCTCCTCCCTGGCGGCCGCCTTTGCGGCCGCGCCCGTGTCCTGCGTCGTCTGTTTCATTGTGTTGTCGATGCCTTTCATGTATGTTCCTCTCCCAAGCCGGTGTTTTTCATGTCACCACGAATGTGTTCGGCCTCAGCGGCTCGACCCGCCAGCGTACGACGTTGCCGTACCCCTTGTGGAACGTCACCAGCCACGAGTTCGACAGGATGGCCCCGACGTATTCGGAGCCGCCGAACGTCTCCTGGGCGATGGTGAAGGAGAACATGTGCGTGTCCGTCACCTCCACCTTTATCTCGCGTCCGTACCCGTCGATTTTCGCGGGGGGTACGATCTCCGTGTCCCGCGTGATGTGGAGCATCTGGAAGTCCCCGTCCTCCTGGCGGATGACGACCCTTTTCGAGTCCGCGACCTTGTATGAAACCGTCCCGCCGCCGAGCTTCACCCAGTCCGTCCCGTCGTGCGCCCAGAACTGCCCCCTGCACAGGTATATGCGGTCAAGGGGCTGCCCGGGCAGCTCGTCCACTCCCTCCACGCCCGTCAGCCGGACGCGCGCGGAGCCGATGTCGGCCTCCACGGCGCCGGTGTCGGGCCGCAGGATCACCTGCCCGTCGGAGACGGGGACCTGCGTCGCGGAGGGGGCGCGGACGAGCGTCAGCGGTATTCTGCCGTTCTCTGGCATGTTTCGCCTCCTGTCTTCGGTCCGCGCCCCTCAGGTCAGGACAGCGCCTGCCACTCGACGGTCGCGTAGAGGCCGTCGCTCTTGGCCTGTACGATGTTCCCGCTCTGGGCGGAGACGTTGACCGCCGCGGATACCTCGCCGTTGGCGGCGATGGTGACGTTCACGGTCGCGCCCGCCTTGCCCGTGTAGGTGTCCACGAGGTCGGCGAGGTTGACCGTGACCGTCTCGCCGCCGGTCAGCGTCAGCGTCAGGATGTTCGTGGTGGCGTTGAAGCTGGCGGCGGAGAGGAAGTTCTCGACCGGGAGGTTCACGGTGACGGGGGTGCCGCCGTTCGTGGTCAGCGTCAGGACGCCCGTCGCGCCGTCGTAGCTCGCGCCGTCGACGAGGCCCTGCAGGGCGGTCGTCACGGGGCTGCCCGTGCCCTTGCCGACCGTGATGGCCTTGTTGGCGTAGGACACGGCGGTCACGGAGTTCGCGACGTTGCCGTTGACGGTCGTGATCTTGCCGTCGACGTAGGACTTGACCGCCTTGGCGGTCGCCAGCTGGCTGTCCGTCGGGCTGCTGCCGATGGTGGTCACCGTGCCGAGGGAAAGGACGGTCCAGGCCGTGCCGTCCCACGTCTTGGCCTCGTGCGTCGTGGTGTTCACGTAGATCGTGCCGGCCTCGCCGGACGCGGGGAACGTGGAGACCGTCTGCACGGGGTGCGTGAACGGCGTCGAGCCCTTGTAGAGCTTGTTGGCGTCGGTCAGGAAGTACAGGGCGTTCTCGTTCTTGGTCGCAAGCGCGTCGTACTGCGCCTTCGTGCCGGTGTAGAACAGGATCTGGGACATGTTGCTTTTCTCCTTCTGCTTTTGTTTTATGTTTTATGGCATGCTCTGCCACTGGACGTCCTCGGACGAGCCGCATCCGCCGCCGTCGCCCGGATGGCCGAAATTGAGGATGACGCGGACTTTCGCCGCGCCGTCTGGCGAATTGCAGGACGCGACCCCCAGGTAGGCGTTCCCCGCGCCCGCCGTGGTCGCGAGGCCGCTTCCCGCGTCGAAATAGACCTTTGCGCCGATGCCGATCGCGCCGGGCGCCTTGTCGACGTCGTAGACGCCGGAGAGATGGAGCGAGCCTAGCTCGCCCGCCTTGACGGGGAGCCTGGCGACCCCCGCCATTCCGTTGCAGACGAGGATTTCGCCCGCCGCGACGTCGCGCGACGGCACGAAGTCTATCGCCTGCCCGAGCTGGACGAACGCCGCCTTCATTCAGCGCCTCCCTGTCCGGGCCGCGCGGCGCGGGCGCCGTCGACGGTGTTCCTGTCCGCCGCCTTGTCGTTCCGCCCCTCGGTCGTGGCGTGCTGCTGGTTCGTGTTGCTCCGCCAGGCGACGTTGACAGGGGCTGTCACGACGCATCCCTGCAGGAGCGCCGCGATGATCATCATGAGTGGAATCCTCTTCATTCGGCGCCTCCCGCGTAGTTGTTCACCGTGTTCGTGGTGCGTCCTCTTGCCCCGTCCAGGGCCTTCCAGCCGAGGGCGGCCCCCGCCGCGGTCCCGCCGAGGAACCGGACGAGGCCGGCCTGCGTGGCCGCGCCGTCGGGGATCGGGATCGCCTGGAACGGCTGGTTCGGGACGGACACCTTGGCCGTCCCGTTGTCGCCGATCTCGAACTTGAACGGCCCGTTCACCGTGAACAGTTCGTAGGCCGGCGGATGCGCCGCCTGCGCCTCGATTTGCCTCTTCCGGAGCTGGTATTCACGGTCGGACATGCAGCCCGCCAGCGCCGTCGCGGCCAATGCCGCGAAAATTGCCTTTCTGAACATTCCCGCCTCCTTTTCAGTTTGTCATGCAAGTGGTTCAAGCGTCGCCGCCGGGTCCACGTACACGAAGCCCGTCGACGAATACCACCCGTAGTGCAGCCGCACGTCCACCGTCGCGTCCGCCGGGATGTCGAGCGGCATTTCGAGGACTTTCTGCACAAGGTCCGAATCGTTCGCCCAGACGGCGTCCGGGTCGTCGGCCCAGCGCCCGTCGGACGCGGACGAGTAGGCCCTCGGCGTCCCGCCTTCGTCCACGGTCGCCGTGACGACGAATTTCGACGAAAGCCCGTCAGGATCGGTGAAACCCTTCAGCGCGACGTGCATTTTCAGCATGTGCCGTCCGGCCGCGTCCGGCGCGAGCACCAGCCCCCGGAAGGGCTTGCGACCGAGCGACATCGTCCCCGCCGTGGGGCAGGCGTCGCAGCGGATTTTCAGGCATGCCCCCGCGCCGCCCTGGCGGCGCACGTTCCACGTGTCCGCCAGGGTGTTCGCCGAGAGCATCGTGTAGTGCCCGTCCTCGCCCGCGTTCGCGCACGTCCTCGCGAGGTGGCCGTCGCCGGCCGCCGTCTGGAGGAGCGCCGGGCAAAGCGGGACGTTGCACCTCTCCACGTAGACGTTGCCCGAATGGCCGCCTTCCTGGCACTGTATCACGACGTCCCCGTCGTAGGGGTGTTCCGCGTTGGCGGTGTTCACCGTCACCGATCCGATCCTCACGTGGGTGTAGTTGTCAAGACGAAGCGCATATCCGGGGAACCACGTTGATATGGATGTTATGTCCGCCAGGCAGCCCGACAGGCATGCGCCGCCCTCCAGCACCGCCCCGGTCACCCGGCAGCCCGACGCCCATAGGGACAGTCCGCGCGGATTCTTCAATGTCACATCACGCACATCCGGCACCTTCGGGAATCCGCTTTGCCCCTCGTACTGGTAGCTCTGCACGGAGAGCAGCGACTGCGATTCCGGGAAGTTTTTGCATTCCGCGTAGGTCCGCCCGTCGCCGATGGCGTTCTCATCCCCCGCGGATATGTCGATGCCGCGTATCTCCCTCTCGCATCCCGCGTATGTGTTGGTTGTCTGTCCGCTGACACGGACGAACGGGCTGTCGAAGCGCCTGCAGTATGGCAGCGACGCCGACACGTCCCGGACGGAGTAGTCGCCGGTGTCGGAGATGTTCAGCAGGCTCCCGTTCATGAACACGCGGGATGGTCGCGTGGCGCCGGGCGCCGCGTCGGCCATCGTGGCGGACACCCCCTTCACGCGGAGCGAGGGGAAGCATGAAAGCGAGAGGACGCGGTCGAAGCACGTTCCGTCGCCCCCGTTGAGCAGATATCGGACCGAAAGGCCGGACACGACGGCCTCGATCTGGCCGCGGCGTGTGGAGGAAAGGTCGATGAGCGCCGGCGGGTAGTCCATGCTTCCCCGCGCCAGCACGTTGACGCTGTTCCCCGTGAAGTTGAGGATGTCGGGCGACTGGCAACAGATGCCGCCGTACTGCTCGGCCGGGCGGAGGTTGACCGCGCAGTCGCGGATGTTCAGCATCCTGACCCGCCCGAGGCGGACGTAGCCGCACAGGGCGTTCTGCGTGTACGCGCCGCCGGAGTATCCGTCCTCGTCGATGTCGCGGTCTTCCAATGAAAACCTGCATCGGTCGAACGTGAACACCCCCTTGCTGTCGGCGGTCTGGTAGGATGAAATCAGATACGCCGAGATAGAGGAGACGCCGCTCCGGAACAGGTTTATCCTGTGGAGCAGGAGCGTCTCAAGCTGGTTCATCGCCATGGAGGCCGAGCCGGACGTTGCGCGGACGTTGGCGCGCTCCTGCGCGTCGCCGCCCCACGCCGCCTTCGCCTCGTCGGGGACGAGCGCGTACAGCGGGTCGGACGGCAGCGGCATCCCGATGAGAAGGACGCGGGCAACCGTCTCGTTCGTCCCCGACGGGAGCGAGCAGGCGGACGACCGCGCCGTCCGGCGGATCATGTAGCACGTCCCGTCGGCGATCCCCCCGATCGGCGGCAGGTCGTTCAAGGCCGTCGCGGGCGACGCGCCGTCCCCGCCCGCCGCCGCTGACGGGTCCACGTACACCACGTTGTATTCAGTGTTCGAATAGAGCATCATGCCTCCCATGTCGATTGAGTTGTGTCGGACTGCGCCGCTCCTCCTGTGAATCCGTCCTGCCCGATGGTGACGCCGGCGCCCCCTCCCGGGCTCCCGCCGCCGGAGCGGCCGGTCGCCAGGGTCCGGCGCAGCAGGGCGGTGTTGTTGAACACCCCGCCGGGGGCGCCGGCCTTGCTAAAAGTCACGACCGCCTCGCCGTCGTCGCCGGCCTCCACGGTCGCGTTGCGGAAGACGATGCGCCTTGCCACGGGAATGGAGGTCTCCATGTCCGTGACCGCCACCGCGTCGAAGTTCGCGCCGTCGTCGCCGTTGCACTTCTGCCAGACGCAGCCCGCGAAGTCGGCCTCCGAGAGGTCGTCACGCGGCTCCGTCAGGAGCAGCTCCGCCCGGTACTTGCGGTCGGAGGAGGGCTCGAGCGAGAACCCCGCGCCCGTCGAGTCCCACGCCCACGCCGTGCGCAGGTACGTGCATTCGCCCCTGTCGCCGCGCGGGATCGTGAAGGAGAGCACTGCGTTCTGCTCCGTGCCGGTGTTCTCGACGGTCGCCCGGCTTCCCGGATCGCCCGTCGTGGTTCCGCCCACGGACACCGTGGCGCGGTCGCCTTTCTCGCCCTTGTCGCCGCGCGGGATGGTGAAATTCAGGATGGCGTCATGAACCGTGCCCGTGTTCGTCATTTCGACGTTGCTGCCGGGCTGCCCCGTCCTGACCTCCCCGAGCGTGAACGTGGCGGCGTCGCCCTTGTCGCCCTTGTCGCCCTTGTCGCCTTTCGGGACGGAGAAGTCCAGCACGGCGTCGTGGATTGTGCCCGAGTTGGAGACCGACGCCTGCCCGCCGGACGGGGCGGTCGCCACCGATCCGACGCGGATTGTGGCCGCATCGCCCTTGTCGCCCTTCGGCAGGGCGAAGTTGAGGATCGCGTCATGCTCGTCGCCCGTGTTCTCGACACGCGCCGTGTCCTCCTGCGTGACCTCGCCTATGGTGATTGTCCCCGCGAATCCCCGCGGGCCGACGAGCAGCGGCACGGGGGCGCTCCACTTGTCTCCCACCGCCGAATTCCGGAAGCGGTACCATCTGTAGTTCTGCGGCGCCTCCGCGCCGCCTTCCGGCGTGACGGTCGTCCATTCCTCACCGTCCTCGGAGAGCTGCACGTCCATGGAGGCCGTGAACAGCGCCTCGATCTGCGGGACGGTCATGTATTCCGGCGCGATCGCCGTCGGATTGCCCGCGCCGGTGATCCTGTTCCGCACCGTGAAGTTCTCGATCTGCAGGACGAACACCTGGCGGCCTGTCTCGTCGAAGCCGACCAGCTCGCCGTGGAGCCCGGACTTGCTCCTCTCCGTCCCCAGCCACTCCAATAGCTCCGCCGTGTTCATGTCCGGCATCGGGATGGATATCTCCGTGAATTCGCATTCCGCCCCTTCCACGGTTTCGGATATGGCTGACACTTGTATGTTCCTGCTGTTGCCAACCAGTTTCACGCTTGTCGACTCGTTGAAGTCGCTGTCCATCGCCCACTGCCAGCGGGCGACCGCCGCGAGCTTTTCAAGCGGGTACGGCGCGGGGTCGTCCCGACCGGCGAAGAGGCGCATCCGCAGACGAACCTCGACGCCGCGCACGAACGTCGGGGGCTGTGCGCCCTTGGCGTTCGCGTAGTCGCGCACGACGCCGAGCGTCTCGCCTGCCGCGACGTAGAAAATCACGTCCTGCATGGCTCTACCTCCAGACTTTGAATATGTTATTGCTTTGTTTTATGAAGTTTCCGTCGCGAACTCCGGCCATGTTCCGGCCGGTCTGCCGTTGACGGTCACCGCCCCGTCTTCCGCTATGGTGACATGGGCGACCGTCTTGTAGTCCGAACTTGCTTTCGGATACTCGTCGCTGCCGAGGTAAAGCCCGAAGCACCACACCTCCATGTCCTTGATTTTCGGGTATGGCGAGTGGTTGCGCACCCAGCGGAGGAGCACGTCGAACTCGCCCGGTCCGCCGGAGGCCACGTAGCATCTGCTGTATCTCGTGGTGTCCGTATGGGCGTATCGCGTGAACTCCCGTCCGTCCGTGAGTTTGAAGTCGATGCAGCTTGGATGCTGGAAGCCGTCGGTCTTGACGGCGACGTGCCACTTGGCGCACGTGTGCCGCCCGAGGGCTATCCGCCCGAGGAGCCCCGTCGCGGGGCATCCGAGCAGGAGCATCCTGCCGTCCTTGCCCACGCGGATTCTCAAAGGCGCTGTTCCTTGTCCGTTCGCCATGGTCACTCCCTGTATTCCGTGCTCAGCGGGCAGACCGCCGTGTCGATGATGATCGCCACCGGGACGCGAAATGAACAGACGGAAATGCTTCTTGCGTCGTCTTCGCCCTCGACCGAACAGCTCCCGACTGGATATGTGTACTTGTCCGGCAATCCCACCAGAACCTCCGGCTCCGTCCATTCCCCCGCGTCCTCCAGGACGCTGCGGACGCAGACGAAGCCAGTCTCCGGGGCGATTTCCGCGCCAGTTACTTCCAAAAACTCGCCGTTCCGCGACATGAACCCCGCGTTGATGTTCAGCAGCCCGGTCTCCGCGTTGTATGAAACCGCGAAGGGGCCGTCGTATTCCTCGGCGCTTCCCGCCCCGAGGTTGACGAGCGCCTTGCCGTTGTATGAATGGAGAACCTGCGCCCCCGCGTTCCCGAGCGTGAAGATTGCCGGGCTGGCTGCGGAGGGCATGGCGCGGACGCCCGAGCCCGTGGCGCGGACGGCCACGGGGCCGCTGATGATGCAGTCGCCGGCCTCGTTCACGCCCAGCGCCTGCGTCACGACGCCCCACGGCCTATGCGGGTCGGCCAGCCTTGTTGCCGGGACCGTGCCGTCCGCCATGCCTTTCGAATTGTCGAAATTGACCGCCTCGCCGGCCGCCATCGGGGCGTCCGACGCGTTGTAGATTTGTATGCGGACGGTCCCCCCGTTGTTCGCACCGAACGGGGCGGCGCGGAAGCCGTCCAGGCTGTTCAGAAGATGCCTCACGTCGTTGGAGAGCGCCGCGCTCGGCGTGAACGCCTCGCCCGGCGACACGTCGCCGTAGAATGCCATGATTCCCCCCCTAGAGCCCAAGCGCCGAGAAGCTGTCGTACCGGCAGACCTCGTCCACGTAGACGGCCTCGACGTCCGCCTTCGGGACGCCGTTCTCGTCGACGACTGTCTTCGAAAGCCCCCAGGCATATTCAAAGCCTTTCTTCGACACGTTCCGGCCGCACACGGAGGTCTCCTCGTTCGGCTGGATCGCGAAATTGAAGGCCACGTTCACCTTGCTCGACTTCCGCGCGGGGCTGGAGAAGCTCATGCCGAGGAACATCACTTCGCCCCTCTCCCAGCCTTTGAAAGGGCCCGAGTTGACCTTGCCGACCAGCTTCGCCGCCTTCCGCTTGAAGGCCGTGGTGATGCGCGAGAGGCGCATCGTCTTCGTGTACGTCTCGCGGAGCTGCGCCGTCGGCACGTCCACGCCCGAAATGGACATCTCCGCGCCCGTCTTGCCGTTCCATCCGATCGCGCCGCCGGCC
>JAEEGI010016805.1_pt1 | contig 15084 bp, 10 predicted proteins | sample 8958751 | NCBI WGS metagenome assembly JAEEGI01 (sample SAMN16246545, study PRJNA631951) | gut metagenome | biome: gut microbiome; feature: rumen; material: KS-attached | host: Bos | place: Iran: Karaj | collected 2018-10
TGCGCCCAAGGACGTCCGTCCGAACTTCCAGATCCTGTTCTATCCCGTCATCTCGATGGACACGCTCGTCACCCACCGCGGTTCGCACGACAACCTGATCGGACGCTATGCCGGGCAGGACCTCGTGGACCTCTACAGCAACGAGAAACAGATTGACGCTCAGACGCCTCGCGCCATCATCCTCCTTGCCGACGACGACCGCGCCGTACCTTCGCCCACCGGCGTGAACTACTACCTTGCTATGAAGAAGAAAGGCATCCCCGCCACCTTGCACGTCTATCCAAAGGGAGGACACGGCTTCGGATTCAAGGATACCTTCAAGTATCACGATGCGATGCTCAAAGATTTGACCGACTGGCTGCTTGGACTGTAGGTTTGCTTTTGGACAGTTATCTTTGACAAATCGATTCTTTCTTAAAAAAGCAACAAAACATGTCAAATCGGTTCATTATCGTCAATAACACTTCTATTGAGGAACTGAAAGGCATCTTCGAGAAACTACAGTTCCATCGTATCCCTACTATCCTCGAAGAGATAGTGGTGGAAATACACAATACGAAGATTGACCATCAATTCCTCATTACAATACAGCCTAAAATCAGCTGCTTTGGCTTCCTGGACTTCTGTGATGTGCTTATGAAGAAGTTAATCAAACACAACATAGATGCTGTCGGGTGGTTCAAGAAGCCTTTTGTTGCTGTATTCGGACTTCCTGACGGCCAATGGATGCGATGCACGAAAGAGAACCTTGGAGATGACTATGTGACGATATTTGATGAAGAAGGCTACGTCTATGAGGTAGAGGAAGTGGATCACCGTTCGAATACCCTATCGCTCAAGAAGACCGACCAAAAGTTACCGAACCGGGCATTCGTCAAGCCGGATAACCAATATGGCAGCAGCAAGTGCCAACTAACCCTAAAGAAAGACAGACTGTTTGATTTTCCTTTCTTTCTGGTCAGAAAGATTCCATTTGTCACCAAGTTACTGAATCAAAGCATCATTTGGTGCATCATATTCGTATTTGGACTTTGTTTTATCTTTTGGACAGCAAAGACCGTTTATGATGTCACCTTACCTCCCACATATTTGAATATATGGTTCTTTATCATAGGGATTATCATTGTGACATCTCTCCTTACGCTGCTAAAGGTCCGGAAAAACAAGGTCGTGTGGAGGAACCCATATTCCTGCGGGTTAAAGTATTTAGGTAGAGTTACCGTCATCTTTCTTTGTGTGTTTACGACGATTTTTATTCCCAACCATTGTATTCATTCATCAACAACGATTCTCCATACGGGGAAGGTTATTCAAGACTATTCAACCTTCCACATATTCACAGGTTCCTACACGTACCATACCGTAATAAAACTCAACAGTGATCCAGGCAAGGAAATTCATTTTAGGAAAAGTAAAAAGATGGATTACGTCGAAGGAAAGGAATGTATGGTACTATGTCACAAGGGTATATTCGGGATGTTGTCAGCATATAACACGAAAACCTTCTTCTCAAAGAAAGTCTCAGAAGATAATAAACGCGAATAAGATTATAGGAAATACAATACTTGCCACCTTTAGGAACAACAGAATTCTGCTTACAATGCAGTATTACCACACATCGCACGTCTGGCGCTCGACACTCTCGGCGGGGCGCTCGGGTACGGGTTCGCCATTCACCGTGCTGCCTTCGAACGAGCAATCTTCGGTGCGGTAGAGATACCAGGGATGAGGAGCCTTCGCCACATGGAAATCGGAGACCTGGACGTTGCGGATAGGCTTCTCGTCGTTGCCATCGTAGAAGATGGCATATCCTTCGGCCTCCTCTGCGGTGACGTGGAGGATGTCGAAGTTTTCGTATTGTGCGGGGAAGTTGCCTCCGCGATAACCGAAGTAATTGGTTTCGAAGCGAAGGATGGCACCGAAGGCCTTTTCGATGGTGACGTTGCTGACATGCACGTCGCGTATGAAGCCGCCACGATCCTTGTTCGACTTGAAGTAGAGCGCATTCTTCACCGTGCCAATACGAATGCTATCCATCCAGACTCCTTGCACTCCTCCACTCATTTCCGAGCCGATGCAGAGACCATTGCATTCGCTCTGGAAGTCACATCGACGAATGACGATACGCTCCGAGGGACGACCCACACGACGCCCATCGGCATCGCGTCCCGACTTGATGGCCACGGCATCGTCTCCGCAACGGAAGAGACAGTCCTCTATCAGTACGTTGCTCGACGACTCGGGGTCGCATCCGTCATTGTTGGGAAAATGTGAGTCAATGGTGACGCCGCGCACGATGACGTTGTCGCAATAAAGAGGATGAATGGTCCAAAATGGAGAATCCTTGATGGTAATGCCTTCGATGAGGACGCGCGAGCATCCGAACGTCTCGACACAAGTGGGACGCAACTTGGTGCCCTCGGCAAAGACACGCTCATTGACGGGAGTCAGGTCTTCGCCCATCTGGCGCAGACGTGCAACGAAAGGCTTTTCGGGCAGTTCGCCAGGCGTACCATGCAAAGCTGTCCCTGTCTCGTGTGCTGCAGGGTCCCATCCCCACCAGCCCATCTCAACACCAGCCTGACCATCAATGACGCCACTTCCTGTGATGGCGATGTTTTGCTGATGATAGGCATAAACCATCGGCGAACGGCCATAAAGTTCAGTGCCTTCGAAACGAGTCAATACCACGGGCAGGAAATCATCGGCCTTGCCACTGAATCGCAGATAAGCACCCTCTTGAAGGTGAAGGTTTACGTTGCTCTTGAGGTGCAGCGAACCGCAGAGCAGATATTCGCCAGCTGCGACATCGACACTACCACCACCCAAGAGTGAACACGAGTCGATGGCATGCTGCAACATCGGCAAGGCATCGATATCTGGAGCAGGAGTCACAGTAATAGTACGATCGGGGAAAGAGGTACGTGCAATACCAGCCACAATCTGCTCCATAGGACTTGGCTCAGGGTTCCGCGAACACGAAGGAAAGAGGATAAAGAGAGTAGAAAAAGAAAGAAGAGCAAGAAAAAAGTGTCTCATGGGAAGAATAATATTGTTAAAGTGGGAGCCAAGTTTGGCTCCCACCTATTAATTAGATACCAAATGCCTCACGAACCCGATCCTTGTAGTCGAGCTTCTCCCAAGTGAAGAGCTCTACTTCGAGGGTCTTGGTTTGGCCAAGGCGATTGGTGAACGTTTTAGTTACCTTTTCGCAAGGACGACCAAAGTGACCGTAGGCTGCTGTCTCCTCATAAATGGGATTGAGCAGGCCCAAACGCTGAACGATGGCGTGAGGCGTCATATCGAAGATCTTGCCGACCTTGTCAGATATCTCTGCATCGCTCAAAGCAACTTTGGCAGTGCCGTAGGTGTTGACATAGAGGCTTACAGGCTTGGCAATGCCGATGGCATATGCCACCTGAACCAAAGCACGATCGCAGACACCAGCTGCCACGAGGTTGTTGGCAATATGGCGAGCAGCGTAGGCCGCCGAACGATCGACCTTCGACGGGTCCTTGCCCGAGAAGGCACCTCCACCGTGGGCTCCGTGTCCGCCGTAGGTATCGACAATAATCTTTCTGCCCGTGAGGCCAGTGTCGCCGTGTGGACCGCCAATCACAAACTTGCCCGTAGGATTGACATAAAGCTTGTACTCATCGTCGAAGAGCGAGGCTTCGAACGCGTTGAGACGAGCCTTGAGACGTGGGATAAGGATATCACGCACATCCTTACGGATTTGTGCCAGCATGGCCTCATCGTCATCAAGCCATTCGTCATGCTGCGTACTGATGACGATGGTGTGGACACGCACGGGGCGATTGGTCTCGCCATCATACTCCACGGTAACCTGGCTCTTGGCGTCAGGGCGCAGATAAGGCATGGGTGAATTGGCTTCGCGACGGATTTTTGCCAATTCGATGAGGAGAAGATGACTGAGCTCAAGTGTGAGCGGCATGCGGTTGTGAGTCTCGTTGGTTGCATAGCCGAACATCATGCCCTGGTCTCCGGCGCCCTGTTCTTCAGGCTTCTGGCGTTCCACGCCACGGTTGATGTCGGGACTTTGTGCATGAATGGCCGAGAAAATGCCGCAAGAACTTCCATCAAACATATACTCAGCTTTGGTATAACCGATACGCTTGATGGTCGCACGCACAGCCTCGCGAAGTTCCACATCGGCCTTCGTCGTGATTTCGCCAGCCAGTACGACCTGGCCGGTGGTAACTAAAGTTTCGCAGGCAACCTTGCTGGAGGGATCCCAGGCAAGAAGGTTGTCAAGCACAGTGTCGCTGATCTGGTCGGCGACTTTGTCAGGGTGTCCTTCAGACACCGATTCGGAAGTGAATAAGTAGTTCAACTTTTTAGATGGTTGAGCAATCATCGGCAACTTTTTCAATGGTTACCAATCATTGTGAGTTATTTTGCAATATTGCGGCGCAAAGGTACACAACAAAGCCCGGAACTCCAAATTTTCCGGGCTATTTTTGTTCGATGGCCAACAAAATGAGGAACACCAGGCTTGCAGTGGAATGCCCGCGTGACGTTTTTGCTCAATGCTTGTCGCTCCTTCGCTGATATGGTCGAATACCGAATTCCTTGGCGCGTGCAAGCATATATTCCAACATGCGGGCCTGAATCTCCTCGAAGATTTCCCACTTCTTGATGAAAGTGAAAGCATAGATCTGGACGGGGATACCTTCGGCTGTCTGTGGCAGGTGGCGCACCATCAATGTCATATCGTTGTTGATTTCAGGTTTTTCTGAAAGGTATTTGAAAATGGCGCCTCGATAAGCCTCCAGATTCGTTGCTTCGTTAGCCTGTGCTGTCGAGGGCAGATAGCCCAACTGCTGATATTCGGCGACTTGTGAAGCATTCAAGAACTTTACCGAATCGACATCGACATTGATACCTCGGGTGAAGCAGCGACCACCGCTATCCTTCATGCCGCGCCAGTTCTGAAACGTTTCGGAGAGCAACGTGTAGGGCTGGACTGTCAGGATGGTCTTGTCAAAATTCTGTATCTTGACAGTACTAAGCGTCATCTCGGTGACAATACCGTTCACTCCGCGAGAAGGAATAGTGATCCAGTCATCTACCCGCACCATGTCGTTGATGGCAAGTTGGATTCCTGCAACAAGACCCTTGATGGTATCTTGGAAGATCAGCATCATCACCACCGAAGCCGATAGCAAACCAGTGATGAGATAAAGCGGAGAACGTCCCATCAACGTACTCACCATAAGAATGATGCCCACAAACCAGACAATAATCTGAAACGTCTGAAGGATGCCCTTCAACGAGCCCGCCTTGTGCTCCTTCACATGGACAAAAATGTCGAAGATGCCACGCATGAACGCGGCAATGAAGTTACAGACGGCGAAGATGATATAGACCTGTAGCAGACGCACCACAATAACCTCAAAGAATCCCTTGAGGGCGTAGGGCAAAGCTATCAGCATGATGACGGGAGGCACGATGTGAGAAAAAGAACGACATACCCGCTTGGAGAGCAGGATATCGTCCCATTGCGTCTCGGTTTGCTTGACGATCTTCTGTATAATGGGTATAACCGCATATTTGACAATGAAATACGCAACAAATGAGACGCTGATGATAATCAGCACTATCAGCAGCCGGACACCCCCTGAAAGGTGGGAGCCATCAGAGCCGAGGTTTTCAACAAGCCATTGTTCCATTGCAATTAACAATTAATAATTAACAATTAACAATTAACAATTTAAGCTGGCACAAGCTAACATTAGAGCAAGCCCAAACCGCTCAGGAAGATGAGCAGGATACAAATAGGCGCAAAATAACGGACAGCGAACATGAACAGAGGGATATAACCTCCTCGATCATGTCCGAAATTGGTGAGCGTGTCGTGCAACAGCCGACGATCCATTCTCCAACCAAGAAACACGGCCATCAGCAGTCCACCCAAAGGCAGGATAAAGTTGGCTGTTACCTTGTCAAAGATATCGAACAACGACAGCCCCCAGAACGTCAGGCTACCCGCAAACTCAGGGCTGAACGACAAGCAACAGCAGGTACCAAGCACCCATGCTATCAACGTGACAATGATGACTGCACGGCGACGGCTCACCTTCAACTGTTCCTGCAGGATGGCAATGGGGCACTCCATCATCGAGATGCTCGAGGTGAGTGCAGCAATGGCCAAAAGGACAAAGAAGATGATGCTCCAGACGTAACCGCCTGGCATCTGCACGAAGACACTGGGCAAAGTGATGAAGGCAAGACCTGGTCCTGCATCGGGTTGAATGCCGTAAGCAAAGCAAGCAGGGAAGATGATGATGCCGGCAAGGATAGCGATGAACGTATCGACAAGGCAGATGAAAAGCGAAGTCTTACCCATCTTCGTGCTATTCGGCAGATAGGAGCCGTAAATCAGCAAAGTGCCGACACCCATCGAGATGCTGAAGAACGATTGTCCCATGGCCGAAAGAATGACTTTACCCGTGATGCGGCTAAAGTCGGGATGAAACAGGAACTTAAGGCCATCGACAGCACCTGGAAGCAACAGCGAATTGATGCAAAGCACCAACATCAGAGCACCCATGATGGGCATGAGTATGTTCGACCAGCGCTCGATGCCCTTCTGCACTCCTCCCATAAGAATCAGCATATTGAGCAACACAAAGCCTGTCATATAAAGAAAGGGCAGCCATGCTCCTTGCGAATAGGTCCCGAAATCCTGCGCCATAAGACGGTCGAGCACCGACACCACCGTATAATGCAGCGTCCAACCTGCCACCACGGAATAGAAACCCACAATCATGAGCACACCCACAGCTCCGATGACCCCCGTCACCCACCAACAGGTGCCAGGAGCCAGTCGGCGAAATGCACCCACAGCATTGCTGTGCGAGGCGCGTCCCAAGGTGAGCTCGGCCAGCATAAGCGGTGTGCCCAGCATAAGCACACACAGCACATAGACCAAAAGGAAGGCAGCCCCTCCATTCTGGCCTGTCTCGTAAGGGAAACGCCAGATGTTGCCGAGTCCGACAGCCGAACCGACAGCAGCCAGGATTCCACCCAACTTGGTTACAAATAACGCTCGCTCGTTACCCAACTATCAAATACTACTAAAAATGAATAATAAAGAATCAAAGCAGGCCCAAACCGCTCAGGAAAATAAGCAGGATGCAAACAGGCACAACAGTGCGCAGCAGGATAATCAAGGGACGCAGGTACCAGCCCGAATCGTTGCGCCAGTTGGTGATGGCATTGCGTATGATTTCCCTTTCGAGCCACCAGCCCACAAAGAGTGACGTCAGGAATGCACAGACGGGCATCATGTAACGCGCTGTGATATGATCGAGGAAGTCAAATAACACATCACCATTTATCGTGAAGCCGCTCCACATGCCCATCGACAGCGAACAACCAATGCCGAGTACCAACGACCAGATGGCACTGATAATCACTGCACTTCGGCGCGACACGTGGCATTCCTCCTGCAGGAACGAGATAGGCACCTCGAAGATGCTCATACAAGAGGTAAGACCTGCCAAGGTTACCAATAGGAAGAAGAGCAGACCCATCACCCAACCGAAAGGCATGGAGTTGAAGACCTGGGGAAGGGTGACAAAGACAAGCCCCGAACCTTCACCGGGAGCCACTCCGAACGAGAAACAGGCAGGGAAGATAACGATGCCAGCAAGGATTGCGATAAGCGTGTCAAGACCTGCTACTTGAAGCGCCGTCTTGCCTATCTTGGTATTATCGGAAAGGTAGGAACCATAGGCAACCATGATGCCCATAGCCACCGAAAGGCTGAAGAAAGCCTGGCCCATCGCATCGATCCACGTACGTCCGCTCACCTTGTCCCAATCGGGCACGAAAAGGAACTCCATACCCTTGCGGAATTCGGGAAGGAAGAAACTGTTACCGACGAGGATAAGAAGCAGAACGGCAAGGATGGGCATCATGATATTCGAAGCTCGCTCGATACCCTTCTGCACACCTCCGAGGAGAATAGCCACATTGATAACAATGGCCAAAACAGTCCACAAAAGTGGTTCGACAGGACTGCTGACAAAACTATGGAAATCATCGCCAGTCATCGTATTGGTCAGCGCTTGCCAGGTGGCATGCAAGGTCCAACCTGAGAGTACGACATAGAACCCTAGGATGAGACAAGCGACAAGCAAGCCCAAGATACCCACCAGATACCAATGCGTACTAGGAGCGACCTTTCGGAAAGCTCCCACCACATTGCGATGGGCAGACCTGCCGATGCAAAATTCGGCAATCAGCAACGGCACACCCAATATCAGCACGCTGACAACATAGATGACCAGAAAGGCGGCACCGCCATTCTGACCAGTCATGTAAGGAAATCTCCAGATATTACCGAAACCCACGGCAGAACCCACAGCAGCGGCCAAGGCACCCAGTCGTGTGCCAAATGTTGCGCGAGAGTTTCCCGGGTTGACAGATGTTTTATTACTCATTTCAATAAGCTTTCCGACAAGAGATGAAAACACATAATAATGGCTGCAAAATTACCAAAAAATTTCGTTCCAAACAACAAAATGCATGAGAATATTGAAAAAAAGTGCGATTTTTGATTGTTTTTTCGTGAATTATTTGCTTTAGTAGAAAAAAAAGTGTAATTTAGCGCCTCGAAAATCGCGTATTCGCGCGTATGTGAAGGAAAAATGAATATAGAAGGATATCACGTACCCGTAATGCTGAATGAATGTCTGGAAGGTCTCCAAATCCGCCCGGATGGCATTTATGTCGATGTCACATTCGGCGGAGGAGGACACAGCCGCGCCATCCTCTCAAAACTTGGTCCCAAAGGACATCTTTTCAGTTTCGACCAGGATCCTGATGCCGAACAAAACATTGGCGGTACGTCGGCAAACTTCACCTTCGTACGCTCCAACTTCCGATATCTGAAGAACTGGATGCGATACTACGGCGTGGATCACATCGATGGACTGCTGGCCGACCTTGGTGTCTCAAGCCACCACCTCGACGATGCCGAAAGAGGCTTTGCTTTCCGTTTCGATGCTCCGCTCGACATGCGAATGAATACACGAGCCGGACGCACAGCAGCCGACCTGCTGGCCGAGGCCGATGATAAGGAATTGACGAGAATATTCACCCTTTACGGAGAATTGAAGCAGTCTCGACGCTTGGCACAAGCCATCGTCAAACGTCGTGCGCAGCAACCAATCCTCACCACGGGTGACCTGATGACGACTATCAAGCCCCTGATCAGTCCGAAAGCCGAGAAAAAAGAACTCGCCCAGACATTTCAGGCCCTACGCATCGAAGTGAACCACGAGATGCAGGCCCTTGAAGAGATGCTGACGGCAGCTATCGGCCTTCTCAGACCGGCCACCGAAAAGCGCGCAGGTGGACGACTCGTCGTGATGACCTACCACAGCCTCGAAGACCGCATTGTCAAGAATGTGATACGTTCGGGGAAGGCCGATGGCGAGATTGAGAAGGACTTCTACGGAAAGATCATCGCTCCCCTCAAGGCCGTCAACAACAAGGTGATCGAAGCATCGGAAGAGGAGGTGGAACGCAATCCACGAGCACGTTCCGCAAAACTCCGCATCGCGGAGAGATTGGCAAACAATTAACTACACAAAGACTTTGGCAAAGAAATTCAACATCATCGACGAAGCAGGAAAGGTCATCAGCGATGACCAGAACCCGCTCTTCAGCAAGAAGTTCTACGAACAGCATTTCCAAAAGATTATTGTCGTGATTATTCTGCTGATAAGCTATATCCAACTTCGCTATGAATACGAGGACCACATCATCGCCATCGCCCGTCTGAAGAACGAGCGCAATGACGTGCGTTACACCAGCATCGAGAAATGGGGCGACCTGACACTTCGCAATCGCCCCGAAGTCATCAAACAAAAGGTGGCCGACAGTGATGTGAACCTAATCGAAAGTGACGAACCTGCAGTAATCATCAAATAAGCCATGGGGTTCCTAAAGAAACTTATCAACAAATATCTCTTAGGTTGGACGCCATCCTTCAGCACAAGGTTCGGCATCGTGCTGGGCGTACTGCTGCTTTACGTCCTGGCCATCATTGCATGTGCCACAAAAACCTTTATGGTGGATCGTCCTCACTATGAGCGTCTCGTCAGCAACCTGAAGCGCGACAGTGTCAGCATCCCGCAGATACGTGGCGTGATCTACAGCGAAACGGGCGATATGATTGCCGCCTCAGCTCCCGAATACGATATCTTCTTCGATTTCCGCAACAAGGATCAGGAGTGGTACAAGACGATCTACGATTCGGTGAAGCATAAGAAGATTAGAATAACAGCCAAACTGCTGCCCAAGGATACGATGGAATATTATTTCGGTTCCAACGGTCCTGCTGCACAATGGATGCACAAGCTCAACCCGAGGAAGACTGCTGCCGAACATGCCCTCGGCATGATGAAGGCTTATCGCGAAGGCAACCGTCGCTACCTTGCCCTGCGTAGAATCTCCTACCTCGAATACAAGGAACTCCGCAACAAGGCTCCGTTCTTTTCGAAGAACCGCAACCACATCGGCATGTTCAGCGAAGACCGCCCCAACCGCAAGCGCCCCTATGGCGAGCGTCGTATGGCAGCCTCAACTATTGGTGGAGTATTCCCCACCGATACATTCCGTATCGTAAACGGTGTGCGCCGCAACATGAAAGGTCACGGGCGCAATGGCCTGGAGCAAACCTTCGACAGCTTGCTCAATGGAGAACCTGGCATCGGTTTCACACAAAAGGTGAAACTTTATCGACAGACCATCGTCCAGCGAGAGCCTGTCGATGGCGCCGATGTCTATACTACCCTCGACATGGAGATGCAGCGCATCCTCGACTTCGAGCTCAACAAGCGCATCCTCGAACTGAATGCCGCAGGAGGTTGGGCCGCTGTGATGGAAACCAAGACCGGCAAGATCAAGGCCATCTCGAACCTGCAGCGTCGAGGCGACTACTGCGTCGAAGACTACAATCACTTTGTCATGGATCTCTATGACCCAGGCTCGACATTCAAGACAGTCAGTTACACGGTTCTCCTCGACGATGGAAAGATTACTCCCGATACAGAGGTGGATACTGGCAACACCCATGACCATCCTAGCTCATGGAATTATCATGGCAAGGAGATACGCGACGACCATCCTGTGGGCAAGGTGACAGCCGACGAAGCCATGGTGCAGTCATCCAACATTTCATTGGCCAAGCTTACGACAGGGGCTTACGACCGCAATCCGCAGCGTTATCTCGACCTCATCGATAAGATGAAGATCTTCGAGGACCTGCATCTCAACGTAGAGTTCCAGGGTGCCCAGCGTCCCCGTAACCGCAAGGTTGGCGATGCCACTTGGAGCAAGGTTTCGCTCGGACAGATCAGCTATGGCTACGAGACACGCATCCCTGGTATGTATATGCTCAACTTCTACAACGCCATTGCCAACAATGGCAAACTGATGCGCCCATATATCGTGGACCGTGTTGTGAAAGACGGACAGGTGCTCTACCATCGCGAACCCGAAGTCATCAATCCGAGCATCTGCAAGGATTCCACACTGAAGGCCGTACGCCACGCCCTCGAAGGAGTTGTGGAACACGGAACTGCCCACGGAAAGCCAGGCCTTCCCGGTGCTTATTCGAAGAAGGTGAAGATTGCCGGCAAGACAGGCACTGCTCAGCGCTATGCCAACGGTACCTACGTGGGAAATGGCCATTATGTCTCGTTCGCAGGTTATTTCCCGGCTGACAATCCACAATATACCGGCATCGTCGTCATCGATGCGCGTCCCGGCGGCAATTTCGGCCGTCCCGGCGGTGGCTATATGGCTGGACCCGTCTTCCGTAATTTTGCCGAGCAGGTTTATGCCAATAGCATCTACCTCACGGTGAACGACATCAAGCCCGATTCAGCCAATATCGCTAATTACGGCATGTTTCCCAAGGCAAAACGCGGTCCTGAGCTGCTCACCCGGGAAGTAACCAACGAATTAGGTTTCGACAATGTGATCGAAAAGATGGACGCTCGCTATGTGAATCTCAACAACGTCAAGCCGGGTGTCGTGCCCGATGTTCAAGGTATGGGCGCTGCCGACGCACTCTATATGCTTGAGAATGCAGGTCTGCGCGTCAACGTCTCGGGGATCGGCAAGGTCACAAGCCAATCGCTCGTTGCCGGGTCTTCATTTACAAAGGGACAAACCATCAGCATAACATTGAAATAACAAGTATATATTATTGCCAAAATGAAACTCAATCAACTTCTGGAGCGCCTCTCCTACCAGTTTGAAGGCGCCAGAACAAAAGATATCGAGATCAGTGCCGTAGTGACCGACAACCGCATAGTCACTCCAGGCGCACTCTTCATTGCCGTACATGGTGCTACCGTCGATGGGCACTCGTTCATTCCCCAGGCCATCGAGAGCGGGGCTGTAGCTATTGTGTGTGACAAGCCGTGGTGGGATGAACAAGGTCGCCAACTGGCAGCTTCTCTCGAAAATGCACCAGCTTTCATCATTGTCGAAGATTGTAATCTGGCGCGTGCTCTTCTTGCTGCTGCCTGGTACGGATATCCGTCGGAACAACTGACGCTCGTCGGTGTGACTGGCACCAACGGCAAGACCACCATCGCCACCCTTCTCTACAAGCTCTTCTCCAAGCTCGGATATCCCTGCGGACTGATTTCGACCGTATGCAACTACGTGATCGACCGCCCTGTCCACGCTTCCTTCACCACTCCCTATCCCGAGGAACTCAACAACCTGCTCCAGCAGATGGTCGATGCCGGTTGCGCCTTCGTCTTTATGGAGGTGTCTAGCCACTCCGTCGATCAGCAACGCATCGGCGGCCTGGACTTCGATGGCGGCATCTTCACCAATCTGACACGCGACCACCTGGACTACCATAAGACGTTCGAGAACTATCTGCATGCCAAAAAGAAGTTCTTCGATGGCTTGAAGAAAGAGGCTTTTGCTATCACCAACCTCGACGACCGCAACGGTGAGGTGATGTTGCAGAACACCAAGGCTCGTCATCGCAGTTACAGTGTGCGCACCATGGCCGACTATACCACCCGGATTATCGAAGAGTCGTTCGAAGGCATGTCTCTCCTCATTGACGGACAGGAGGTGCAGACCAATTTCGTGGGACGCTTCAATGCCTCCAACCTCATCGCCGTCTATGGTGCAGCCTGCGAGATTCTGCAGAACGAGAATGCCAGGAAACTTACGGCAGGCATCACCCGACATGACCTGCTCGTCAAGATGTCGGAACTCATTCCCGTCAACGGACGATTCGAGTCCATCCGTTCGCCCAAGGGCTTTTCGGCCATCATCGACTATGCCCACACCCCCGACGCCTTGGTCAACGTGCTCGGCACCATCCGCGAGATCCTCGATGCAAAGGCCAAAGGCAAGGTCATCACAGTGGTGGGCTGTGGCGGCAATCGCGACAAGGGCAAGCGTCCCATCATGGCTCATGAGTCGGCTGTTCATTCCGATCGCCTCATCCTCACCAGCGACAACCCACGTTTCGAAGAACCTATGGACATCCTCAACGATATGCAGGCAGGTCTCGACAGCGAGGAACTCCGTCAGAAGACCATCACGATCTGCGATCGCCGCGAAGCCATCCGTACGGCCGTTATGATGGCCCAGCCCGACGACGTCATTCTCGTGGCCGGCAAGGGACACGAAGATTACCAGATCATCAAGGGCGTAAAATACCACTTCGACGATCACGAAGTGGTACGTGAAGCCATGGGCCTGAATCCAACTGGTGAAAAATGAAATAATTAACGAAACTACTAAACCCATCCTCTACTCAAGTGTTATACTACATCTTTCGATATCTCAACAACACCTTCGACCTGCCTGGAGCCGGCATGTGGAGTTATGTGTCGACACGTGCCATCACGGCACTCATCCTGGCACTGATCATCTCCATGTCGTTCGGCGAATGGTTTATCCGCTATATGCGTCGCAAGAACAGAACCGAAGCGCAGCGCAATCGTGAAATCGACCCGTATGGAGTCGAAAAGGTCGGTGTTCCCACCATGGGCGGCATCATCATCATCGTTGCCACCGTCATTCCCTGCCTGCTGATGGGGCGTCTGCGCAACATCTACATGCTGCTGATGCTGTTCACCACCCTTTGGCTCGGGTTGCTCGGATTCCTCGATGATTACCTCAAGGGTCATAGTAAGCAGTTCGATCGTATGCCCCGTCTGCTCAAGGCCATCAGCGAATTCAGCGGTGCCTCGCCTGCCTATCGCGAGAAGAACAAGAACGGTATGCGTCCCATCGTCAAACTGCTCGGGCAGGCGTTGCTCGGACTTGGTGTCGGTCTCACCCTATGGCTAGCTCCCGATGCTGTGATGCGCGAAGGCGGACATCTCATCAAATCTACCCTCACCACACTGCCCTTTGTCAAGGACCACAACCTCGACTATGCGGGATTCTTCGAGTTCCTTGGCAGTTGGCAACAGGCAGCAGGCTGGATCTTCTTCGTCTGCGTTACCACCTTCATCATCATGGCAGTAAGCAACGGCTCCAACCTCGACGACGGTATGGACGGACTCTGCGCCGGCAACTCGGCTATTATGAGCGTCGCGCTCGTCATCCTGGCATATTTCTCCAGCCATGCCGGCTTTGCAGACTATTTCAACATTATGAACATCCCAGGCTGTCAGGAACTGGTTGTCTTCGGTGCCGCGTTTGTCGGAGCATTGATCGGTTTTCTATGGTACAATGCCTTCCCTGCCCAAGTCTTTATGGGAGATACGGGTTCGCTGCCCATCGGCGGCATCATAGCCGTCATGGCCATCATCATCCGTAAGGAACTGCTCCTGCCCATTATCTGCTTCATCTTTCTCATCGAAAGCATTTCGGTTATGGGACAGAACTTCGTCGCACGTCGGGGCAATGCCATCGGCAAGAAGTACCGCTTCGTCAACCGTGCTCCCATCCACGATGCATTCCGTCTGAAGACCGAGCAATTGACACAATTACACTCCATGGACAAGATTCTATTGAAGTGGCCCAAGAGTTCGTTCCACGAGAACAAGGTGACCG
>JAEEGI010016810.1_pt1 | contig 15082 bp, 9 predicted proteins | sample 8958751 | NCBI WGS metagenome assembly JAEEGI01 (sample SAMN16246545, study PRJNA631951) | gut metagenome | biome: gut microbiome; feature: rumen; material: KS-attached | host: Bos | place: Iran: Karaj | collected 2018-10
TTGGAGCCTGTCCGCGGGAGCGACCTCGATGGAAGGCATCCATAACATCACCATCGTGACCGCCGGCACCGAGAAAAAGGTCAAGGAGAGCGTCCAGCAGATCGAGAAGCGCGTGGACGTGATCAAGGCCTTCTTCTACACCGCCGACAAGATCGTATACCGGGAGCTGTGCCTGTACAAGGTCTCCACCCCGGCCCTGCTCGAGTTCGGCGACAGCGAAGCCCTGCTCAACCGCTACCACGCGCGCATCGTGGAAATGAACAAAGTGTTCACGGTCATCCAGAAGACCGGCTACTCGGACGAGACGGCCAGCCTCCACGACGAGCTCAAGAACGTGGGCGTGCTGCAGTTCGTCCGCTCCGGACGGATCGCCGTATCCCGGGCCGAACAGGAACCCGTATTCAAATTCCTGCGCAAGCGGGAAAAGGAAAGACATCAACAACTTAACAAATAATCACGAATGGCAAAGATCAATTTTGGCGGAGTCGACGAAAATGTCGTGACCCGCGAGGAGTTTACCCTGGAGAAAGCCCGCGAAGTACTCGCCGGCGAAACCATCGCCGTCATCGGTTACGGTGTGCAGGGCCCCGGACAATCCCTGAACCTGAGGGACAACGGATTCAAGGTCATCGTCGGCCAGCGCAAGGGCAAGACCTACGACAAGGCCGTCGCCGACGGCTGGGTCCCCGGCGTGGACCTCTTTGACATCGAGGAAGCCTGCAAACGGGGCACGATCATCCAGTTCCTGGTTTCCGACGCAGCCCAGATCGCCGTCTGGCCCACCGTCAAGAAACATCTCACCCCCGGCAAGGCCCTCTACTTCTCCCACGGTTTCGGCATCACCTACAACGACCGGACCGGCATCGTCCCGCCTGCGGACGTGGATGTCATCATGGTGGCTCCGAAGGGCTCCGGCACCTCCCTGCGCAGGCTTTTCCTGCAAGGACGCGGTGTCAATTCCTCCTATGCGGTTTATCAGGACGCGACCGGACACGCCCTCGAGCGCACCCTCGCCCTCGGTATCGGCGTGGGCTCCGGCTACCTGTTCCAGACTGACTTCAAGCACGAAGTCTACTCCGACCTGACCGGCGAGCGCGGCACGCTCATGGGCGCCATCCAGGGCATCCTGTCGGCGCAGTACGAGGTACTCCGTGAGCACGGACACTCCCCTTCCGAGGCTTTCAACGAGACGGTCGAAGAACTGACCCAGTCCCTGATGCCGCTCTTCGCGGAGAAAGGTATGGACTGGATGTATGCCAACTGTTCCACCACCGCCCAGCGCGGCGCCCTGGACTGGATGGGTCCGTTCCACGATGCGACCAAGCCCGTGTTCGAGAAACTCTATCAGCGGGTCGCCAGCGGAGAAGAGGCCCAGGTCTCCATCGACGCCAACTCCAAGCCGGACTACCGAAAAGGCCTGGAAGAAGAGCTGAAAGCACTCCGCGAGAGCGAACTCTGGCGCACCGGCGCCGTTGTCCGCAAGCTCCGCCCCGAAGAAATCGACCGTTAGCCGCCTGAAAATGATCGAAATCCTGGACACCACCCTCCGCGACGGCGAGCAGACCGCCGGTGTATCGTTCAACCCGGACGAGAAACTGGCGATTGCCCGCCTGCTCTTGGAAGAACTGAAGGTCAACCGCATCGAGGCGGCTTCGGCGCGGGTCTCCCGCGGCGAATGGGATTCCTTTGCCGGAATCTGCAAATGGGCCTCCGCGTGCGGCAAGACCGGCGCCGTGGAAGCGCTGGGATTCGTTGACGGCGGAGAGTCGGTGGACTGGATCGTCTCGGCGGGAGGTCGCGTCATGAACCTTCTGACCAAGGGATCGCTGCGGCACCTGACCGGACAGCTGAGGAAAACCCCCGAAGAGCACCGGGACGACATCCTGCGGGACATCGGGCTGGCCGTCTCCAAGGGCCTGGAAGTCAACGTGTATCTGGAAGACTGGTCCAACGGCATGGCCGATTCTCCAGAGTATGTGTTTTTCCTGGTGGACGCCCTCAAGGAGGCGCCGGTCCGCCGCGTCATGCTCCCGGACACCCTGGGCATCCTGGATCCGACCCGCACCGGAGCCTATTGCCGAACCATGATCGGACGCTATCCCGGCCTGCATTTCGATTTCCACCCGCACAACGATTATGACCTCGCGGCCGCCAATGCCTACGAGGCGGTCCGTGCGGGTGTGAAAGGCCTGCACACGACGGTCAACGGCCTGGGCGAACGGACCGGAAACCTTCCGGTCTCCAGCGCCCTGGGCATCCTCAACGACCATCTCAAGGAAGAGAACACCCTGGACGAAAGCCGCCTGATGCATGTCTGCCGCTATGTGGAAACCATTTCAGGCGTGCGCATCCCATCCAACAAACCCCTTGTCGGCGAATTCGCCTTCACCCAGACCAGCGGAGTCCACGCCGACGGAGACCGGAAGGGCGGCCTCTACCAGAACGCCCTCCTGCCGGAGCGTTTCGGCCGTCACCGGCATTACGCCCTTGGCAAGACCAGCGGCAAGGCGAATATCATCAAGAACCTGGAGACCCTGGGCATCAACCTTACGCCGGAGCAGATGAAGCAGGTCACGGCCCGCGTCGTCGAACTCGGCGACAAGAAAGAGAGCCTCAGCCCGGAGGACCTTCCCTTCATCGTAGCAGATGTCTTGAAGGGCCACTTCTCCACCGTGCCTGACCGCATCCGCATCGTCAACTACACGCTTCAGCTGACCCGGGGCATGCGCCCGATCGCGCACCTGCGCATCGACATAGATGGAGAGGAATATGAAGAGTCTGCGGCCGGGGATGGCCAATACGACGCCTTCATGAAGGCAATCTGGAAAATATATGACCGACTGGGACGCCGGCATCCTACGCTGACGGACTACGTGGTCAAGATCCCTCCGGGAGGAAAGACCGACGCCCTCGTAGAGACCACCATCTCCTGGGATTGGGACGGTCACGCCTTCAAGACCCGCGGCGTGGATTCGGACCAGGCCGAAGCCGCCATCAAGGCGACGTTCAAAATGTTGAACTTGATAGAGAACAAACTGATATGAGCAATATCGACTGGAAAACCCTGGGCTTCGACGCCTACCGCACGCGCACGGTCATCGTTTCCCATTTCAAGGACGGGAAGTGGTCCGTCCCGGAAGCGACGGAAACCTTTTCTTTCACCTTCGACCCATTCGCACAGGTCTTCCATTATGCGATTTCCTGTTTCGAAGGGCTGAAGGCATTCCGGCAGAAAGACGGACGCGTCGCCATGTTCCGCCCCGACCAGAACGCCGCCCGCCTGCAACGGACCGCCGCCTACCTGGGCATGCCTTGCCCCGATGAAGAAATGTTCTTCAAGATGTGTGAAGCATGCATCCGCGGCAACATGGAATTCCTCCCGCCCTACGGCTTCGGAGCCTCGATGTATCTCCGCCCCCTGCTGGTCGGCATGCATCCCCAGATGCAGCTCGTGCCTTATCCGGAGGCCGTTTTCGCAGTGATGTGCGCCCCCGTCGGTTCCTATTACGGCGCCCACCTGAAGTCCTGCGCAGCCGTCATTCCGGGCAACTATGACCGGGCTGCGCCGAAGGGCTCCGGCAGCTACAAGATCGGCGCGAATTACGCCTCCACCTTCAAGCCCTACAAGTTCGCCCACGAGCAAGGCTATGCCGAACTCCTCTATCTCAATTCGTCCACCCGCGAATTCATCGACGAGTTCGGCTCGTCCAACTTCTTCGGTATCAAAGGCAACAAATACATCACTCCCCTATCCGACAGCGTCCTGCCATCCATTACCAACAAGACCCTGCAGCAGGTGGCCAAGGATTTCGGGATGGAAGTGGAACGGAGACCCGTCCCCCTGGAAGAACTGGAGACTTTCGAGGAAGTGGGCGGCTGCGGCACGGCCGTAGTGATCACGCCGCTGTCTCACATCGACATCAAGCCGGTGTTGGAAGAAGAGACTGTTTCCCGGGAATTCCGGTTCTGCCCCGACGGCGAAGTCGGACCTGTGTCCAAGAAACTCTACGCCCGCATCACGGCCATCCAGGCCGGAGAGACGGAAGACACCCACGGGTGGTGCCGCTTCGTTGAAGTGTAACGCCTATTCCATCTTACGGCAGCGCTCCAGCAACTCGATGATCGGGAGATGCTGGGGGCATGCACCCTCACACTGACCGCATGCGATGCAGTCGGAGGCCTTGCCGCGCCCATGGGTCGCGACCTCATAATTCCGCTCACCATGGTCCCAGGCAGGGATGAGCTGTATCTGGTTGTAGACCGAGAAAATCTCCGGAATCGGGATATCCTGCGGACAACCCTCGGTACAATAATGACAGGATGTACAGGCGATGGAACCGTAACTGGCATAGGCCCGCGTCGCTTTCCGTATCACTTCCTGCTCCTGCTCTGAAAGAGGACGGAAATCTTTCATCAGGGACAGGTTCTCTTCCATCTGGACGAGGTCGGACATTCCGGACAAGACGATGCTCACCCCGTCCAGCGAGGCGACGAAACGGAGCGCCCAACTGGCGCAAGACGCCTGCGGATCGGCAGATTTCAAGATCTGTTCCACCCGCTTGGGGGGCCGCGCCAGCGCACCGCCCTTGACAGGCTCCATCACGACGATGGTTTTACCATGGCGCACTGCGACTTCATAGCAGGCACGGGCGACAAAGCCCGGATGCTCCCAATCGACATAATTGATCTGCATCAGGACGACATCCACTTCCGGATGGGCGGTCAGCAACTCCTCCAGCAGATCCGCATCCGCATGGAAGGAAAAGCCGATATGACGGACCAAGCCTTTCTCTTTCTGCTCTCGGAGGAAATCCCAGAGATGGTACTCATCGTATTTCTTGTAGTTGTTCCGCTGAAGGGCATGAAGGAAATAGATGTCGAAATAACCGGCTCCCGTCCGTTCCAGGCTGGTGAAGAATTGCTGCTTGGCGTCTGCTTCGCAACGGCACTGCTGCCATGCGCACAGCTTCGAGGACACCGTATAACGGTCACGGGGATAACGCTCGGCCACGGCCAGACGGAACGCCTTCTCAGACTCGCCTCGGTCATAGATATATGCCGTATCGAAATGGGTGCCGCCCGCCGCAAGGAAGGCATCCGCCATCTGCATGGTCTGCGGCAGGTCGATGGCTCCGCCAGGTTTTTTCGGCAGGCGCATCAAGCCGAAGCCGAGTTTAAAATCTTTCATAGTTTCCGTTTTGTCATTTCTTGTAGTGAGGCCGGACGATGAACTTGAAGGTGTAGTCTCCGGCCGGCAGGCGCCAGGCCTCCGGAAGGTCCCATCCCTGGATGTAACCCACCCCCATCTGGCACAGGTCGAGGTTGACGAAGGTGGACCCGCTGTCTTGGTCCCGCTTCAGGTCCGCGGTATGCGAAACAGCCCCCAGCGAGAGGTCATATGCGCGGCGGGAGAAAGGAAGGGCCGTGGCCGAAAACTTGTCCTTGGAGGCGAATTCAAGGCCGAGGCCATCCGGGTCCACCACCTTGAACCAGCGCAAGCCGCCGTGGTTGGCACATTCCTGCGGCCTGGGATACGTCCAGTCAAACTGATCCTCCACTCGCTGGACATACCGTCCCATCATCGCGGCCGACTCACGGTCGGGATAATTGGCGAAAGGACCCTTGCCATAGAAGTCGATCCGGTCGAAACGCGAGGGCATCGCCAGCTCCATCCCGAAACGGAGGAGCGGAGCGGCGGAACTCACATTCTTCAGATGCTCTTCAATCTCCATCGTACCGTCGGCATTGACGAAATAGAGCATTTCCATCTCACCCAGGCCGATCACCTCCAGCACGACACGCAGCTTGCAACCGGGATACAGGCCCATGGACTTGACCTTGAACTCAGGATAGAGCCATTCCACGGAGCCATACTTCCTCACGAAACGGAGATCTTTCTCCGTCAGCGGCCGTCCGAAGCAGGGTACCAGCGGACCGGACAGGAATTGGATGCCGCCGACCTTGTACGAAATGATGGCGCCGGAATCCTCATCAAGCCGGATCTCCCAAGGGATGCGCTCCGGGGTATTACCCTCGAAAACGAGGTCATTCCCCTTTTCATTGACAAAGGTATCTCCGCCCTTGAATGCGAATGACGGCACCGCCTCGTTGATCAGGATCTGGTCATGGGCGACCTCGGTCCCCTCCGGCAGCAGGCCGTCGTCCGACTTCAGGAAATATCTCACATTCAAATAGATATCCTGGCCGATGGAAGCAATCTCATAGGCATTGAAATCCAGGTCGACCAGGGAAGTGCGCTGCGGTTCGACATCCAAGTCATCGATCCGTCCGTCCAGCAGCGGCTTGCCGTCCCCGATCAGTTCCCACTCCAGGCGATATTTCGACAGGTCCGTGAAGAAATTGTCGTTGAAGATGTGGAAGCGGCCGAAACCGGCCTCATTGGGATCCGCATAAGTCAGGATATTGCGGTAGAAGTAGGCTACTTCGTGGGCATGCGAATGGGGGGTCCGGTCTGCAGCGACGACTCCTTCGCAATTGCCACAGATATAATCAAGGTCATCGAAAGGGAAATCTCCGCCATACGCCAGGTATTCGCGGCCTTCCGCATCAGTCCGGCGCAGCGTCTGGTCGGCAAAGTCCCAGATGCAGCCGCCCTGGAACTTGGAATAACTCGTAACCAGGTTCCAATACTGTTTGAAGCCCCCCATCGAATTACCCCTTCCGTGCTCGAACTCGCACAGGATCAGCGGACGGGAAGGATCCTTGGAAAGATAAGCCTCGCAATCCTCCAGCGAAGGATACATCGGACAATAGATATCCGTGGCATACTCCAGTCCGGCCCGTTCATATTGGACGGGACGTGTCGGATCGAAACGACGCACCCAGTAATAGCACCTTTCGATATTGGGTCCGTAACCGGCCTCGTTGCCCAGGCTCCACACGATGATACAGGGATGGTTTACATCCCGCCGGACCGCCCGGGACACCCGCTCCAGATGCGGCGCCTCGAAACGGGGATGCTTGGAAAGCGACTTCGGACCGTATCCCATACCGTGGGACTCGATATTGGCTTCGGCGATGACGTAGAGGCCATACTGGTCGCAGAGTTCGTACCATCGGGGGTCATCCGGATAGTGGCAGGTACGCACCGTGTTGATATTGAGCTGCTTCATCACCCGGATATCCCGGATCATGTCTTCCTCCGTCACGACCGGGCCGCCTGTTTCGCTGAACTCATGGCGGTTGACGCCTTTGATCGTAATGGGTTTCCCGTTGACCAGCAGCTGACCTCCTTTGACCGCAACGTCACGGAACCCGAAGTCCAGGCTGACGGTTTCGAAACCCTTCTTCGAGGCCAGCGCACGTGCCTCCAAATGATAGAGGTTGGGAGTTTCTGCCGTCCAGAGGGCGGGTTGGGCGATCCGTCCGGAAGCCTTCCCGTCCTGGGAATGGAGGGACATTTCGGTGACACCGTTCCGGGAAATGATGAAATCCACGGACTTCACATCTTCCGTCAGTTCGGAATCGATCGTAAAACTGCCGTCGGCATGGGCGACGATACGGAGATCCTCGATACGCGCCTTCGGCCGGGCTTCGAGCCAGACGCTGCGAGCGATACCGCTCATCCGCCAGTAGTCCTGGTCCTCGAGCCAGGTGCCGTCGCACCAGCGGAAAACTTCGAGGGCGATCAGGTTCTCGCCGGGCCGGAGATGGTCGGTGATGTCAAAACAGGCCTCCAGCTTGCTGTCTTCACTGTAGCCGACCTCCTCCCCGTTGACCCATACGCCGACGTTGGAAGTGGCCGCACCGACATGGAGGAAGACCTGACGGCCCTTCCATGCGTAGTCCAGGCGGAACTTCCGGCGGTACTGGCCGACGTAATTGCCCTTGTCCGGTACGAACGGCGGATCCACCCGGACCTTCATGTTGTGCCAGGGATATCCGATGTTGACATAGACCGGATCGAACAGACCCTCCATCTCCCAGATGCCGGGGACGGGGAATTCATGCCAGAAAGAATCGTTGAACGAAGGCTTGAAGAAATCCAGGGAACGCGTATCCGGCGAATCGGACAACTTGAACTTCCACTTCCCGTCAAGCGACAGGACGGGACTGTCCGTATGGAAATGGGCGCGCATCGGCTCCCGGTTCCGCTGCGAAACCTCGGGCGTCAGCCAGTCTCCTTTCCCCGCGAATACGCTTTTTGACTTGGAGGCAAAGCCTGGCAGGCACAGCATCACTGCCATGCCTGCTGCTAACAATCTGAAACTCTTCATCTTCCGTTCAAAGGCAGGTCCTATTTGTTCTGGACCGGCCGGATTACAAATTCAAAATCATAGTTTCCGGCAGGGAGCAGGTACTCCTTGCGCGGAATGGCACCCCAGGAATTGACGCAGCCAAGGCCCATCTGCTTGAGGTCCACGTTGACATAAGTGCCGCCGGCACTGCGGTCGTTCTCATGCGCCTTCGCCTTCAGGTCCAGGGAATGACCGTTCTTCAGCAGGGAGAGGTCCATGTCCTTACGGGCGAACGGGAGCACGGTGACGGAGCAGCCAAGGGACGAAGAGAGTTCAAGGCCGTTGCCTCCTTCATCGATGATCCGCATCCACTTCACACCCGTGTGGGCGCCGGATTCCTGCGGACGGACATAGCCATAATGGTATTGTTCCTCTACCCGCTGGAAGTAATGGCCCATCAGGGCGGCGGACTGCCGGTCTTCATAATTTTCGAAAGGCCCCTTTCCGTAGAAATCCAGGACCGTATACTCACCCGGCATCGAGAACTCCATCCCGAAGCGCATCAGCATCGGCTCCTGGTCCAAGTCACCGCCATCCCGCATCTGCTCCTTCACTTCGACAGACCCGTCCCCATGGATGGTATAGGTCATGGTGACCTCGGCCGCCTCGCAGACCAGATATTTCGCGGTAACGATCTCGCAGCCGTCTTCCGTGACGGCTTCGAACGACTTGAGCGGGAACTCGGGATAGAGCCACTGCCTGCACTTGCGGTCAAGCTGGGCACCCAGGTCATTCTCCGTGACGGCGCGGCCGAAGCACGGCATCGGCGCGTTGACCAGGAGAGGCTTGCCGTCCAACTCATAGCAGCTCATGAAACCGGTAGACTTATCGAACGCGATTTTCCAAGGATAGGGGCGCGGCACAAGACCGGAGCCCTTCGCCGCCGCCTCTCCCGTCAGGATGAGTGCGGCTTCCCCATCTTCGATGAAGAATTCGGTGTCGGAGAATTCACTCTCGTAAGGCACGTTCTCTATAATGATCTGGTCATAAGCGACTTCGAAACCTGCCGGCAGGACGCCGTCGCGCTTCTTGAGATAGTAGTGGACATTGAGGAAGAGGTCCCCTTCGAAAGAAGCCAGGTCGTCAGAGGTGTAACCGAGTTCGACGGTCTCGGTGGTCTGAGGAGCCACGCTGAGGTTGCGCACGGAGCCCACCAGCATCGTCCGGCCATCCGCGACGATCTCCCAGTCCATCACATAGCGGTCCAGGGAGATGAAGAAGTTTTCGTTATAGACCTTGACCCTGCCCTCGCGCGCCTCTTCGGGCGTAGCGGAAGTCAGGATGGAACGATACTGGTACGCCACTTCATAGGCATGCGGATGCAGGCTGCGGTCCGCCGCGATGATGCCGTTGCAGTTGAACGATGCATCCGAAGGATCATAGTCATTGAAATCACCGCCGAAGACGAAAACATGGTCGGTGGCGCCGTCCGAACGGCTCACAGGCCAGCGAAGCGCCTGGTCGACGAAGTCCCAGATACAACCGCCCTGGAGCACGGGGTATTTCCGGAATAGATCCCAATATTCTTTCAGGCCACCCATCGAGTTACCCATCGCATGGGCATATTCGCACTGGATCAGCGGCCGGTCCTGCGGCTGGGAGGCATATTCCTCGCAAGCCCTGTAACTATGGTACATGGGGCAGAAGATGTCCGTGTACCAGTCCTTTTCAGCCCGTTCGTACTGGACGGGGCGGGTGGGATCGAACTGCTTGAGCCAGGTGTAGGTCTTCTCGAAATTGGGGCCTGCTCCAGCTTCGTTGCCGAGGCTCCAGACGATGACCGACGGATGGTTGATGTCCCGCTTGACCGCGCGCTGGGTGCGTTCCATGTGGGCCTGCTCATAGGCAGGCTCCTTCGCCAGCGTCTCTTGGCCGTAGCCCATGCCATGGGACTCGATGTTGCATTCGGCGATAACATACAGGCCGTATTTGTCGCAAAGCTCATACCAACGGGGGTCATCAGGATAGTGGCAGGTGCGCACCGTGTTGATATTGAGGCGCTTCATGATCGCGATATCGCGGATCATGTCGAACTCTGAGACGGTATAACCTTTCTCGGCGTTCATCTCGTGGCGGTCTGCGCCCTTGATCAGGACAGGCTGGCCGTTGACGAGCAGTTGGCCTCCCTTGATCTCGACATCCCGGAAGCCGAACTGCAGGTCGGCATGGTCCGTGACCTCCTTCTTGGAAGAGGCTGTGACGGAGAGCGTGTAGAGATTGGGGGTCTCGGCCGTCCAGAGCTCCGGATCCGGCACCGTGACGCTGGCGCTTGCCACATTCTTGACCGGAACGGCGCTGAATGACACATCCTCGCCCCAAGGGGAAGAGATTGTGAAGTCGAGCCGCTTGACACCGGGTGTCACCAGGGCGGTGACGTCAAAGGCACCGGAGGCAGCCGCCTTCACACGCAGGTCGCTGATCCGGTCTTTCGGACGCGTAAACAGATACGTGTCGCGGGACAGGCCGGTCAGACGCCAGAAATCCTGATCCTCCAGATAGGTGCCGTCGCACCAGCGGAAGACCTCGAGGGCGATCAGATTCTCACCGGGCACGACATACTTGGTGACATTGAAACGGGCCTCGAGTTTGCTGTCTTCGCTGTAACCGACCTCCTTGCCGTTGATCCAGACGCGGACGTTGGACGTGGCGCTCCCGATACAGAGGAAGATGTCCTGGCCGACCCAGGAGGGATCCATCACGAAGGTCCTGCGGTACTGGCCGGCGTAGTTGTGTTCCAGGGCCGGATAGGGCGGGTTGTTCTTGTAATGGCCCTTCCAGGCGTAGCCGATGTTGACATAAAGCGGGTCACCGTAGCCGTTGAGCTCCCACAGGCCGGGCACCGGCATCTCGTCCCAGGCGCTGTCATCCAGGCCGGGGGCGAAGAAGTCGCGGGAACGGGACTCGATGGTCTCGTACCATTTGAATTTCCAAGTTCCGTTTAGGGAAAGCTGTTCTCCGTCGGAGTTGAAACGCGCGCTCATCTCCACCCGGTTCCGCTGGTTGACGGCCGGATTGACCCAATCCTCAACCGCAGGTTTTTTGGCAGCCTGAAGAGAACTGGCGGCCATCAAGGCGGCCGCAATCATCAAAAGCTTACGCATACTCCCCTAGTTTCCGGCTGCGACGATGCAGGCCAGACCTGCGACAAACAGGCAGAACATCAGGGCCAGCAAGCCGTAAACGCCCTTCTTGGCGCCCTTGAATTCCTTCCAGATGAAGACGCCCCAGATCGCGGCTACCATCGGCGCGCCCTGTCCCAGCGCATAGGAGATGGCCGGACCGGCCTTCTCGGCCGTAATATAGCTGAGCGCGGTACCCAGGCACCAGATCGCACCGCCGAGCATGCCGACGAGGTGGGTCTTGAAGTTGCCTTTGAAATATTGGCTGTAGCTGACAGGCTCTCCGACGAAAGGCTTGCGCATCACGATCGTGTTGAAGAGGAAGTTGCTCAGCAGTACGCCCAGGGTGAAGAGGACGATGGCGGTATAAGGGGTCACCTTGCCCGCAGCGGGCGTAACGAAATTGGCCGTATCCATCGCACGCATCACGAAGGAAGAGAAGAAAGACATCACGACACCGGCGATCAAGGCCAGGATGATACCTTTCCGTTGGTCTGCCTTGGAGATGCCGCTGTCGCCCTTGCGGCTGGCGGCGATACCGTTGCAGATGATGGCGCAGACGACCAGGGCGACGCCCAGGGCCAGCAGCACCAGGTTGCCGGTCTTGGATCCCTGCTGGACCGCGACACGGTAGTTATTGATCACACCCAAGACCAGCGCCAGGCCCACGCCCAAAGGGAAAGCGACGGAAAGGCCGGCGATCGAGGTCGATGCGGAAAGCAGGATATTGGAAGCGTTGAAAATGATACCGCCGAGCAAGATCCAGAGTACGCTGGAAGCGGATGCCTGCTTCAAGTCGGTAAGGAAGGGACGTCCGGCCTCACCGATACTGCCCGCCGTAAAAGCGAGCAAAAGGGCGAAGAGGACCATTCCGATCACATAGTCCCAATAGAACAATTCATATCTCCAACTCTTGGCGGCAAGCTTCTGGGTGTTGCCCCAAGAGCCCCAGCAAAGCATGATGACGAAGCAGAGGATGACTGCAAGCGTGTAGCTGTTGACGATAAACATGGCTTTATGGTTTTAATGTTATTTTATTGATTCATAATGGCATCCACCTCTTCGCGGTGGGGCACGCCGGACTGTGCGCCGGGGCGCGTCACGGCGATGGAGGAAGCGATGGTCGCGAAGCGGGCGGCTTCCACCAGATCCTTTCCTTCGGACAGGGCGGTCACGAGCGCGCCGTTGTACACATCGCCGGCGCCGACCGTATCGACGGCCGTCACTTTACGGGCGGGAACGAACTCATGAACATCGGCGTTGCAGATGACGGAACCGGAACTTCCAAGGGTGACGATCACATTCTTCACACCCTGTGACAGCAGGAAATCCGCAGCCTGGAAAGCTTCATTGACGGATTCGATCTTGATGCCGGTGAGTTTCTCGGCCTCGGTCTCGTTGGGCGTAATCAGCCACAGCTTGCGCAGCACTTCGACGGGAATGGCATCCGAGAAAGGGGCGGGATTCAGAACCACCTTGACGCCCTCCCCGTAGGCCAGGTCGACGGCATGATAGACGGTCTCCAGCGGGATCTCGAGCTGCATCAGCAGGAATCCGGCCTTGCGGATCGTCTCTTCCGCGACATCGATATCCTCCGGGAGCAATTCCCGGTTGGCGCCGGGCGCGACCGCAATGCAGTTCTCACCGTCGTCAGCCACAAAAATGAGCGCCGTGCCGGTCGGCGAATCAACGCTGAACTTCATGCAGGAAGTGTCGATCCCGTCGGAAGCGAAGACTTCCTTCAGCATCCGGCCTTGCATGTCGTCGCCGACACAGGTCAGGAAGGTCACCTTGCCGCCCAACCTGCCTGCTGCGACGGCCTGGTTAGCTCCCTTTCCGCCGTTAGCCTGCATGAAACGACCTCCTCCGATGGTCTCCCCCGGACGGGGAAGGGTTTTGACGTAGGCAGTCATGTCGATATTGGAACTGCCTGCCACAACGATTTTGCTCATATCTGATGTCTTTATGATTTCAATCTTTCAAATATAAGAAAAAAAGCGGACTGATCGCTCAGTCAGCTTTTTTTGGTGATGTTATTATTTCTATGAAGTGCTGCAGGATGGCTTTCGCCTGCTCATCCGTCACGGCCAGATAGCGGCGGGTACCGGCCGGATCTTCCGTGAAGAGGGTGGAGCCCTCCTCGGTCACTTCGATGCGGCCGGGGGCGGAAACCGTGAACCAATCCCCTCCCTCGACGGCATACAGGACAGCCGTCGGATCCCAGGTAGGACGATCATACGGCATGGGAAGATAAGCCTTATAGGCCTCCACGGCCGGATGCTGCGGCGCCCAGGCAAAATCTTTTTCGATGCTGGCTGCGGGATAACGGATCTGGACTCCGACCTCGAAAGGTGAGGTCACGACCGGCGTGGGCCATTCCTCGAAGATGACTTTGGCAGCCGGGATGTCCTTCTTGACATTGTATTCATGGGTCTTCGGATTGTTGATACAACCCGCCATCGTGACCAGGAGTTTCACCTTTTTGGCGACCAGCTCCTTGCCGTTCAACGGCGAGTATCCATCCGCATCCGTCTCCAGCAACCGGATCAGGTTGGTGGAGAATCCGACGGAGGCGATGACGACCGAGTGATCCGGCTCAGCCGCCAGCAGCTTGCGATAGAGCGTGACCGCCTCGGGATAGTCCGCATAGCCCGGATGGGAACGGGCGAAGAGGGGCTTCCCTTCCGCATCTTTCAATTCCACGACCGCCTTGGCGTAGTTGACGGCTGCATCGCTTTCACATTCCGCCCCGTCCCGGATGATGCCGATCGGGATGTCCGGGTATCCGTACCAGGTATTCATGATGTCCGCAAACTCGGCCGGAGCCTCCCCGTTCTTGTTCAGATTGACAGCCAGCAGACGGATCTTGCCGGCATCCAGATACTTATAAAGCAGATCCAGCGCCAGCGCGTCGTCCACATCATTACCCAGATCGGTTTCAAAGATAACGGGAAGCGGGGAATCCCCTTCCGCGGCCGTCTTCCGGCCGCATCCCGGCAGCAACAGGGCCATCGCCGCCAACAGGAACAGTAAGTTTTTCATTTCATCATGCATTTAAGAGAATCCTGATTTCAAGTAACCAAAGATAATCATTTTTGCACATATCTTGCGCGTGTATAAACTGGCAGGCAGTGTATTCCAGGAAGCATTCCCCGAAGGGTAAAAGCTTTCGCTTCCTGAAATCCACTGCCTGCCCGTTTCGAGGCGAGGAAAAGTTTACTGCTCGTCCGGAGCTTCAGGGCCTTGAGGGCCGCCCTGCGGACCGTAACCGGGATCGCCACCCTGAGGGCCGTAGCCGGGGCCGCCCTGCGGACCGTACTGAGGTCCCTGAGGGCCTCCCTGTCCGCTCATGCTCTGGTACAGGTCGCTCATCACGCGGTTGATCTCATCGGTGTAGCGGTCGATGTCGGCGACGTTCTGGCTCTTGACCGCCTCTTTCAGCAGGTTCAGCGGGCCTTCCACGGCGCTGCGCTTGTCGGCGGGCACCTTGTCGCCGTTCTCCTTCAGGAACTTCTCGACCTGGAAGCAGAGGGCGTCGGCGTTGTTGATCTTGTCCACGCGCTCCTTCTCCGCCTTGTCGGCCGCCTCGTTGGCCTTGGCCTCATCCCGCATGCGCTGGATTTCGGCATCAGACAGGCCGCTGGAGGCCTCGATACGGATGTTCTGCTCCTTGCCGGTCGCCTTGTCGAGGGCGGACACTTTCAG
>JAEEGI010016811.1_pt1 | contig 15082 bp, 12 predicted proteins | sample 8958751 | NCBI WGS metagenome assembly JAEEGI01 (sample SAMN16246545, study PRJNA631951) | gut metagenome | biome: gut microbiome; feature: rumen; material: KS-attached | host: Bos | place: Iran: Karaj | collected 2018-10
TTTACTTTCGCAACTGCCCTTGCTATAATCTAATTACTCCTTTTTTGGGGGCGACTTGGTTTCGACGGGATACGTGGAGGCCCGGTTGCGCGCCGAGGATGCTCGTTGGCCTCGTTAAAAAACGGGCAAAACCCTAAATGCGGACGAACAGTTCGACATGGCTGCCTAAGCTCTAGAACGCTAGGCACCCACGCTTAACCCCCGACTTCCGCTAGGGGGGTACGCGAATTTAGCGGGACTTTGCCGGAAGCCCGACAGCCGGGCGGCCGGACATCGTACAAACCGGCTGCATGCCTTTCGACGGGCCCGTCCACGGACATGTCGGGAGGCGAGATCAAAACGTGGAACACGCGCGTAGACATCTGGCCAAATCTGTTTCGGACGCGGGTTCAACTCCCGCCGCCTCCACCAATTTCAGAGGCCGCGAATGGTACTAAAAATGCCCATCGCGGCCTTTATTCAGGGAAATGAAAAAGAAGCCACGAATTGGATGCCTTGCGGTTATTCTATATTGCATCGGCTGTAGTGCCTATATCGGCATTAGCGGCCAAGGGTTCTTTTGGAACACGGCTTTTCTGTGTACAAGAGGCACACACATGTCAAACGGTGTTAGCATCTTTCTTCGATGCGTTGACATCGTTACCGCTCCAGCACAAATTACAATCTTCACGCCATTGTTCATCGTCAAATACATTAGTGAACATACAGGCGAGCGTGGCCGTAGGCGGGCGGAGATGGAGCGGCAGGAAGCGGCATATGAACGATACATGAAGTTGCTGGACGAGGACTTTGATCGCATTTATGCTGAGACCGAGTTTCTGAATCCGACAAATGCGCCAGCGATGAAGGCGCTGAATAGGTGGCCTCGATGGCATTCTGGTGAATTTAATATCGAGCGCAAGCGGCGGTTCGGCGAATATTGTCTTGCGCACTCCGAACTCATGATATCGTTTCGAGAGTTATGGCGGTTGTGCGAGTTTCCTGAAGACCTGCAAAGGCGAGCGTTAACGGTGTCGCTTGAGCTTGCGGAGAAGAATCCAAGTGAAGACGTCAAATGGCTATTGTGGGGAATTATGAATGTTAGCGCTAAAGATGTGTCCCCAGGAATGGAAATCCCCTATACGTTTTCAGACGAAATGATTCAAGGTTATACCACCAACCAAATCGAAATCATCAGATGGAGCGCGCAAGAGGCACTGAAAAATCGAGATTCTTATCGTAGCTACTTACGCCGACGCGAAAATAGGCGATAAGAATATTCAATGGCCCCTATTTTTCACTGGTTCGGTTTTGTTCTCCGCCTCTACCAATTGAATCGGGGTTCGTAACTCTAATCCTTTTTTACTTTTTCCCATATTTGGCAACGAAAATGGTAAAATACAATAGTCGCGCATAGGTGCGATAACGGAACAAGGTAAAGAACATGGCTGGCATTTTCAAGGCATACGACATCCGCGGCGTCTACGGACGGGAGCTGACGGACGAAATCTTCTACAAGATCGCCCGCGCCTACGCGAAGTTCGCGAAGGTGCGCAAGGTCGTCATCGCGCGCGACATCCGCCCACACTCGGAACCCCTCTTCGCCGCTTTTGCAAAGGGCCTCAACGACGTCGGCGTCGACGTGGTCGACATCGGCCACGCCTCCACGCCCATGAGCTATTTCGCCAATGGCTCGCTCGGCGCCGACGGCTCCGTGATGATCACGGCCTCGCACAACACGAAGGAATGGAACGGCTGCAAGCTCTGCCGCGCCAACGCCGTGCCGATTTCAGGCGCCACGGGCATACAGGACATCGAGGCCATGGTCCAGTCCGGCGACCTCGGCGAGGACGCCGCCCAGAAGGGGACAATCACCAAGGTCGACATCCTCCCCGATTACATCGCCCACGCCCGCGAATCGGCCCATCTGGTCCGCCCGCTGCGCATCGCATGCGATTTCGCCAACGGCATGGGCATCTTGGAGGCCAAGGCCTTCCCCGGCACCGGCATAACCTACACGGGCCTTTACGAGACGTTTGACGGCTCCTTCCCCAACCACGAGGCGAATCCGCTCAAGACCGAGACGCTCGCGGAATTGCAGAAGCTCATCCGCGACAACCCCGGCAAATACGCCTTCGGCGCGGCATTCGACGGCGACGCCGACCGCGTCGGCTTCGTCGACGAGAAGGGCGACATCATCCCGATGGACTTCACCACCGCCCTCATCGCCGAAGACATGCTCGCCACCAACCCCGGCGCCGCCTGCTTCTACGATCTCCGCAGCTCGAAAGTGGCGGAGGAGACGATTCTCGCCGCTGGTGGGCGTCCGATGATTTCGCGCGTCGGCCACTCGTTCATCAAGGCGCAGATGCGCGAGAACGACGCCGTCTTCGCGGGCGAGCTTTCGGGCCACTACTATTTCAAGGCCAATTACACGACCGAATCGTCCGCGATGGCTGTCTTCGCGCTCGCGAACATCGTCTCCAAGGCCGGCAAGCCGCTTAGCGAACTCGTCGCCCCGCTACGCAAGTACTCGCAGAGCGGAGAGATCAACTCGAAGGTCGCCTGCGACCCGAAGGAGATTCTCGTAAAGGTCAAGGCCCAGTACGCGGGCGGGGCGGGAAAGGTCTTCGAGCTTGACGGCGTCTCCGTTGACCGCTGGGACGAGGAGGGATGGTGGTGCAACGTCCGCTGCTCCAACACCGAGCCCCTCGTCCGCCTCAACCTCGAGGCGAAGACCCCCGACCTCATGGCCGCCAAGCGCGACGAGCTTCTCGCACTCATTCGGGGGTAATGGGGAACGGGGAATGGGGAATGGAGAACCAAGAACCAGGAACCAAGAACTAGGAACCGGGAACTTTGAACTAGGAACTAACAAGGAGGACAACTCATGAACGTCAGGAAATCACTGTGCGCCGTTTGCGCGCTTGCTATTGCGGCTTCCGCCGCGCTTGCCGCCGAACAATACTTCGTCGTCTGCTTTACCGACATGGTCGGCAACAAGACCTACGAGGTGAAGACCAAGGAAGAGGTGGTCGAACTCAAGAAGCAGGTAGCTACCGAGACCAAGTTCTTCCAGAAGGCCGTCGCCAAACTACAGAAGGACTGGGAGGCCAACAAGGACGCCCATCAGTTCAAGTGGCAGGGACAGCATCTGAAGCCCCGCACGGTCAAGGAGATGGGGCAGCCATACGCCGACCGCGAAAAGGCCATGGCAAAGGCCGACAAGATGACGGACAAGGAACTCGGCCTCGACGACAAGGACAAGAAGCCCAAGTCCAAGAAAAAACTCTCCGAGAAGGAAGAGGAGAAGCTCTACAAGGAGAGAATGCGCCAGCAGGAGTTCGAGGAACTTGCCCAAGCCGTCCAGAAGGAAATCGAGGCGATGGTCGCCGCCGCGGCAGCGCCGCCTGCGAAGTAGCACATGCAACTGTCCGACCTCCCAATTGTTGTCCGCCGGCTGAAGGCGGATTTCAATTCGCACAGAGCCCCGGTCATGGATCTTGTCGCCGCGCAGACGGAAGACCCCTTCCGCGTGCTGGTCGGCACCATTCTCAGCGCCCGGACGAAGGACGCCTGCACCGCCGGCGCCTGCGAGCGACTCTTCGCACGTGCGAAAACCCCGGCGGAGCTGGACGTCTTGTCTGAAAAGGAAATCGCGGAACTGATCTTCCCCGTCGGCTTCTTCCGCACAAAGGCGAAGATGCTCAAACAACTTCCCGGCGTCCTGCGGGAGAAATTCAACGGCGTCCTGCCAGACACAGTTGAGGCTCTCTGCGAACTGCCTGGCGTCGGGCGCAAGACCGCGAACCTCGTCGTGGCCCTTGGCTTCGACAAGCCCGCGATCTGCGTGGATGTCCATGTGCACCGAATCTCGAACCGCTTCGGCCTCATCAAGACCGCGACCCCGTTCGAGACGGAGATGAAGTTGCGCGAGATATTGCCGAAGCGCTATTGGAAGGTGTGGAACAGCTATATCGTCGCCTTTGGGCAGACACGCTGTTTCCCGCGCAATCCAAAGTGCGACGGATGCCCCGTCGCCACTTGGTGCGACTCCCGGCAGTAATGGCCGAACCGTCAGGTCGTCCGGACGGCGGCGCGCATGCAGCGACGGCCGAGGTCGCGTCCCCGTTCGCGCGAGAAGACGCCGCCGCAGAGGCCGTAGCCGTATTCCATGCAGAAGGCGCACCAGCAGTTGGGGAGCCTGGAGAACCACGCGCACGACGACGTGCCCATCCGCTCGAACTGGTTGTAGCCGACGCCGCCGGGAATGTCCCACTTCGGGTCGTAGACGAGCGGTCCGCCAACCGTGGCGGCTGAGAGTTCCGAGCGGAAGCGCCGCCAACGGGCATCGAGTTCGGGGCGTTCCGGATTGTCCGGCCCCAGCGAATAGTACCACTCGTGCTCGTTGGTGCGCGACCATGGCGAATGGAGGTCGATGTAGAACACCCGCAAGCCCTTGGATATTTCCGGAATAAGTTTTTCCAAGGCGCGCACGGATGAATAACGGCCTTCGACGTAGTCGCGGTTGTAGCAGTGCGGTACCCGGTTTTTGCCTTGATCGCCCTCCTCGCAGCCATCCTTGTCCATGAACGGGATGAAAAGGCAGCGGACGTTGCCGGCGAGCCAGCGTCCCTCAGGCGTGTCCGAAAGCGCCTCCTCTATGAAGCCCTCCATTACGGGATTCGCGGAGACTTCGCAGCAGTGGTGGCGGGCGGTGAATGCGAAGAGCCATTCCGGATTGGCGCCATGACGCGGTTCTATTGTCAGCATCTCGACGTCGCGCAGACCGGACTGCGACTTGCAGAGCACGTCGCGGACAATGCGCGGATTGTCCTGAAGCGAAGCGTCGAAGTCGCGCCATTCCGCCTCGTTGTACGGAATGCCGTGTGCGAAGCGAACTTCTTCGACAACGGGCTGAAAGTCGAATTCAAAGCTGGCGCCCGGGGCGCCACCTTCCGGATTTAGCCAATTCCAAGTTCGGCCGCCGTCCGTCGAGACGGCGGGGCCGAGAGGTCCGATGAACTCGCCATTCGGGTTGTCGAACGCGAAGCGCAAAGTCCTTCCGCCTGCGCCGCGCACACGGAAGTAGAACCAGAACCAGTCGCCTCTCTCCGGACTTGAATCCGGCGAAATGGCCACGACGCCTCGCGCCTCGTCGATGTCGCGGACGCGAACATTGCCCCCGGGGAACTCGCAGTCGAGGCTGAGCTTTTGATTCATGCTAGAAAACGAAGCGGAGGACAATGGGTTCGCAGCAGACGAGTGGCGCGCCGATTTCGACGAGGGACGAGTCCTTGCGCGCGAATTCAATCGGCTCCCACTCGCCTTTTGGCGAGAGACGTTCAACGGACTTCGGCGTGCGAACGAGGCGAATCGGGAACGATTCGTCGGCGTCGTACGAAAGGCGGGTCACGGCCAGCAGTTCGGAACCGTCCGTGAGGATTCCGTGGCGGACAAGTTCCTGCTCACCGGATTCGACTATCATCTCCAGCGGAGAGCCGTTGAGCTTGTCGAGCAGGGCGATGAAGAGCTGGCGGCGCCTCGGGCGGAACATCTTGTGGTAGACGAGGTCGAGATGCCAGCCGATGACGGCCACACGGCCGCCGAGGCGATTGGTGAAGAGCGTGTGCGATGGCGCGACAATCTCCGGCGCCGAAAGGCGGTCGCCGCGGCAGAAGTTCACGAGTACTTCGACATCGTCTGAAATAGGTTTCAGGAACGAGGTTGACTCGTCCCAGAGGAACGAGTTCGAACAGGAGCCGTCCGCCGCCACCTCGCATGAGAAGTTGAAGTCAGGTCCGCCTTCCGAGGCTTCGACGCCCATGAGCGGCGCAAATCCGCGCTCCGTGAGATTGCGGGCGGCAAGTGAGTCGACAACGACCTTGTTGGCGAAAAGCGCCTCAAGCTGTGCATCGGTCATGACATCGACATCATCCTGGCGCAGCGTGAAGATGCCGCCGGTCTCGATTCCGTCGTACCTCAGCGGGAGAGCGTATACGGCCTCAATCGGTGTGTTCCAGTTTGTCGGGTAGAGTCCCGAAGCATTATGGATGGGATGGCCACCATAGCCCTCGCGCGGTCGGATGACGATGCCGGAGAGCCCCTGCCAGCGGATGCCGCGGACGATGTCTGGCAAAGCGTTGTAGAAGCCTCGGAAGTCATGGAGTCTCGCCTCGTACCGGCGTTGTGAGCCGATGTGTACGGGATGCTGGAACTCGCTCGTCCAGAGCTTGCACCCCTGGAGACCCGAAAGCATCGCGGAGGTGATGTGCGAGTGGTACATCGCGGCCGACTCGCTCATGTAGTTGTGCGGGAAGGTGTCGGTCTCGTCGATGACGTCGTCGATTCCGTCGAGCTGGTAGATGACGCGGCGCGTATTGCGGAAGGTGTGGACGAGAGCCTTTGGTTCGGCGTCGCCGTATGTGGCGTTGTTGACGCGCATGAAGGGTTTTGTGTTCGGACCTGCGAGGGCGTGGACGATTGCGTCATTTTCCCAGTAGCCGCCGCCGCAGGCGCAGAGTCCGCAGCGCATGGTTGGGTCGACGGAGTCAACCGCCTCGCGGATCATCTTCGCGAAGCCGACGACTGACTCGCGCAGCACCCGCGTGACGGTGATTGCGACGGGGTCGTCGACCGGGCCGTCGCGCAGAATGGCGTCAAGCTCCTCGGGCTTGTAGTCCCTGCCGAGCGCCTTGTTGAATTCGGCGCGGTGGAGCGGGCAGAAGCATTCGCCGGTGCGGATGCCGCAGTCGTCGTCGATGAGGAGGAGCGAGGGGCGCTCGGCGGCTATTGCGGCGATGCAGTCGCGGACGTAGCTGCGGAAGCCGGGGTCGAGCATGCAGAAGCGCGGGTTTTCCTTGCCGTTGAAGAGGACGACATGCTGCCAAGTCTCGCGCGTCAACGGAACCTTGCCATTCCAGCCGTGGCCAAGGGTGCTTTGAACGAGCACCGCGAGTTCAACACCCGAGCCCGCGATGCCGTCGCGGACTTTGCGGAAGCGTTCGCATAGGACGGGGATGAGGTCGCTCGCGGGAGTCCGCTGCGGGTGGAAGCTGAGGCTGACGAGGTAGCGGTCGATGCCGACGTCGCGGTGCTGGCGGAGAATCTCCGAAATGGCGAAGTCCTCGTGGCCCGGGAAGACTGGGATGACGTTGTAAAGGTGTGGTTTCATGGTAGGACAATTGTACATTAAACGGGGTCCGAAGGGCAAAAAAAACGGGGTCGCCATTTCGGCGACCCCCGTGGAAAACCTTCGGATCAAATTAGAATCCGATGCGGTTCTTCTTCGCGTTGTCCTCGCGGCGGCGCCAGACCGACGGCGAGAATCCAAAGACCTTCTTGAAGCTGCGAATCAGGTACGGCGCATTGCAGAAGCCAGTTTGCGAGGCGATGGCGATGACCTTCGTGTCGGTGTCCGTCAGCAGATAGCGCGCCCTGGAGAGGCGGCGGCGCATGACCTCGGCGCCAGGCGAGCGGCCGAGTTCGGCTGCGAAGGCCTTGTCCAGGCGGATGCGGGTCGTGCCGACGGCCTTGGCGATCTTCGAGGCGCTCATCGGCCTTGCAAAGTTCTCGCCGATGAAGGCGAGCGCGTTGCGGAGAATCGGGTCCTTTGCGGCGATGATGTCGGTCGACTTGCGGGTCGTGACGCCGAGAGGCTTGACGAGCTGGGGCTTCGTCGGCGCCTTTTCGCCGTTCATGAGGCGCTGGAGCAGTGCGGCGGCGTCATAGCCGATTCCGGCGTAGTCTTCGCGGACGGATGAAAGCGGGACCGCCTGGTTGGCGCAGATCATCTCGTTGTCGTCGACGCCGAGAATGGCGACCTCTTCGGGAATGGAGAGTCCGGCGGCCTGGCAGGCGTTGAGGACGCACATCGCGTCGTAGTCGGACTGGCAAAAGACGCCGAGGGGCTTTGCCGCCTTCTTCAGCTTCGTCTCGAGCCAGCGGACGCGTCCGTCGCCGAGGCCGGCGACGGGCTTGCCCGTCTCGCTCCACACCCACTTCTCCGGGCTGGAACGGCGGGCGTTCTTTACGAAGGCGTCATAGCGGTTCTCCTCGATGTGCGACCACTTCGAGGAATACCAGGCGAGGTTGGTGAAAGCGCGGTCTCCAAAATGTTCTGCCGCAATCTTGCCGACGGCTTCGTTGTCGCCGGTGACGCGGGGGAGGCTGATGTCGGGACGCGCCAGCATCATGTCCACAACGGGGATCTTCTTGCGCCGATAGCGCTGTACGGCCTCAGCCAAGGCCTCGTTTTCCGCTGAAAGCATGACGATCACGCCGTCGCCTTCCCAGTCGACGGGGGGGCACTGGGGGGCCTCGACGGTGAGGTACCAGCCGTGTTCACGTGCGAAGCGCGCAACGCCCGCATAGCGCGGCGTCGGCACGGGATTTGCCAAAATCAGAACGTTGAAAGACTTTTTCATAATGTGAATATTATACCAAATTCCAAAAAATAAGCAACCCCTGTCGCACGGCTTTAATAAAGCACGAAACGCATATGTTGCCGCTTTCATTCAATTTGCGATAGGAAAACTGCAACACTTTTCGCATTGCAGAGCCTTTCGCGGTTTGGTAAAATTACAACATGCACAAAGATGTTCTCTCGCTTCTGAAACTTCCGCTCATCGGATGGAACGGCAAATCTTTCGCATCGCAGGCGTATGATGCGGTTTTCGCGCGTATTGTTGAGGCGGACCGCGCCGCTGACGACGCATGGGATGGTCTCGCCTCGCCCGAGGACCTGCGCGTCCGTCAGGCGGAGTTGCGCGAAAAGGGACTGGCCTCGTTTGGAGGACTTCCCGCGCGAACGCCGCTCAACGCGCGAACGACCGGGATCATCCAGCGCAAAGGCTACAAGATTGAAAAGATCCTTTTTGAGAGCAGACCCGGCTATTTCGTCACGGGCCACCTCTTCGTTCCGGATTCCCCGGAATTCAAGCCCCCGTATCCCGGCATTTTCATTCCCTGCGGCCATTCCGGAGAAGGCAAGGCCGGCGACGGATACCAGCGGGGCGGTGTGCAGGGCGCGCTTGCAGGATTCGCGACATTCGTCGTCGATCCGACTGACCAGGGCGAGCGCTTCCAAGCCGGAAGAACGCTGATTTGCGGCCACGGACACCAGCACACCGGCGTGCGCGCCCACCTCCTTGGCGAAGGACAGGCGCAGTACCGCATCTGGGACGCCATGCGCGCCATAGACGTTCTTTGCGAGCGGCCCGACGTCGACCCCGAACGCATCGGCGCGATGGGCATGTCCGGAGGCGGCACGATGACCGCCTACATCTACGCCTTTGACGAGCGCGTGAAGGCCGCGTGCCCCTCCGGCTTCCTGACGACTGTCCGCGACACCTGCCAGGAATGCGGTCCGCAGGATGCCGAACAAGTGCTTCACGGGCAGCTGGCCTTTGGCCTCAACCACCTCGGCTACATGCTCATGCGTTACCCGGCCGCCGCATGCCCGTCGTTCACGCGCGCCGATTTCTTCCCTTTCCGCGGCGCCCTGGCAACTTTCGGGCGCATGAAGAAGTTCTACGAGGCGAGAGGCGTCGGCGAACGTGTGTCCTACATCGAGGCCCCCGGCCCCCACAACTGGTGCGAAAGCTCGCGCATCGGCTCCCTTGAATGGATGCGCGAGTTCCTCAATGGCGAAAAGGGGACCTTCCCGTACGACCCAATGGCGCACTGGCGCGAGAATTCAGGATTTCTCTACAGGAACGCCGATTGCGGCATCGCCTTTGAACCGCAGGATGTAGGTTTTGTGGTGCCTAACGGCAGTATAACCGACCTGCCCGGCGCGCGCACGATTTACGACATCCTCCGCGACAAGTACCGCGATGCCGTCGCGGCGCGCCCGCCGCTCACGCGCGACGCCGTGCTCAAGGCGCTGGGTCCGCTCGGCCCCGCCCTGCGTGAAGTCCTGCCCGTCGACGAACAGCGGCCAGACGACGGAAATGCGGCTTCATGGCGCTGCATCCGCAAGACACTCGTCTACGACGATGGCACGCTGGTTCCCTATATTGCTTTCATGCCTCATGAAGTGAAGGGGCGCCCCGTCCTTCTCGTCGCGGAGGCCGCGCGTGCCGCGCTCGCCTCCGAGGTCCAGGGCTATCTGGCGCTGGGCCGCCCCGTGGCCGTCACCGAACTTCGCGGACGAGGCGAGGGCTCCGCCACATACAAGCGCGGAACAGAGAGCTTCCACGCCCAGAAAGGCCCGGACGAAGAGCTGGCGCGAATGCTCGACCTCCTCGGCGAGTCGCTTGTGGCCTGCCGCGCGCAGGACATCGCCAATTGCGCCGCCGAACTTGCCGCCGATAGCGGAATGCGGAATGGGGAACGGGGAACGGGGAAAGGGGAATGGGAAACGGGGAACGGGGAAAGGGGAAAGGTGGAACTTCGCGCATGGGGGGCGGCCGCAGTTCCGGCTGCGCATGCCGCCTATCTCTGGCAGGAGCGCTTCGCATCCGTCGACGTGGTGCGTCCGCCGGCTCCGTGGGCGAAGGCCTTCGAGGACAACGCCTACGACCCGCGCTTCGCGAACTGCGTATTCGGCGCGCTGAAGGTCTATGACTGGCCCGATTTGCTTGCCGCCTCCGGCCTTTCAGCTCAGGCAGGTAGGGACGCGGTTGTCGCGTCCGACGTCCTCGACGAGCTTCTGCCGCGTCCGCGGCGCATTACGCGGCTTGACGGAAGTGCTCCTATCCGCTATCTCGCAGACCAGTACGCCCATACATTCAATCGAGGCAGGATTGAGGGCGCGCCTGACGACAGGCAGGAGGAGGCGTATTCGATTCGTTTTAGCCCGCGCGGCATCAATGTCGTCGCCGGCGGCCGCCTCGGCGAACTTCGTGCCCGCGCCACCCTCGAGCAGATATCGCGGCTGACGAACAAGGACGACCCAATTCCAGCCTGCGAAATCGTCGACTGGCCGGAGCTGCCGCTCCGCGGCGCGATGCTCGACACGGGGCGCAACTTCGTGGCGTTCGAAGCCCTCAAGGACCTCGTCGACCACCTCGCGCTCTACAAGATGAACGTTTTCCACTGGCACCTGACCGACTACTACGGCTGGCGTCTGGAATCGAAGCTCCACCCCGAACTCCAGTCCGACCGCGCGACCGCCAGGCAAAAGGGCTGCTTCTACACGCAGGCGCAGTTCCGCGAGCTCGTCGACTACGGCTGGGAGCGCGGCGTCACCATCGTGCCGGAGCTCGACATTCCGGGCCACACGCTTGCGTTCAGGCGCGGAATCGGAGTCGAGAAGATGCGCGAGGAGAAGGTGCGCGGCATCATCGACGAACTCATCGACGAACTTTGCTCGCTCGCACCGGCCGAACGCATGCCGTACATACATCTCGGCACCGACGAGGTCGACCTCGGCTCTTCTGGCGACGGTGTGGAGTGGGTGCCGCACGAGTGGATTGCGGAATGGGCCGCGCGAGTCGCCGCGAATGGACGCACCCTTCTCGGCTGGTGGCCTGGCGAGCGCATTGAGACCGATTGCCCGCAGATCAAGGAGATCTGGGGCTGGGCGCACTACCGCAAGCCCGATGAGCGCGCCGAATACGGCAAAGCGCCCTATCTTGATTCGACCGAGTTCGACTACATCAACCACATCGACCCGTTCGAAATGCTGAACGCCGGGGCCTTCCAGAAACCCTGCAAGTGGGGTCCGCGCGAAAACCGCCTCGGCGCCATGGTCAGCGCCTGGCATGACGACGCCATCGCCGAGAGCGAGGACTATTTACGCCAGGTGCCGCTCTTCGCCGCGATTACCATCTATTCCGACGCCTTCTGGAACGGCCGTGACAACGCCCGCCCCGAATACTTCACGCATCTTCCAGCTCCCGGCACGGCCGACTTCGATTTCGCCGTTGACCTAGAGCGGCGCATTCTCGCGCAGCGCGACAAGGTCCTTGCCGGTCTCGCACACCCCTTCCAGTACGTCGCCCAGACCCAGATGCGTTGGCGTCTTTCGCTTGCGGACGGCACCGTCGTCGCCACGGACATCCCGCAGGCGACGGTCTACCCGCACCGCGTCCTTTTCGACGACTCGCTCATCTCGGCCGACGAAGGCACGGCCATCATCGAGACCTGGGTGCGCAGTCCCGAGGAACAGGATGTCCAGGCATGGATCGGGACAACTGGCTTCGCCCGCTCAAGCGGCCGCTATGTCGACGGTCCCGTGCCCGCGCCCGGCGAATGGAACCGACATGGCGCGACAGTCGAGCTTAACGGGGAGAAGATTCCCGGGCCGAACTGGGCGCACCCCGGCGTCTCCGGCCGGGAATCGCGCGAGGTGCCGCTTACGGACGAAGACTACTTCTACCGCCCGCCGCACATCGTGCACCTGAGAGCCGGCTGGAACCACGTCAGAATCACCCTTCCGAAGCCGAAGACAGACTTCGTCGGCCAGAAATGGCTGGGAACTTTCATCCCCGTCCTCGGCCCAACCGACCAGCCGCGCGAAGTGCCAGGCCTCGTCTGGTCCAGCACCCCGCAACACTAACCAGGAACCAGGAACTAAGAACCAGGAACTTCAAGGAGAACTCCCATGAACGTATACATTGGCAAGGACAAAATGGACATGGCGCAAAAGGCCGCCGATTTCACGGCCGAGCGCATGCGCAAGGCGATCGCCGACCGAGGTGAGGCGCGAATCATCGTGGCGACGGGCGCGAGCCAGTTCGAATTTCTCGCCGCGCTGGTAAAGGAACCCGGCATCGACTGGACGAAAGTGACGGGCTTCCACCTCGACGAATACGTCGGGCTACCCGTGACCCACAAGGCGAGCTTCCGCGCCTACATGCGCGAACGCTTCGTCTCGAAGACCCCGCAGCCGATGAAGGCCTTCAACGAGGTCAACGGCGAAGCCCCCGATCCAAAAGCCGAAATTGCGCGTCTCCAGGGCCTCATCCGCGAAGCGCCGATTGACGTCGCCTGCGTCGGCATCGGCGAGAACGGCCATCTGGCCTTCAACGATCCGCCCGCCGACTTCGACACCAACGACGCCTACCTTGTTGTCGATCTGGACCACAAGTGCCGCATGCAGCAGGTCGGCGAAGGATGGTTCGCGACCGAGGACGACGTCCCGAAACAGGCCTTCTCCATGTCGATCAAGCAGATCATGTGGGCGAAGTCAATCTGCTGCACATGCCCGGACTCCCGCAAGGCAGAGGCCGTCAAGGGCGCCGTCGAAGGACCCGTCACGAACCTTCTCCCGAGCTCCATCCTCCAGATGCACCCCGACTGCGGCATGTTCCTCGACCCCGCCTCGTCGGCGCTGCTTAACCGTTAAGCCGTTTGTTCGTTGCATCGTTTCATCGTTGCATCGTTGGGCGAATTAACTTGGAACCGGGAACTAGGAACCGGGAACTGGGAACTACCATGGACTGGATTGATCTTCAAGTCAACGGCTACGGGGGAATCAGTTTCAACGCCTCCGGCCTCACGCCGGAAATGACGCTGGAAATCACGCGTCGTCTCGCCGCGGAGGGCACTGCGGGATATCTGCCGACCCTTGTGACGGTCGATCCCGACATCCTGATTCCGAACATCCGCGCCGTCGTCGCCGCAAGGAAGCGCTACCCCGAATGTGAGAAGGCCATTCTCGGCTTCTTCATGGAGGGGCCCTTCCTCTCGCCGGAGCCTGGTGCAGTCGGCGCGCATGACGTCAACTGGGTCCGCCCTCCCGACCTCGCCCTCCTCAACCGGTTTCAGGACGCTGCCGAGGGATTGATCCGAATGGTCAACGTCGCGGCGGAACTTCCTGGCGCCACGGACTTCATCCGTGCGGCGAGGGCCTCCGGCGTTGTCGTCACCCTCGGCCACCAGATGGCGCACGAGCCGGAAGTGCTCAACGCCGCAATTGAGGCCGGGGCGAGCGCCTTCACGCATCTCGGCAACGGACTTCCCAACCTCATCCACCGACGGGAGAACGTGATCTGGGAGGCGCTCGCGGACGACCGAGTCACCGTGATGTTCATTCCCGACGGACGCCACCTGACGATTCCAATGCTCAAGGTCTACACGCGCGGCGTGCCGATCAAGCGCCTCGTCGCCGTCTCGGACGCCCAGTTCGTCGCCGGCCTCCCTCCCGGCGACTACGACGTCGGCGGCGTCCATGCCCGTCTCGAACCCGACGGCCTCCTCTGGAACCCGGAGCGCAACTGCCTCGTCGGCGCCACGACACCTCTCGCGAAAATGATGGTTCTGCTGCAAGAAAAGGTCGGCCTCACGCCCGACGAATGCCGCGCAATCGGCCATGACAACCCACTTCGCCTTATTTCGATTTGACACGCGGCCCTTTTTTAGGTAAAATCTTTATTCACATTTTTAAGGTTGCCATGTCCAAGCGCACTCCCGACGTATTGGCAGGCGTTCAGCAAGGAAAGTTAGCACTATGGAAGCGTATGCAGTCGTCGAAACCGGCGGTAAGCAGTATCGCGTGACTGTCGGCGAGAAGCTCGAGATCGAGCGTCTCGACGCGGAAGTTGGCAAGGACGTGGAGATTTCCACGGTCCTCGCCCTCTCGGATGGCAATGAACTCAAGATTGGCGCCCCCTACGTCGAAGGCGCCAAGGTCGTATTCACGGTTGACGAGGAGACCCTCGGCGACAAGGTCGTGAACTTCAAGCGCCGCCGCAGGAAAGGCTACGAGCGCAAGGTCGGCCACCGCCAGAAGCTTCTCGCCGTCACCGTCAAGTCTATCGCGTAACGCGGGGAGATTTTCGAAATGGCAAGCAAGTCACACAAGACCAACGGCCGCGACAGCAACCCCTGCCGCCTCGGCGTGAAGCGCTATGACGGCCAGGCCGTCCTCGCGGGTTCGATCATCGTCCGCCAGCGCGGCACGAAGATCCACCCGGGCGCCAATGTCGGCATCGGGCGCGACCACACGCTCTTCGCCCTCAAGGATGGCGTCGTCGACTTCATCAAGGACGGCAAGGTCGTCACGATCAAGCCCGTCGCCGAAGAAGCGAACGCCTAGTCCGGGGATGTCCCCCACCCCCGTCCGCCCTGCGGATTGAACGCTCGAGGACCGCGCAATGAAGGAACGTCTGTTTGTCGATTGCCAATCGGTCCATGTGAAAGCGGGAAGGGGCGG
>JAEEGI010016812.1_pt1 | contig 15081 bp, 7 predicted proteins | sample 8958751 | NCBI WGS metagenome assembly JAEEGI01 (sample SAMN16246545, study PRJNA631951) | gut metagenome | biome: gut microbiome; feature: rumen; material: KS-attached | host: Bos | place: Iran: Karaj | collected 2018-10
TGGTCGAGCGGGTCATCCGCATTGACGTTTTCCAATTCGTCCACGGTCATCATCAGGCGGGTGGTGGTCACGAGCAGCGCCTGCTCGAACGCCACATCCGTCGGGCGTGCCCACGGTGCGGAATAAAACCTTTTCCCTTGTTTCTGATCGTTCATAGCTATCCAGATACTAGAATGAATCCGTAATCATTGCCAATCCCTTGATTCGGGACCGGCAAAGTTACGCAATTTTTCTGAAAAGATGTATTTTTAAAACCGTCATGGCCGGCCGCAATTGCAAAATCGGCCAAAGTGCACAGCAAAAGGACGACCACCGAGCAGCGGGAGGTGTTCGACAAGATCGTGACTTGGTAGCCCGCGCCGGCAGCCTTGCCCCGGAGCACAAAAAAAGCGACACCCGCGCGGGTGCCGCTTTCAGTGAGTATCTTGCCGAGCCTTACGGTCTCGTGTTGGTCTTGGAGTCGTCGTACCGGACATTGCCGTCCACGACTCCCCGCTTGAAGATGTTCGTGGCCTTGCTTTCGGCATGGCGGACCAGGACGTCGATGTTATCCTTCTTCTTGTTGTCGAAGGTGAACGGATTGGTGATGCTCGACGTGTTCGTGTACTGGGGATCGGTCTGGGGATCATAGCTCCAGCTCCAAGGCTCCTCGGTGATCCGATAGACCACGTCCTTCTGCTTGGTTACGGCGCTTTCGCCCGTACCTTCCTTCACTTCCACATTGGCGGGCAGTCCGATGACCTTCACGATGGGATCCGTGGTCTGCCCCTGGCGCTTGGTGACGAAGACCGTGGAGACATAGTGCCACTCCGTCAAGTTGGCGACATTGACGTTACCTTCGGGGAGGATGGCTCTCTCGATCTTGAACTTGGCGCTCTCGCCGGGCTCCAGGCCGCTCTTCGTGATATGGATATTGACCGGAAGGCTCACGGTAGGGCTGATATAGGGAACCAGGGCGTTCTGCTCTCCGTCGGTGATGAAAATACCGGAGCCGGCAGCGTTCGTTGCCACGTTCGGTCCACCCACGGCGTCGGGATTCATCTTGATGGGGATCATGATGATGATCTTGTAGCCCTGGTAGCCCTTGATATTGGCGGGATCCGCATTCTCTGCGGCCGTGTGCTGTTTCGGATCATAACCGTCCTTATAGATCGGTCCGCAGAAGCAGCTGCGGTAGTCGAAGCCTTTCACCTTGATTTCCCGGGTTCCGGAAAGGGTGACACTCACGTTTGCATCCACCTTGATGGGATCCCCGGTAGGCGTGCCGTTGGCATTAAGCACCTTGTAGGTATAGTCGGCAGGCGTATGACCCTTCAGGTATTCCTCTTCAAATACGTACTCACCGTTCTCCATGTGATCCAGTTTTGCGAAGAAAAGCTTGACGACGCTGGCAACATTGTCGGTATTCGTACCATCAGGAAGGATGAAGCTGTTGGAGACGACGTCCACGTTCGCGGACGCGGCGCTGAGGGCCGTCGAGGAACCGCCGGCCTGGCTGGCGATTTCCGTGAACACGGCCGTCAGGTCGACCGTTTCGCTGGTCGCATCCTTGTAGAAACCCAAGCCACTGTCGAAATCGGATCCGGGCGAAGTCATGCTTGACGCGGAGGGCGCGTTGGAAGACATATAATTCATGAATTTCCAGACGTTGTCTCCATTATGGGTCGTGGAGAACAATCCCACCGTGAACACCGTGGCGCCATACCCCTCGACGTCTGAGGTCGAAGGATCGTCCTCTTTCTTGGTCTTCAGCGCCTGGGTGATGCCATTATTATAAAGCGTATTCGTGCTTGTTCCCGACCAGTAGGGTTCACCATCGGTGAACAACACGACCGTCCGGGTGGAACCGGTCTGGGCATAATTACCCAATTGCGTGTTGGCAGCTTCGAGTCCCCGATCCTGGCGTGTATTGCCAGCCAGGACGATCTTATCCACTTTGTCTTTCAGCGTGGCGGCCTTCCCATCTCCCAGATCTCCCACATTCAAAGCATTCACGACAGAAGCGGTCCCGGCGAACGTGATGATGGAAATGCGGTTGCCAAGGCGGCTGTCCCTCTGCTTGTCATTGGTCGGATCATCGTCGTCGTCATCCTCGTACTCGTCGTTGTGGTCGATCACGTCGATGAAGGCCTTGACGGCGGTTTTCAACGCATCGATCCTCTCCCTCTGACGATAGTGGACGAGGATTCCGGCGTAAAGAGTGGTGGTGTTACCTGTAACTCCGGCGGGCCGGGTGGTGCCGGCTACGGTGCCATCGGGATTGAGGTAGTACTTGGTGCCACCATCTTCGTAGTACAGGTAATATTTCGTATTGTTACCGGATCCCGAGGTTTCCGTCCCGATCTGTTTCCGGTTGGCCGCATTGTTCTCTGCACCCGGGGCCAGATAATAGAGGTTGCTCTTGTATTGGTTGATATATTTATAATTGAACGGTTTGGCTTCACCGGCACCATTGGAAGAGTTGATGTGGTTGAACACATAATTGACATCCAGGAAATAGTCCATGTCGGTACCTCTGTAACTGCACATGGAACTCGAGATGTCCAGCACAAGCACGATGTCCGCAGGAACGGAAGTCTGGACAAAGGTGGCGTCACCCGTTGCGAAGGATTCCAACTTGATCCAGTAGGTGCCGTCCGACTGAGGCGAGGAGATGTTCTTGCTGTATCCGAAGCTGGCGCCGTCATCGACATGGACTCCGTTGTCCTTGGGCCACAGGAGGGTCGTACCATGCTTGGGATCCTTGATTTGTCCGTCGATGGAGTATTGACCCTGGGCGCTGGCCATCGGAGAGAAAGCGAGCAGCACCGTGGCGGTGAGAATGATGCTATATAACTGTTTCATTGTGTTTCCTCCTTAATTTGCAGGTTTGATGACAGGCGTCCTGCCGAGGGCGCGATACCAGGCTTCCGTCCAAGTATATTCAGTACCGTCGAGCTTGACGGCAGAGATAGCCTGCGTGGCGATCTCCAGTTCGAAGTGCATTTGTTCCGTGTCCATCTCCTCACCGGCAATCGCGGCAGCGGGAGCGATCTTCGTTTCATAGGACGTGAAGAGAGCGGTCCCCGTGGCATCTCCCGGGTTGACTACCTTCGTGTAGTAATAGTAGTCGTCGTCGCAAAGCTGCCAGTCGTGGTCGGGATTGGGCGTATAGAAACTCTTTCCAGCTCCGTAGCCGGGAAGGCCGACGAACTGACCGTGCGAATACTCGCCGTTCACGAACTGGTCCTCGTACCAACTCTGGACAACGTACAGCTGGTTGATTTCGTCGGTGAAACCGAAGACGGGATTGTTGTTCTTGTCGAGCCACTGGCCCACGATGGCGGCGCGGATGAACGCTTTGGTGTTGCCCGTGTTCGTGATGGTGACGCCGCTCTTGGTGGCACCCGAAAAACCATTTTCCGGGATGGCGCTATCAGGAATATTGACGGTATCGGAAATCTTCACGTTCACCTCGTCCAGCTTGAAGGTGTAGGTGCGGAGCTGGCCGGCCTGCCAGTTGGAGGCGTGGAGGCTGGTGAGAGGAATCTCCATGGTCTCATCCTTGCCGTTCATCGTATATTCGATCTTGAGGATGGCGCTGGAATCCTCCGTGCCCTGGGGAATGAGCCAGAAAGTATAGGAGGCGTCGGCCTTGTTCAGGTTCTGGCTGACGCCGGCGCCGAAGAAGGAGTTGGCGAAGTTGTTGCCGGCGTGGGTCGTGGCGTCATAGGTGACCAGATCGCCCTCCTGGTAGGTCTGGTAGATGGTGTTCGGCACCTGGACGGTCGTGGCTTCATCGCCTTCCCCGACGGGGGTTTCGACTTTCGTGACATCCAGGTTGCTCCAAGCCACCGTGCGGGGGCTCGTGAAGGTGAGGGTGCCGGTGTTCTTCAGGCCGATGAAGGAGATCTTGTGGATCTGGATGTTGGCCAGTTCGGCAGTCGTGTTCTTGATGGCGAACTTAATGCCTGTGAGCGCGTGGTACAGCTTGACCGGAGCACCCTGCGGATAATAGTGGCCCAGATACTGCTTATGGTTCATCTTGATGCCGCCGAAGATGATGTCTTGCTGCGCGGCCGCAGTGGTGGGAGAGGTGTAGCTCGCTGTCACCACGCCTGCGTTGTAGCTCAGGTTGCTCACGCCGTTGGCCGTCATGTTCGCAGGCATATAAAGGTAGAACTGGACGTCGGTCGTCTCGTCCTCCCAGATATTCACGTCATAGCGGTGCTGGTAGGCCCAGCCGTCGGCGCTCGGTTTATCGTCCAGGCGTGCGTAGGAGGCGTCGACACCGCCGGCAGCGTCCGTATGGACACCCAGCTGGTCCTTATAAAGGTAACCGACATTCTCCGTATAGACAGGCGTACCCCGAGTTTCCGGGGCGTTGGAATCAAGGTCCACAATCGCTTCTTCCAGGAAGAGGTTGAGATCGTTCACGGTGCCGAGCGGGATGGACACACCCTGTTTCACGGAGCTTACAGCTTCGGACCGGGTCTCAGCGCCCTGAAGGGTAAAGGCAATCTCATTTTTGTCAGCGGATCCTCCCCGGAAAGACTGTTCCTGCTGGCAGGAAACCAGGGTGACGGCGGCCAGCGCCGCCAGGTATGCTTGCTTTCTCATAGGTAGGCTCTGTTAGTATTCGAAATACATTTCGCCGCCGGGCTGGTCGGCGCCGGTGACTTCGGCATTGATGTTTCGCGTTTCATCCACCTGCAGGAGCAGGCGTGCTGTTGATACCAGCAGCGCTTTTTCGATCGCCACATCCGTCGGAACCGACCGAGGAGCGTCGTAATTTCGCTTTGTCTCGTTTCGTTTCATAAAAATATTATTAGCGTTGCAAAGGTAGCCCAGGAATTTCAAAAAATTCTTAAAAAAATTTATTAAAAATAGACCACGCTTTCACTAATCCGCTAAAGCGCCCACTGGAGGCGCCTAGAACGCGATTTCGGCCTAAACGCCTTGCTCTAAGGATGATACATTATGAACGAAATGTGAAAATGTAGTCGCTCCCCAATTTTGAAAGGCTCAAAAGAAAGGGAAAACTGCTAAAAAACGGCCATTTTGCAATAACGCGTCACAGCCATCAAATAATGACCAATACGACGACCTGTCGACCAAAGGCTCGCAAAGAGTGTCCGGCGGCCTACCGGAAGATCGATTCCTTAATATAATAAGGTGTAGAATCGACAAGAGTACGCAATGGAGCGTGTTCAGAGCAGGAATTACAGGGTTTTATCGCACGCAAGTGCGTGAAGATGAAAGAGGTGTATAAAATTTTTTAACAAAGAGAAATCGGTCATTTTTTACAAATTTTCTTGCAAGAAAACTTTAAAAGCAGTAATTTTGTCAGTTGAATATTGTGTAGAAACGGGTATGAGCGGGCGATAATTGTGCACTTCGCATAACAGGCATTATGCGTAGATGCACGTAACATATTGACTATAAGTGCATTAAGGAAGCACGAAAACGAAAAGAGATTAATTAAATATAACAAACTAATGAAACATCGGAACCAAATGAAAAGGACTTATCGTTCCCCTCTGTCCTTACCGACCGAGGTAGCATTCGAGCAGGCGCTGCTCGTGACGACGACCCGTCTCACCGAGTATGTCGACGAAGCCCACAACATCAACGCCGAAATCGACGGCGCTGACGAACCCGGCGGCGAAATGTATTTCGAGTTCTAACCGTTAAAAATGTCAGAAATGAAAAGATTTTTTTACGCTTTGATCGCAGTTGCCGCGACGCTTTCTTTCGCGGCTTGCAACCAGGAGGAAGACATTGCTGGCGGTTCCAACGGCAAAAACACGCTCGCCCTCACGGTCGGCGCGGCTACCCGCTCCGAAGCCGGAATGCCCCTGATCCGCAAGGGCGCGAAGCTTTCCATGGGTGATCCGATCGAGGGCCAGGCCCTCTGCCTTGAAGAGACCATCACTTCCCTCGACGACCCCACTTTCTTCTCCACTCCCGAGACGAGAGGCACCCCTGTCTATACGGAGAACTTCGCTACCATTTCCGGCGGCTCCTTCAAGGGACTTGCGTTCCAGGACGGTACTTTACAGAACGTAAATGCGGCTGCGGCTACCTATCCGAAGGGCAAGTGGGCCGATTTCACGAAGAATGGCGAGGTCTGGGAGCACAGCTATGAGTGGGATCCCTGGTACGACCAGGACGCGCTGCTGTTCTATGCCAAGATGCTGACGGAGGACCCCGATCCCTCTCATGCCGGCCAGCCCATCGGCGTCATTGCGACCAGTTACCGTTTCCTGAATGACGATACGGCCGGCCAGCGTCTGACTTTCTCCTATCGCTCTCCGTTGAGCGCCGAGGAGCAGCAGGACATCCTCTTCGCCGCCCGCAAGATCACCAAGCAGGAGGCCAAGAAGGCTGTTCCGATCCTGTTCTACCACGCCCTCACCGGTGTGAAGTTCGCGACGGGACATTCGAATGACACCAGCGCCAAGACGTACATCAAGAGCGTCGCCATCTCCGGCATCTACGGCTATGGCAAGTGCACCGTGACCACGACCGCCGAGGGCGGCGACTATGTCGACATCGCCAGTAATTATTCTTCCGCCAGTGCGGTCAGCTGGGATAAGAGCTATAATGGCGTGAACGGCGCGGATGCCGTTTACTACCAGGAGTTCCCCGAGACCCCCGTCACATACACCGGCGGCAGCTTCGGCACCGCGGGCAACTATCCGAGCAGCTTCTCCGCGGCCGGCAACAAGAACAACCTCAATGACGCCGACGCTTCGCTGACGTTCTGGTTTGTCCCTCAGACCCTTACGGACGCCACCCAGATCGAGATCGTGTTCGAGATCGAAGTTGGCGGCAAGCGGAAGGAGTACACGAGAGTGGTCAAGGGCACCGATCTCAACAACATCGACTGGAAGGCCGGCGAGCTCCGCACCTATACCCTCAAGGCCACCGAAGTCGACGTGAAGATCGAGGACGAGGTCCACGGTTTCGTGAAGGACAATGTCGTCATCACCAACACCGGCAATGTGGAAGCCTTCATCCGCGCGCACATCTCCGCGAACTGGTGGGGCAAGGCCGACGGCGTCGACGGCATCGCCATGGGTTACAAGTCCAACGATGACGACACCGCTCCGCTCGAGCCGATCGACTATGTGGATTCCTGGCAGATGGTCGGCACCACCGGCGACAACTACGGCGGTGTGTTCACGGGCCTCCCGGGCAGCGCCAAGTGGGTGCACGCCAAGGACGGATACTTCTACTATACCGACCCTGTGGCTCCGGGCGAGCCTACCGGTTCCCCGCTCTTTACCAAGTATGAGCTGGTGACCACGGATCATCCCGTGCCCGTCATCTGGTACCTCTCCACGAACAACGGCCTCGTGAAGTTTGACAAGGTTCACCTTGTGATGGACATCCCGGTGCAGGCAATCCAGGCGAAGAAGAACGCTCAGGGTGAATTCGTCGGCTATAAGGATGCCTGGGCAGAGGCCGGCGTGACCGTCGTGACCGAATAATCCTGCCTAGACAGCAGATTAACGAATGAAAAGACAAAAGGTTATGAAAACGATTCATAATTCTTTGATGGCCCTTGCGGCCTCTCTGCTGCTTGCCCCTGCTGCCTATGCACAGACTGATACCCCGGTTCAGTATCAGCACGAAAAGTACGCTCTGGAGAACGGCGTTGGCTTCAACAAGTACCTCGTTTCCCAGACTCCGAACGCGAACAGTGAATACACCCTCCGCTTGGAGACCTTCGTTACCGGCAGTGTGAAGGCGACCGCCATCCCCACGGACTTTGTGCTGGTACTGGATGCCTCGGGTTCCATGAAGTATGACTACCGGCCGGGCAACGTGACCATGCCCAAGAATAGCTTCGATGCGGACTGGTCCAAGGTTTCGCCTTATTTCCTCAAATGCGAAACGGATGATGAATATTCCCGGCTGAGCATTTATTATGGATATAAGAACGGTTCTGTCGGCTCTGCCGGAAGTGGCTCTACCGCCACCGCTTCAAGCCGAGTCGCGACCAGGTCTTACTATGCGCTTTTCGCGGATGAGAATAAGACAACCAATTGCAGCTTGTACTATCACGTGGAGAGCACCAGCAATGCAGGTTACTACAAGATTTTCCGCAGGATGTTCGATGCGGCTGACGGCCATCTGCTCGAAGGACCGGCAGATCCGAGTACGGCATCAACGACTGCCTGGAAAAAATACTCCGGGACAGAGCCCACCGGCACCCCGACGACGTTGTCGGCAAGGCCCGCAACTGTTTATTACAATCTGGCCATCAGACTCAATGACAACACCATTAAGTATTTGTACGGAAACGGCTTGAGTGATACGCCCTATAATGCCACGGCGACAAACACTATCATGTTCGTCAGTGATGGAAACCTCTATCGCATTCAGCGCCGTGGTGAGGCCCTCATGGAAGGCGTACGCGGTTTTGTCAACAAGGTTACCGCCGAGAATCTGAAAGATCAGTGGAATCCGAATATCCCTGCCAGGCATCAGATTGCCATCGTCCGATTCAGCGGTGATTACAATGCCGACCATGTCGAAGATATTGATTATCATCCTAGCTACAGTACGGCCACGCATGTCTTGAAGGATTTTACCGATGTCAGAGACTCCACGGCTTTCAATACCAGTGTGAAGGATAAGTATATCGTCTCGGGTAGCACTTATACGGATTTTGGCATGCGTCTCGCCCAAAAGCTGCTGACCAGACTGGAAGGACAAACAGGCTATAATTCGTTAAATACGGGCGGTGGAGTCAACCGCAACAAGGTCGTCATTTTCTTCACCGACGGCGAACCTTCCAGTTCTAAACATAGCGGTACTACCAGCTCTTCATTCTTCGGAACCGTCACTCCTACTTTGCGAGATGGAAAAATCGTCAAGCAGGTTGGCGTGGGAAAGATCAACGGCCGGATTTACTGCATCGACCTTGCGATGACCTCTTCCACCAAGGATTTCTTGAAGCACCTTTCTTCCAATTATCCGAAAGGTGACGCCAAGGTAATCGGTGGAGGTTATAACGCTAACAACCTTACCGGTGTTCAGGTCCCCATTGATCCGAACCAGCATGTGGGAGAAGGAGAAGCATACGAATTCACCCCTGCGGAATACGAATTCCTCAAGGATGAAGAACCGAATTACTACAAGGACAGCGATGACGGCGACCTTTCCAGTGTGTTCGCCAGTATCGCCCAGGGAAGTACCGGCCAGCAGGCGGGTGATAAACTGGTCGTCATGGACGTGATGTCCGACAGCTTCGAGCTTCCTGCCAACTTGAGCGGCAAAGTGAAGTTCTACACGGCCCAGTGCATCGGTGAGAAGGAAATCGACGGCGAAAAGTATCTTGCTTTCGCCCGTGAGGTTCCTGTCGACGAGCGTGAACCGCTTGCGCACCTGTGGGTTGGTCGCACGGAAGGCCAGGGATCTGCTGCCCATATAGTTTGGACGGACCAGGGTGCCGCTGCATCCGGCGGCCTGGACATCGACCAGGAAGTCCGTGCCAAGAAGTCTGCTGACGGCAAGCACATCACCGTGTCCGGTTTTGAGTTCGTGGATCTGTGGTGCGGCAAGGACGAGATGCCTGAGCATTACAGCAGTGCCACGAACGGCAACACCCGCCAGATGGCATCCGACGATCCCAATGCTGCTTACGCGGCAGACGGATACCGTGGCTTCAAGCTCATCATCGAGTTCCCGATTGTCGTTTCTCCTGGCGCCGTGGGCGGCTCGGGTGTGCCGACAAACAACGAAATCCAGTCCGGTTTCTATCATGGCACCAATGACGGTACTGCCGAAGGCGACCCGATCATCAACTACCAGAAGCCTGCGCTGACGATTCCGGTGCAGCTGGCCATCCAGAAGAAGGGTCTCGGCCCGAACGAGAGCGCAAACTTCACGATTCAGCGCCGTACGATGGTGGAAGGCTCCGAGTGGACGGATTATCTGTCGTTCGTGCTGACCAGCACGTCCGATGACAGCGAGCCGATCCAGCGGATTCTGAACCTCGATCCTGACTACTATTATCGGGTCAAGGAGGAAGGTTGGAGCTGGGCTTACAGCAACCGCGCGCAGGTGGAAGCCACCTTCCCGAGCACGGAGGATCCGACTCTGACGAATCCGATTGTCATCGTGAACGAACCGATTCCGAATCCGCCGAAGCACGCCGAGGCGGTCGTTCGCAACGAGCTGAAGAATTACTAATCGAGCGAAAGAGGCCAGCGGAAATCCTCTGGCCTCTTTTTATAAATGATAGATATGAAAGAACCCCATAATTCTTTAATGGCCCTTGCGGCCACCCTGCTGCTGGCACCATCTGCCTTTGCTCAGACGGACACTCCGGTGCAGTATCAGCACGAGAAGTACGCCCTGGAGAACGGAGTTGGTTTCAACAAGTACCTTGTTTCCACCACTCCGAACGCGAACAGCGAGTACACCCTGCGCCTGGAGACCTTCGTCACCGGCGGGGTGGAGGCCACTGCGATTCCGACGGACTTTATATTGGTGATGGATAATTCCGGTTCGATGTATTATGACTACAGACCCGGTAATGTAGCCATGCCCAATCGTATCCCGCTCAACAATACTACTTTGTTACCTTATTTTAAGAATGATTATGGTGCAAAGGATCCGCGCTATACCACGTTTATAGGAGCTGCTTATAAAAGGGTTTGGACAACTTCAACTATCGGCCAAGCGGGAGGCAATGCGTATTATTACGACACATTTACTTCCGAAACCGGTTCGCTGAACTGTACTAGATATTACAAGTACGTCGATCCTGCGAAACCGTCAAACGATGGTTATTACAAGATTTTCCAGCGGAAAGTCGGCAACTATTTTAACCTGGCCATCAAACTTGAGGATGGTAATTACCGGTACCTTTATGGGAATACCGATCAGGCGACTGCAAATACGACTATTACGGCGGATAATCAGATTATCTATAATGGACCGATGTATCGGATTCAGGCTCGCCAGGAAGCTCTCTGGAGCGGCGTGGAGTCCTTCCTTCAAACGATCGGAGTCGAAAACAGGAAAGATCAGTGGGCGGAAGGTGTTGTCAAGCATCAAGTCGCCATGGTTGCTTTTGGGGCCGAATATCAAGTAAGTGCCGACGATATCACCGAGCATCAGACATCAAATGGCTATTCCAAGGTTATCAAAGATTTTGTAGAAGTTGGTGACGAATCGACATTACTTGCCACTGCGAAAACAGCTATGGCCTTCACTGGTTCCACGCACACTGACTTTGGTGTTCATCTCGCCATGAAACTGCTTCAAAACCTCGAAACTAAAGAGGGAGGAAAGTATTCTGCCCTGAATGCCTCCGGCGGTACCAATCGAAAGAAAGTTGTAGTCCTTTTCACGGACGGCGAGCCGTATTTCAATGGCTTGAATTTCTTCCAGATCGTTAAACCGGCTCTGACTGATGGAAAAACAATCAAGGAAGTCGGCGTAGGCAAACTCAATGGTCGTATCTATACCATTGACCTTTGGATGTCTGGTAGTTCCAAAGATTTCTTGGGACATCTGTCCTCCAACTATCCGAAAGGAGACAGTTCTTCCTCTTCCGGCAGTTATTCTGCGAGTAAGTTCACGGGAAAGAAACTTCCTTTTACAGCGAGCGATGTAACGGAAGAAGAATGGAAATACTTTGAAGGTGAGCAGCCTGTATATTATAAAGACAGCAACGACGGAGACATGTCAAGTGTCTTCTCAAGTATCGCCAGTGCGAATATGGGTCAGCAGGCGGGTACGAAGTTGGTTGTCATGGACGTGATGTCCGACAGCTTCGAACTTCCTGCCAACCTGAGCGGCAAGGTGAAGTTCTACACGGCCCAGTGCATCGGCGAGAAGGAAATCGATGGCGAGAAATACCTTGCCTTCGCGAAGGAGGTCCCTGTCGACGAGCGCGAACCGCTAGCGCATCTGTGGGTTAGTCACACGGAAGGAACGGGATCTGCCGCCCATTTGGTCTGGACTGACCAGGGTGCCGAGACTTCCGGCGGCCTGGATATCGACCAGGAAATCCGCGCCAAAAAATCTGCGGACGGCAAGCACATCACCGTGTCCGGTTTCGAGTTCGTGGATCTGTGGTGCGGCAAGGACGAGTTGGCGGCGCATTACAGCAGCGCCACGAATGGCAACACCCGCCAGATGGCGTCCGACGATTACAATGCTGCTTATGCCGCTGACGGATATCGTGGCTTCAAGCTCATCATCGAGTTCCCGATTGTCGTTTCTCCCGGTGCCGTGGGCGGCACGGGCGTTCCCACGAACAACGAATTCCAGTCCGGTTTCTATCGTGGCTCTAGTGACGGTACTGCCGAAGGCGAGCCGATTATCAACTACCAAAAGCCTTTCCTGACGATTCCGGTGCAGCTGGCCATCCAGAAGAAGGGTCTCGGCCCGAACGAGAGCGCAAACTTCACGATTCAGCGCCGTACGATGGTGGATGGCTCCGAGTGGACGGATTATCTGTCGTTCGTGCTGACCAGCACGTCCGATGACAGCGAACCGATCCAGCGGATTCTGAACCTCGATCCTGACTACTATTATCGGGTCAAGGAGGAAGGTTGGAGCTGGGCTTACAGCAACCGCGCGCAGGTGGAAGCCACCTTCCCGAGCACGGAGGATCCGAACCTGTCGAATCCGATTGTCATCGTGAACACGCCGAAGGACGATACTCCGAAGCACGCCGAGGCAGTCGTTCGCAACGAGCTGAAGAATTACTAATCGAGCGAAAGAGGCCAGCGGCAATCCTCTGGCCTCTTTTTATAAATGATAGATATGAAAGAAATCCATAATTCTTTGATGGCCCTTGCGGCCTCTCTTTTGCTGGCCCCCGCCGCCTTTGCCCAAACGGACCTCCCGGTTCAGTATCAGCACGAAAAGTACGATCTGGAGAACGGCGTCGGCTTCAACAAGTACCTTGTTTCCACCACTCCGAACGCGAACAGTGAATACACCCTCCGCCTGGAGACCTTCGTTACCGGTACCGTTAAAGCCACGGCTCTTCCCACAGACTTTGTGCTGGTCTTGGATAACTCCGGCTCCATGATGTATGACTATCGCAAGTCCGGCCAGACCATGCCGATCTATCTTTCAGTGGCAGATAACAACACCCAGAAGCTGCTGATCAAGGATACGCGGTACCGGAGCTACGACAAGTGTGCCTATAAACGTATTTTCGCGTCAGGCAGTTATAACACCTCCGGTTCCAGTAATCTCTGGGTTGACGTGTTCTTTGATGAGAGCGCGAGCGTCGGTTCGACCGACCTGTCGCGTTATTATTACTATGAGGACGCCGCTAATCCCACCAATACCGGCTATTACTACATTTATCACAGGAAAATCGGAAACTACTACAATCTCTGTATCCGATTAAAGGATAATACTGAAAAGTACCTTTATAAGACGGGCATCTATGATGTGCCGAATACGGATATCACTGCAGATAACAAGATCATCTATACCGGAGAGACTTGGCGTCCCCTGCAGCGCCGGGAGGAATTAGCTCACGCTGTAAGGAGGTTTGCCAAACAGATTCAGGACGAGAATGCCAAACCCCAGTGGGGCTCCAATATTGCGGCAAAGCATCAGATCGCGATGGTCTCGTTTGGATCCGGCTATGCTGCCGGCAGCGCCAGCATTACAGTCAATACGGCGACGAGTGGTTTGACGAGAGTGTTCAAAGATTTTACGGAGCCTAGCGGTGATTCGGACAAGGATTCCCTGGCTTTCGAGTCGGCCGTCAATACCATCATGAATTTCTCGGGTGATACCTATATCGATATGGGTGTCACGCTCGCTCGGATGCTCTTTGAGGATCTGCAGACCAGAGACGGCGGGAAGTACGCTCCGGTCAATGCTTCGGGGGGCCCTGCCCGAAATAAGGTCTGTGTTGTCCTCACGGACGGGCAGCCCAGCAGCCACAGCACGGCGTCGGGTTATTCGGGCCAGAAAGGTGTAATCAAGGAATCGCTTCTCGAGGCTGTTAAGATAAAGGCCAAAAGACCGGAAGACGGATCTGGATCGAATATCAACGGCAAGGTATTCTCCGTTGACCTCTATAACACGGATAATTCCAAGAAGTTCCTGGATTACTTATCCTCGAACTATCCGAATGGAGCCCAGTCAGGGACTTCAGGAAACTGGAATATCTATGGGTATTCGGGTACTCGGGTCACACCGGAGACGTCTGCAATCTATTATCACGATGCGTCCAAGGCTGACCTCTCGAAAATCTTTGAGAGCATCGCCCAAGGAAGCACTGGCCAGCAGGCTGGTGAGAAACTGGTCGTGATGGACGTGATGTCTGACAGCTTCGAGCTTCCTGCCAATTTGAGCGGCAAGGTGAAGTTCTACACGGCCCAGTGCATCGGCGAGAAGGAAATCGACGGTGAGAAGTACCTTGCTTTCGCCCGTGAAGTTCCTGTCGACGATCGTGATCCGCTTGCGCATCTGTGGGTGGCCCGTACGGAAGGGACGGGGGCTGCAGCCCATGACGTCTGGCATGACCTTGGCGCCGAGACTTCCGGCGGTCTGGATATCGACCAGGAAATCCGTGCCAAAAAGTCTGCAGACGGCAAACACATCACCGTGTCAGGTTTCGAGTTTGTGGATCTGTGGTGCGGCAAGGACGGGATGATTGAACATAACAACAATACCCGCCAGATGGCGTCCGACGATTACAATGCTGCTTATGCCGCTGACGGATATCGTGGCTTCAAGCTCATCATCGAGTTCCCGATCGTCGTTTCTCCCGGCGCCGTGGGCGGCACGGGTGTCCCGACGAACAATGAACTCCAGTCCGGCTTCTATCACGGCACGGCAGACGGCTCGGCCGACGGCACTCCGATTATCAACTACCAGAAGCCCAAGCTGACGATTCCGGTGCAGCTGGCCATCCAGAAGAAGGGTCTCGGCCCGAACGAGAGCGCGAACTTCACGATTCAGCGCCGTACGATGGCGGAAGGCTCCGAGTGGACGGATTATCTGTCGTTCGTGCTGACCAGCACGTCCGATGACAGCGAGCCGATCCAGCGGATTCTGAACCTCAATCCTGACTACTATTATCGGGTCAAGGAGGAAGGT
>JAEEGI010016816.1_pt1 | contig 15080 bp, 14 predicted proteins | sample 8958751 | NCBI WGS metagenome assembly JAEEGI01 (sample SAMN16246545, study PRJNA631951) | gut metagenome | biome: gut microbiome; feature: rumen; material: KS-attached | host: Bos | place: Iran: Karaj | collected 2018-10
AACAGATACATATTCATCATTTATTCTTTTAATATCTGTTGCTATCAAAGCAATTTCAATATTTCTTAATTCTTCTTTATAATCCAAATATTTTCTAGCGGCTTCAGATTGTTTTTTTAACGGTTCTAAAGAAACCTCTAATTCATCAATTAAAAGATTAACTCTAGCTAGGTTTTCATTAGTTCTATCTAATTTTCTAAAAGACTCTTCTTTACGTTTTTTATATTTTAAAACTCCAGCAGCCTCTTCAAATAGAGTTCTTCTATCCTCTGGTTTGCTATTTATTATATCAGCAACAGCTCCTTGCGAAATAATATTAAAAGATCCTTTGCCAGCACCACTATCTAAAAACAAATCTGTTACATCCTTAAGTCTTACTTTTGTATTATTAATATAATATTCATTTTCACCAGATTTATATAAAACTCTTTTAACTTCTATCTCATTAAACTCAGAGTTCAAATACTTATCTGAATTATCAAAAATTAAAGCAACAGAAGATCTAGTAGATGCGTTCCTTGTTTTTGACCCAGCAAAAATAACATCCACCATTGATGAATCTCCTCTTAACGCTTTAACTGATTGTTCTCCAAGTACCCATTTAATTGCATCTACAATATTACTTTTACCTTAACCATTTGGCCCAACAACTCCTGTTATACCACTAGTAATTTGTAAATCGATTTTATCAGCAAAAGACTTAAAACCATTAACTCTTATACTTTTTAAATACATAAAATCACCTATAGTCTAGCTCTTTTATTATAAGCATCTTTTGCAGCAGCTTGTTCTGCGTCCTTCTTAGATTTGCCTACTCCTCTACCATATATAATATTATCAATAACTACTTCAACTGTAAATTCTTTATCATGAGCAGGTCCCTTTTCATCTACTAATTTATATTCTAAAGACTTTTTAGTTGTTTGAACTAGTTCTTGTAACTTACTTTTATAATCACCTAAAAACATTTCGTGATTTTTTATACAAGGTATAACAACTTGTTCAAATAACTTTTTAGCAGCTTCTAATCCTTGTTCTAAATATATACATCCTAAAATACTTTCAAAAGTATCAGAAATAATTGTTTCATTGATATCATTTATTTGGCCTTTGCCTACTCTTATATATGGTTTATATCCCATCTCCTCAGCATAAGTAGCACACGCTGATTCACATACATAAGCACTCCTAGTCTTGCTCATATCTCCTTCATCTAAGTTCATATTATTATATAAATAATCACTCATCAATATTTCTAATACAGCATCTCCTAAGAATTCTAATCTTTCATAATTTTTTACATGATGTTCATTAGAATATGAAGAATGTGTTAATGCCTGTAATAATAATTCCTTATTTTTAATTTTTATCCCATACTTTTCTAAAAAATCCATTTTAATCACCATTCTCATTATATCAAAAAAAGTTTATTTATCAAACAAGATAAATTATAAAACATGTTTTACAAACCATATAAATTATAATATAATTGATATGTAATAAAAAAATTAAGGAGATTTATATGAAAAAGAAACTATTATTCAGTAGTATTATTGTAATCTTATTATTACTTACTACTGGCTGTATAAACAACGATAAATTAGAAGGAGCAGAAATAACAACAACTGTTTATCCGATAGAATACTTAGTATCAAGGCTATATAACAATGACACAACAATTAAAAGTATTTATCCAAACGATGTTAATGTTAGCACATATGAATTAACTGATAAACAAATTAAAGACTATTCTAAAAATACAACATTATTTATATATAATGGCTTAACAAACGAAAAAGAAATAGCCAAAACATTAATCAATAAAAACAAACATATCCAAATACTTGATGTATCCTATGGATTAAGTTATAAATATGGAATCGAAGAATTATGGTTAAATCCAAATAAGTACTTGATGTTAGCAAATACTTTAAAAAATGATTTAAAAGATTTAAGTGCATCTAAATATGCTGCAGAAGAAATCGAAAAGAAATACGCTTTACTTGAAGAGGACTTAACCACCCTAGACGCTGAACTAAGAAATATTTCTGAATCTTCAGCAAAAGCTAAAAAAAATACAATAGTAATTGCATATAATTCATTAGGTTTCTTAGAAAGCTATGGATTCAATGTAATTAACATTTCTAACGAAACATCTATTACTGCATCTATTAAAAATAAATTTAAGAACAAAGAATATACATATATATTAGTTGATGATAAAGACAACATATCTGATACAGTAAAAGATTTTGTAGACAATTATGGAACTGAATTAATTGAAATAAATACATTAAACACAATCACAGATGATCAAAGAAATAGTCAAGAAAACTATTTAACTATCATGAATACATTTATCAATACATTATCAAATAAAGTATTATAAAAAGAAGGAATTAATTTCCTTCTTTTCTATTTCTAATCTTACCTATAATACTTGCTTTCTTTCTTTTGACATTCTTTATTCTTATTATAGATTCTTCATCTTGTCTAATAGTATCAAATTCTAATGATTCTACATCATCAAATAAACTAATTAAAATATCTTTTATATTAGTAGTACCACCTTTAACATAAAAAATATCTGAAATGGTAGTACCGCTAATAATTATACTTCCATCGTCATATAAAACTTCACCTTTAATTAAAGGTATTTTATAATCTAAAGAACCCTTTTTAAAATCTAAAACATCTCTAAGTCCTTCTAAATAATGTCTATTAGTTTCATCCTTGCTAAATAGAGATGATTTTGAATAAGACAGAATAAACTCACTAATAGTTGCTAAATCCATTTGATATATCTCATTAAAATCAACAATACCGTTAGAATTGTTGATTATTTCGATAATTTTATTATTAGTAATCAAAACAAATTCGTCAGCACTATTTCCTACTTTAATGGCTTTTTTAAAATAAGAAAAACCAGTTATATTAAATAAATAAGTTAGATCCTTTACTTGTAAATAGATTCCTTTACTTGTAATTATTTTCATAATCATCCCCTCCAAACCATGTAATAAACTACCACATTATTATAAAATAAGCAAATTTTTATCAAAAAAAGATATCAAATGATATCTTAATCTAAATGAATAAATTCAGTAAATAAAGTAAAATCCGGATCTCCGTTTGCTCCTTCTCCACGATACTGGCTATACTCTTGATAAGGAGATGAATTATCTGTACTTCTACCGTATGGATTTTCAAATTCTGGCATTTCACCTAAATCATCATCAACTATCAACCCAGTTTTTGCATCAAAAGTAGTAACGTTAGTTCCTTGTCCACTACCAGATACATGAACAACAGTAATTGTTCCCGCTTCTTTATCGACATCAATTACTATTCCGGTGTGACTACCTTGCCATGCAATATCGCCTGGTTCAATAACATCTAATATATCTTCACTTCCAAAAGGGTAATGTTCTCCCATTCCATCAATGGAAGTAGTATTTAAACAAGCATTACCATTCGGATTATAATCTTCATAGTATTTACTAATATCTACTCCCGCATTTATCAAAACCCATGTTACAAATGCTGAACAATCAAGCGAATATGGAAAAGATTCTCCTTCCTTCCAACCATCAGATAAATCAAATACAACAGGCTCATCAGACCCCCATTTATGATTAAGACCTCGAAAATCTTCTTCATTATATAATTCATGTCCGCCACCCCAGAAATAATGAAGTTTTGGAAATTCATAAGCCATAAACTTAGCTATATTAGCAATCGCTTCTTTCTCCGTTGCTGAATTCTTTATAATTTCATTTAATTTGTCTTGATACTTTTTCCAATCTTCTTCTGTCATTGAACTTGGATCTAAATAATCATTTACTGATTCATCAGCTTCAAGCTCAATTTGTTCTTTCATTTCTTCAATTTGTTCTTTCAAATGATCGATAAAAGATTGTGCCACATCTTCTACAGCATCAACAATAGAAGAATTAATACTACTTGTCGTACTTGAACTATTTGTCTTATAGTCACCAAACACTTTTGAAACATTATTAACGTTACTATCTATACCCATACTATCACCTTAACGATCATCTATATTATAACATAAAAAAAGTCCCTAAAGGACTTTAATTGACTTCATGGCGGAGCAGGAGAGATTTGAACTCTCGCGCCAGTTACCCGACCTATACCCTTAGCAGGGGCACCTCTTCAGCCTCTTGAGTACTGCTCCATAACCAAGATAACAAATAAATTATAGCGAATTATTTCTTCTTAGTCAACTTGTTTTTTCTATAACCATTATTATAGAATTTGTTGTATTCTTTTACTCTTAAAGCATATTGTGCAACTAAGAAAAGTACGCCACAAAATGTGGTTAAACCTGCATAAAACCAGAACCACCAAGAAAAATCAAATAACAAAACTAGAGTAACTAAAACAACAGAACAAATTAAACATAGAACTCCTTCAATTACCAATCTAGTAAAATTGAAATATAAATCTTTACCTTTTTTTGTTCTCTTGTATTGATTAACTAATTCTTTTTTTTCTTCTTTGTTTAATTCCTTATACATACCACATCACCACAATAATATACCAAAAAATAGCCAAAAAAACAAATTTTCCAGAAAAACTAGATTTTTAACTGATTATGGTGTATAATTAACTTCGTACTAAGGACGTCTCCTTAGCTCAGTTGGTAGAGCAACTGACTCTTAATCAGTGGGTCTAGGGTTCGAATCCCTAAGGGGACACCATTAAAAAATAACTACTCTATTGAGTAGTTTTTTATTTGAAATAAATACTAGTTTTAAAAGTTTTAATTAATGTCTTTCTCTCTTCCCCTTCAAGTTCCAAACCATATCTTACCTTCTCCATCATTGATAATGAAGGAAAATATAAACTACCATACTTACTTTCCATATGTAAACCTTCATACGTTTTCTTAATACATCCCGATTCATCCTCTGTATATCCGATTAACATAGAAGTATTACGACAACTAATCATTAATTGCTTAATAGAAGAGTCTCCACTATCCATAGCTACTTTAGACAAATAATCATAAGATTCAATATCAGCATTTCTTTCTAAAATATAATTATAAGCATTTTTTTTGTATAATGATAGCTTCCTCGAATCTTTAATAGTAGATAGTAAAGAAAGACGTCCTTTTCTTTCTTTAATTATTAAAAAATCAAATACATCTCTATATACTTGTTTTAAAAACTCATAATCAACAACTTTTTGATCCGTTGCAATTAAATATTCATTCACATGTTCTAACTCGTGTCTATACATTTGAACTATAAAATAAGCTTTTGCTAATTCCAAATCATCAATATCAAAAATTAAAGACGCAGTTTGAGTTATATCATTTGCCCATTTATCTACTCTATTTAAATCTATATTTATTCTATAAAAATTAGGATTAAAAGAAGCTGTATTATTTAAACCACAATTAAAATACAATGGAATAGAACCAAACTCACCAAAAATTTCATTTAATGTAATAAAATCATTTTCATTAACTTCTCTACCTTTTATATTATCAATAAAGTTTCTAATATCTTTGCTTTTCTCCATATTTTTCCCAAAACTCCTCTAATGTTAATTCACCTATTTTATCAGCATTTTCAATTCCCACATATCTAAAATGCCAAGGTTCATATGAATATCCAGTTATATCTTCTTTTCCTTCTGGATATCTTAAAATAAATCCAAAATATTTTAAATCATGATGAATCTTTTCAAATATTTCTTTTTCTTTTAACAGATCTGCATTCTCGGTAATGAATTTTCCATCTTTTTTTATTACAACATCAATTGCCATACCAGTATGATGTTCAGAAGTACCAGGCATAGCTACAATGCTTAATGCATAATCTTCTCCATATCTTCTAATATAATCTAACATGATATTTTCTTGGGCTTCCAAACTTCTATATCCTTCGTCTAATTCGATTTCTATTCCATCAACTCTCAAATGAGATTGTAATTGTTTAAAAGCTTCAAACGTTTCTCTTTCAATTCTAATATCCCTATCATCAAATGTAATATAATCATATAATTCGATTTCGTTTAATAATCTATCATCAAATAAATTATCTTTATTAACAAGTATTAATTTATCCATTTAAACCACCAACATTGCTATTATAACATTATTTTAAATATAATTAATTTTTTGTTGCATTTTCCCATCTAAATTGGTATACTTATCTAGTCAGCACGAGAAAAACTTGCAAAAACACGCGAAATAAGTTAAAATTAAAAAGGCTTTAAAGAAATGGGCTTGTAGCTCAGCTGGTTAGAGCGCACGCCTGATAAGCGTGAGGTCGGAGGTTCAAGTCCCCCCAGGCCCACCATTTTATTTATGGCCCGTTGGTGAAGCGGTTAACACATATGCCTTTCACGCATACATTCATGGGTTCAAATCCCGTACGGGTCACCAAGTTAAAAATAACTACTCTATTGAGTAGTTTTTTTGTTACAAAAAAAGCGTTTTATAAACGCTTTAAATATTAATTCCACTAATAGATCCACTTTGTATCATACCATATGTAACAGTTATTAAAATAATAACAATTATAGTAAGATTTAGTACATAATAGAAAATCTTTTTATTAATAGATTTGAATATTAATACCTCATCTATTCCAATCATCAAACATATCATTGAATATAAAAATGTAAATACATAAACTGCTAAAGCCAAATATCCAGATAATATAGATAACAACGGTCCTAGAATAGTAACACCAATAATAAATGGAATCATTGCAGTATTACTAATAATTAGATATGACCCAAACTTAACCCCTTTACTGTTAATAAATGAAGAACCATAGAATACTGTCGCTATTACTAAAACAGCCACCAAAGAAACTAATATTCCAATTAATAAGTATTCTAAATAATTATTTATATCTAATACATTTTCAAAAGTAAGCGTAACACTATAAGTACCTATTATTGCATTATAAGTTCTACTAAATGAACCAACAACAAATCTAGCAACTATAGTCAACAATATAGTTAATAATGTTGTCCATAAAAGAATATAAATAGCTTTAGATACCTTACTATACTTTTTGGAATTATTAATCATCGTATTTCCTGGTGACAACATCATACCTATGGTCATACCAATGACAGAAAAGAAACTGGCTTTGGCATTTACAACTTCTAATTCTTCTTCTTTCTTCTCTTCTACTGGAGCAACTGGATTAACTGGAATAGGATTTTCAGCATTGTTTAAAGGATTTAATTTTTCTTCCTTTTTAGCTTCTTTTGGAACTTCACCCAATTGACGTGGAAGTTCTTCTAAAGATTCAATTTCATTTTCAACTCTAACACCAGGAGAGTTAACATTACCTGTAGGAGGTGTTCCTAATGGATTTCCCATTACACTATCAGGAATAGCAGAACTAACCACATTATTATTAACTGACTGTTTTTGTTGTATATTAATTTGATTGTTATTTGGAACAGGTTGGCCCATACCAGGTCGAATATTTCTATTATTAATATCAGAAGCATTTATTGGTTTTTGATTCTGACTGTATACAAAAGTTTCCGTTGGTGGTTGTTGGCTATTAGGCATACCAGCATCAGGATTAATAAATCTATTTTTCTTTTTTTTGCTAGAGCTAACATTAAAGAATCCCATACCATCCAACTCCTATTCTATTATATATTATAACATAATAAAAAAAATAAAGGAAAAATATTTCTCCTTTATTGATTTTTTATATCTTTCTTTTTAAAGACAACAAATGCAACTATTGTAAGTATTACAATAGTAATCAAACAAACTATACTACTCTTCAATAGTGAACTGTTTTTCATCAACTCAAAACTACCATACATCGGAAGCTCACCCGTTATATATTGTTTGAAATCCCAACAATAGTAGAAAATCCATGATGCTACTTTAGCAGGTATTGAAAGCAAATCAATTGCCAAATCCCAAATAACATAGAATCCAAAACCAAATACAATCGTAGCAGCTGTATTGGTAGTTATTACTCCTATCATAAAGATGAAAATATACATTATCAAAAATCTAGGTAATTGCAGAATAATATTTAAACCTAAGCCTTGAAGTAAATTCAATTCCATGACTTTACCACTATTAAAATTGTACATTAAGATCGGATCAAATAATGTTTTAATATTTCCATAAGATGCAATTCCTTGCAATATGTTAATAATAACATAGAACACATAGAATGCTGCTAAAGCAATTAATCCAGCTAACATTTTACTCAACAATATCTTGTATCTTGAAAACGGTTTAACCAATAATTGTTTAATTGTTCCTTTATTAAATTCTTCTGCTACTATTCCCCCTATAATAATTAAGATTGCAAACAATATCATAAGATTAATTGAACTAAATGTAAAAAACACGTCATTAGCAATTGATCTTTCATAAATACCATGTAATTCATTATCTATTCGATATTTAACAGTATAATAACCCCTCTCAGCATCTCTTTTGCTTACTAATTGAGAATATTCCTTGATAGATGACTCATCTAAATCATAAGAATAATAGAAATTTGCTGCATCTATAAAATCATCTAATAATTTAGATTCGTTATTATTTGTATAAGCAATTTTATGATCTAATCTATAATTTAAAACATATATTTCATCTTTTAATTGTTTAATATCATTAGAATTAGAAGATGAATCTTTTTTTAGCAGTTCTAATTCTTGTTCTTTTTGTGCTTTTTTATCTTTTATCATAGCAAACCAATCTTTTTTATCAAGATTTTCTATACTTTGATTATATTGAGTCATAAGCGTATTATATGCCTCATCATCATGTTCAATATATTTAGAACTATAAGCCTCATTTAATAAGTCAGTTAAATCGTGAGTTAAGTAATAATACTCCTCTGAATTATAATCATATTTGACTTTTTTTTCAGCTATATCACAATTAACTTTTAACTCAATATTAGTAATAAGATCTATATCTGGACTATTTAAATCGACTTCATCAGTACATAAAGCATTACCCATCATATTATCAATTGTTTTTTCTATACGGTCTTCATATCTAGTAATAACAGTACTAAGAACAGCAAATAATATTACTAATAAGCTTAAAAAGTATAAACCTTTTTTGTGAAAAATCTTAATTAATTCATTTTTAATTAAACTAGTCAATTACATTACCTCCTGTCTTTTTCAAGAACGCTTCTTCTAGAGTAACTGTATTTTCTTGAACTCGATATATTTTATAACCTTCTTTAACCATTTGTTCAATCAAATCTGGAATATCCTCTTCTTTTCTTTTAACCATAATATGATTATCGTTGATTATCTTATCATTTTCATTCAACAACTTTTTAATGTTTTTTGTAGAATTAACTTTTATTACATAACTATTCTTATCCATTTTCTTAAGTTCTTTTAATGTGGATGTAGATATTACTTCCCCATTTTGAATTAAGCATACATTAGTACAAAAACTTTCTAACTCAGATAGATTATGGCTAGAAATAAGAATTCCTGTATTTTCTTCTTTTGCCAACTTCTTCATTAAATCCCTTAATTCTTTAATTCCTTCAGGATCTAATCCGTTGGTTGGTTCATCAAGTATTAATAATTTTGGTTTATGAAGCAATGCAACAGCTATACCCAAACGTTGTCTCATACCCAAACTATACTTTGATACTTTATCATCTATTCTTTTCTCTAAACCAACTAATTTAATTACTTCATCAATTCTTTTTTTATCGATTCCTTTATACATATTAGCTACAAGTTCTATATTTTTTCTACCTGTTAAATACATATACATATCAGGACTCTCAACAATTGCACCTACACTTCTAATAGCTTTTTCAAAGTCTTTTTCTAAATCATAACCATTTAATTTTACAGTACCACTATTAATAGATTGTAAGCCTAGTATTAATTTTATAGTCGTTGTTTTTCCAGCTCCATTCGGTCCAATAAAGCCTAATATTTCACCCTCATTAATTGAAAACGAAACATCATTTAATACTTTCTTTTTTCCAAAATATTTAACTAAATTTGATACTTCCAATATTGGTTCCACAAAATCACCTCTCATTATATATATTAAATATAAAACTACATTATCCTTTTTTTGTTGGTAAAATAAAACCTAAAGGATCATTAACAAAACTATTCCAATTAGAATACAATTCATAATCTAATCTATTATATTTAATTGAACTCTTTAAATCATTTAGTTCGTCATTATAGTCTTCAGCACTAACCTTCTTTTTATCTTCTAAATCATAATCTAATAAATTACTACGTTTATAATTAATTGTTCCATTAGCATTAACACTTTTTTCTGAATTATTATTAGTAATCTTGATAGTAGCTGTTTTTTGTTCTTTATCTAACTCATACAATAAACTACCGTTACTATTCTTACCATTGATATTTAATTTATAATCAAAATCAATTTTTTCTAAAGTATTACTTCTAATTGTAATGTCACCTAATAACTTTTCATTACATTTTACTGTTGCTTCAACAACATCTTTTTTCTTGATTCCATTTATATTAAATGTATATTTTCCTTCTTCTAAGCTTATATAAAAATTCATTTTATCTTTAACATTATAATAATATATTTGTCTAAAACCATTTACTTCATAATCGAAACCAACAAATTCATCACCATTAATAGTATAAATATTAAAACTTATTTCTTTTAAATCATTTAATAATTCTTTTTCTAGAAATGCTTTATATTCTTCTTCACTTATACCTTTAGCTTTACTAACTATACCTAAATATTTACTATTACTAGTTACTTCTTTAATATAATCTTCATAGAAAGTTTTAGAACTCTTTTTATCAAGTTGCAATGAATTTTTCCTTACTTTCATACTTTTACCGTTAACTTCTAAATCCTGTCTATTAGATTTAATATATTCATCTTTAATAATAGCTTTTACCATCTCTTTTTTAGTTTTAATTAAATAAATCATATCTTCTTTACTGTAATTAAAATTACTATAAATATTTCTTAAATTAAATGTTTTATTATTGTTAGATAACTCAACATATTTAGAAGAATTGTTTACAAACTCATAAGAGCCATCCTTCTTAATAACTTTTGTAATACCATAATTATTTTCATCTTCTAACATATATAAATTATCAACATATTCATTACCATTACTAGCAAGTGCATAACCATAAACAACACCATCTTCATTATTGGTAATATTCAATGAAAGATCATCATCAGATAAATTTAAATAGGTCTCAATATTATCAAAAACATAATCTATTGAATTATCAATTATAGCCTTTGGTCTACTATCTAAATATTTATGATATAAAGGCAATGCAATAAAATGACAAAAAGAAAATAAAACAACTACCAATAATATAACTCTCAATACTCTTTTAACAGATTTTTTTAAAGTAAGTCTTTTTCTAAGTGGCTTTAAAGAAGTTGTTAAATATAACTCTTCTTCTCTTTTTTTTCTTTCCCTTTTTAATTCTGCTTTTGTTTTAACTGGTGTATTCTCTTTATCTAGTTCTTCTTGTATCTTTTTATACTTAACACTTCTTGTAGAAGATTCTATATCATCACTCATATTATCACCATATACATTATATCATAATAAAAAAAATAGATATATAAATATCTATTTTCCATCAACCATTTTAATAAATTTCTCATACTCTTTAAACAAGTCATCTATAGTATATACTACATTACCATTTAAAAGAATATGACTATTATAGAATGAATCTTTCTTCCTTATATCATCAACTAATTTTTGATATGTATCTAAAACTATTATATTATAATCAGCATTACCGTATTCTTCATAATGCTTTTTACTGTGTTGTAATACAGAATATGCTGTATATAAATACAATTGATTAGGATCAAAACATTCAATAAATTTATCTACATTAATAGCTTTATCAAACAAATCTAAAACAGCATTATAACCAGTCAATAGTTTTGTATATTTTTTCTTACAAAGAGCAACAAATTCATCAAAATCAAGATCTAAATCAAAATTAACATATTCTTTTTTTACCATTTGATAGTATTCTGATTCTTTGCCATTATTATAAACGTCTCTATATATATCTTTTCTTTCTCTAATAGCCTTTTTAACATTTTTAAATACATCTTCGCCACCAGAATCTACTACTTCATTGGCATTTGCAATAACGTTTCTTAAAAAAGCCTTTTTAGAAAAATATAAACTTCTACCATTATTTCCTAATTTAGAACAAATAGCCCATTTATAACTCTTAGCTAATTCTTCATCCTTAAATATAACAGTTAAAGGCATATAATAATATCTATTTAAGAATTCTTCAAATAAATTCTTATCCTTTTTACATAATGAAATATCTTTTAAACCATCTAACAATTCCCATTCACCATAATACATTATTAAAGGCTTAAAAACTAATTTCAAACTAGGTACAACATTATCATTCATTTTTGCCAACCACCTTACTCTATAATATTATACTATATTTTTTAAAATTAAGAAACATTATTTTTATTAATGATTATTAATAATATATTCTTTAAACTTATCTCCTTTTTCTATATAGTTTTTAAAATAATCATAACTAGCTGCCCCGGGAGATAAAACACAAGAAGTTCCATGTTCAGTTATTCTCAAAGCAAGCTCTGCCGCTTCTTTCAATGTATCAACAATATAAACCCTATCTTTAGGTAAATCTTTGGCTATTTCATGCCCTGTTGATGGCATACATATTATATTTTTAACATTTGTCCTTTTTAAAGCGTCAGCAAAACCGTCATAAGAAATACCTCTATTTAGTCCACCTATAATAACAGTATTAACATTAGGTATTGATTTTATTGCTTCTATTGTAGCTTCTGGAATAGTAGCCAATGTATCAACATAATAATTAACATCATCTACTGTTGCAAAATATTCTAGTCTATAAGGTAAACTTTTAAAATCGCTAATTACTCTTATTATTTGCTCATCATCGATATTAAAAATCTTTCCAACAAGAAAACTTATCATTATATTAATAAAATTATGATCTCCCAATAGATTTCTTTTTATATCCTTATTAAAAACAACTCGATTATCATAATAAACGTTATTATCTTTTAAATAAATAGATGCCAATTCATTTGTACTAACAGTATATTCCTGCCCTTTATAATCTTCTTTATCAATAATATCTCTTAAATTTTTGTTATCTTTATAATAAATCTTATAGTCGTTTTCATTTTGAAATTTAAACATATTCATTTTAGCTTTATAGTACTCTTTTACTCCGCCAGTATGATCTAAATGATCTTGAAAAAGATTTGTAATGATTCCTATATGAGGAGAAATATCCAACATCTCTAATTGATGAGAAGACATTTCTACCACAAAATATGTATTCTCATTAACTTGTTCTAATAAAGAAAAAGTAGGTATTCCTATATTGCCAGTCAAAACACAATCAATTCCATTTTGTCTTAATATTTCATATATTAATGATGTAGTTGTACTTTTACCTTTTGTTCCTGTAACACCTATTACTCGTTCTTTATGAACTTCTAACAATAATTCTATTTGGCTTGATATTACAACACTAGAGCAATCAACCCCTATTAAACTAATACCAGGTGTTTTTAAAACTAAATCATATTTATCTAACCCATCTAAATAATTATCACCTGTAATAAATGTAACATTTTCATTTTTTAATTCTTCGCTAAAATCTTCTTTATCAATAATTGTTACATGTTGATTTGGTAAATACTTTTTAATAAATTCAAAACTAGATCTACCTTCACGTGCAAATCCTAGTATTGCTACATTAAGTCCCCTTAATTTATCAACTATTTTATCTATCATATTCAATTGCTTCCTTCACTATACTTGCATAAAATTCATCTAAGCTATTCTCTTCGTCATAAAATGATTCCAAATTCATTCCTAAGATATTTTCATTATAATAATTCTCTTTATAAAAATTCAATAAATATGGTAATTCAGCATTATCTATTTTTTTAATAGTTTTTGTAATTGCATAATTAATCTCTTCAAAGGTTCCAACACAATCAAAAGGTTTAATATTCTTTTTACCTAACAATTCTTGAAACATTATTAACAAATCACTATCTTGAAACATATCTATTCCAAAAATATCAACTAATTCATCTCTATATAAATGTGGAGATAATAATGAAAAAACAAACAAACACTTAGCGCATTTACAACACCAATTCCAATTCTTTCCTTTACTTCCAACATTACAACTTTTAAAGATTTTATAATAATTATTACATTTCTTAGAAAACAATAAACCTATTTGATATTCACTTAATGGTCTTAATAGAGAAAAATACTTAATACCATCTCCTAAATACTTAAGAGCATACTTTTGAAAATCTTCCTCATACTCATAAGACTTAGAATATTGATGATTAATTTTTTCTCCCAAAACATTAGATTGATTAGCACTAGATTCATTAGATAATACAATATCTTTTTTATTGTTTAGATAAGCTAATAAAAAGGAAACAAAGGAAACCATCGCACTAAACGGAGTATGTCCATTTAAGAATCCTTCTTCGTTTAATTCTAGTAATCCATTATCTATTGACCTCTCAATCATATATATATTATTGCTATCAAAGCCAGCAGCCTTAGCACAATCCAAAGTCACCTTTTTAGGATTAATAACAAAACAACTATTATCATCCAAATCTTTTAGAAGTTCTAAAGATACACAGCTATCTTTTCCTCCACCTACTCCTATCATTCTACCAGTTCCATTGTATTTAATTTCTTTATCATATTTTTTACCAGAAGAAACAAAACTAATAAAATCATCATAATCAGGATTTAATTCATTAACATAGAAAAACTCTCCCAATCCATAATAAAAAATTTTCCTAAAAAATTCTTCTTGTTCCTTATTAATCAACCCGCAGTTAATAAACACATTTTTAGAGATTGTTGCTTTCCAATAACTAATCATCTCTAAAAGACCAATATTGAAAGCTAACTTTTCAACATATTCTTTATCTATTTTTTTATTTGAACATGGCAAAACCAGATGATGATTAAATTTTTTTAAACCTACTATTT
>JAEEGI010016817.1_pt1 | contig 15079 bp, 16 predicted proteins | sample 8958751 | NCBI WGS metagenome assembly JAEEGI01 (sample SAMN16246545, study PRJNA631951) | gut metagenome | biome: gut microbiome; feature: rumen; material: KS-attached | host: Bos | place: Iran: Karaj | collected 2018-10
GTCGAGCAGCACGACCGTTTCAGGAAGCACATTTTCAATGCCTATTACAACGGCAAGGTGGGTTCCCTGGGCATTGACCTGAACGTGGACGGCCTGTTTGACCGCACCGAGACGCCGGGCAGCACCAGCGAGGCAACCGTCCTGGACGGCGCCACCGTCAGCCGCAGCATCGAGAGCAACACCAGCAGCCGCAACAACTTCTGGGCATCGAAGCTCATCCTGAGTTACCCCGTTTGGCAGGGCAACCTGTCGGCGGGCGGTGAATACTCCCACAACCACCGCACCGATGCCTACTCGTTCTCGGCAACGGCAAGTGTTCCCGTCAAGGCCACCGACACCGAGATCAACGAGTCGTCGACGGCAGCCTTTGTGGAGTTCGGCCGCCGCTTCGGCCTGGTATTCGCCCAGGTAGGTCTGCGCTATGAGCACCTGAAGAATGACTATTACAATTTCAATGAGCGTGAAGATGAGGTGTGCCGCGACTATGGCGACTGGTTCCCCACGTTTGTGGTGTCGGCTCCGGTGGGCAAGGTGCAGCTGTCGCTGTCCTATCGCCGCGACATCCAGCGCCCCGCCTACAGCAGCCTCACCAGCTCGACAGTCTATATCAACCGTTACAGCTATCAGAGCGGCAATCCCTACCTGAAGCCCACCTACACTCACAGCCTGGTCTTCAATGCCGCCTACCGGTGGATGAACCTGTCGCTGAACTACGCACGCATCAAGGACTCCGAGACGATGTCCACCGAGCCTTATCCCGGCTCCGAGGATCCGCTCGTCAGCCTCGTGCATCCCATCAACAGCAAGGAGAGTTATAACCGACTGACGGTTATGCCATCGTTGAGGCCCGTGTTTGGTTGCTGGCATCCCACATGGACGGCGATTGCCATCTTCCAGAACTATAAGACGCCGACTGCCGACGGTTCCATCCTCACGCTGAACCACCCGTATTTGGGCTTGACGTGGAACAACGACATCGAACTGCCGCACGACTGGCGCCTGAACGTTATGTTACAAGTGACATCGCGCGGTGACTACGACAACTTCCGCATCACCAAGAGCAGGTTCTATAGCGGCATCGGAGTGCAGAAGGACATCAGCCTGCACCGCATGGGCTCACTGACCGTTGATGCACGCTGCATGGACCTGTTCAACACCAGCAAGGCCGGGGCTACCATCTATGGCCCGCGCGAGTTGTACACCTGCAATCCCGCCCGCCGCACCTTCTCCCTTGACCTCACCTGGAAGTTCAACGCCGCCAGCAGCAAGTACCGCGGCACCGGTGCAGGCGAGAAGCAGAAGGCGAGAATGTAATAATTCGCAGTTAAGGTCGTTAAGGACTTTAAAGGCCTTAAGGACCCTAACGCTACAATCAACAGAAAGAACAATGACTATCAGATTAGAACAACCCAGTGATTATCGTGAGGTGGAGAACCTTACCCGCGAGGCCTTCTGGAACGTCTATCGTCCCGGCTGCACCGAGCATTATGTCCTCAACCAGTATCGCAGCAATCCCGATTTTGTCCCCGAACTGGACCTGGTGATGGAAGAGGACGGCCGCATCATCGGCCACATCATGTTCTCGAGGGCTGAACTCGTCCTTGACGATGGCTCGAGGTGCCCGTCGTGGACATTTGGCCCCATCAGCATCCACCCGGATTACAAGCGTAAGGGCTATGGGCTCAAGTTGCTGAACCATGCGTTAGACAAGGCCCGTGAATTGGGCGTAGGCTTCTTGTGCATGGAGGGAAACATTGACTTCTATCGCCATGCGGGCTTCGACTTGGCCAGCAAGATGAACATTCATTATCATGCCGAGCCGCGCGATGCCGTGGTGCCTTATTTCCTCGCCCAGGAACTCATTCCCGGCTGGCTGAAGAGCAAGGGCATCACCGAGGCAACCTATGGCCCGCCCAAGGGCTATTTCGTCGCCGACGAGAACCCTGAGGCCTTTGAGGCCTACGAGGCGACTTTCCCCGAGAAGGTAAAATTGCGTTTGCCAGGGCAACTGGTATAGTCATCGAGGATATGAAACAGGAGATAAATCCAAAAGATACCAATCGGGCGGTGGCATTCGAGTTGTGGATGAAGTCGCCCATGCCAATGGTGACGCTCACCAAGACCTTTGACGTGACTCGGCTGTATAAGGTGAGCCGGCGACGCGGACTGAAGTTCAACATGCTCCTTTGTTGGTGCATTGGCAAGGCAGCGTCACGGATTGAGGAGTTTTACATGTTGCCCCAGCATGGGAAACTGTACAACTATGACCGTCTCGCCATCAATGTGATTGTGAACAATATTGATGGCGGTATCAACTCATGCGACATTCCTTTTACCGATGATTGGGATGAGTTCAGCACCGATTACATCAACTTGACCCAGTCAGCGAAAAAGAACTGTGCAAGCAGTTTTCAGGAAGACATGATGGTAATAGGGACATCGGCGATGACGGCAAGCGAACTGGACAGCATCGTCAACCAATACACTGACCAGTTCTGCAACCCGATGGTGATGTGGGGCCGCTATCGCAAGAAGTGGCTAAAAGTCTCCCTTCCCATCTCGTTCCAGTTCCATCATGCACAAATGGATGGAGGCCATGCCGCCCTCTTCCTGGATGGACTGCAGAAGGCTATCAATGGATTAAAATGAATTAAATCAGTTTATAATAGTATAACGATGGAACAGAAATTTTGTCAAAGTTGCGGCATGCCGCTCACCGAAGAACTCCTCGGCACCAATGCCGACGGCAGCAAGAATGAGGATTACTGCATCTACTGCTACAAGGACGGCAAGTTCTTGCAGGATTGCACGATGGACGAGATGATTGAGCATTGCGCCCAGTTTGTGGACGAAGTCAACAAGGGCTTACCACAACCTATCACTCGGGAGGAATACATCGGGCAGATGAAGATGTACTTCCCTCATCTGAAGCGTTGGCGCAAAGCAATGGCCATCAATGGAACAACACCTGAGAATCCAGCCCTAATGGGCGTTAAAGATCTGATTGCCAAGATGGCTGACACATTGCCCGTCACTTATATCTCGTCGGTAGATGAGGAGGGATTCCCTTGTACTAAGGCCATGCTGTCTCCTCGCGTTCGCGAGGGCATCAAGGTCTTTTACTTCACCACCAACACGTTTTCCCTGCGCGTGGCTCACTACAAGGCCAATCCTAAGGCATCCATCTACTTCTGCGATGCCAAGGGCTTCAAGGGCATGATGCTGCGTGGCACGATGGAAGTGTTGACCGATGCTGCCAGCAAGGAGATGATTTGGCGCGAAGGTGATACCCAATATTATCCCGGCGGCGTCACCGACCCCAACTATTGCGTGCTGAAGTTCACGGCAACCGACGGCCGCTTCTACAGCGATTACTATCCCCGCAGCTTTGTGATAGAATAAAAATTGGTCCTGTCCGCAGGTGTGGCAGGAAATGTATTGTATCAATATAAATATGGACCTCCTGCATTAACCAACAGTAATGCAGGAGATTTTTGTTATGTGGCAGAATTGTGCTATCTTTGCGTCAAATCACCATCGGAGAATTCGTATCGGCTGATTGGTAACGCATAACCTGCATAATGTAGTTCAAGTTTAACCAGTTGACAATAAACAATGAAACACTGGCAGTGAAAGAAGGATTCCTCAACCACAATGAGGATTTGAAATCGATGTACAAAACTGTTGACGACATCATGGCCCTGCTCTAGATCAAAGATGCCATTGACTGTTTCTTCTCTTTGTGCAACTCGGTGCTCACGGTGAATCTCTAGTAAAATGATATAATATAGTAATATGAAAAAAATTGTTTTCTGTCTTATGGCAATTTTAGGAATGTTGACGCTGTCGGCACAAGACATGTATGAGAATGAGGTGATGAACGCCATCATGGCGCGGAGATCGGTGCGCCAGTATCTGGACAAGCCTGTGGAGCACGAGAAATTGGTTGCCGTAGTGCGTGCCGGAATCAATGCGCCCAGCGGCATGAACCGCCAGCCGTGGATTATCCGCGTGGTGGAAAATCAACAGCTGATTGCCGACGTGACCAAGGTTTACGTTCAGGAGAACCCCGAGCAGGTGAAGCGTGATGCGAATTTCAAGAACATGTTCCGCAATGCACCCAACCTCATCTGCGTATGCACTCCTGCCATGGGCGGCGGTGAGGTGGATGCCGGCCTATTGGGCGAAAACATGATGCTGGCGGCCCAGTCGCTGGGATTGGGCACTTGCTGTCTGGCTGGTCCTGTGCGCTTCCTGCTGGCAAATGAGAATTGCAAGTTTTTCCTTGACAGCCTTGACATCCCCGAGGACTATAAGTTGAACTTCATTATCGCTATCGGATATCCTGACGAGCAGCCCGAGGCCAAGCCTCGTGACGAATCCAAGGTGAAATTCATCAAATAGTACAATCATGAGTGACGATAAAGAACAGATAACCCGCATTCGCAAGATGGAGCGTCGCCTCAACCGCTCAATGGTTGCCGTGAAGCGCCTCTCAATTGCGCTCGACAAGTGGGATGCGATTCAGGACGACATCGCCGCCCTCGATGAGTATTATGGCAGCGGCGAGTGGCGTCAGGACTTTGAAGATGACGAGGCGGGAAAACTTCCCCAGGATCTGAAGCGCGGTGTCCTCAGTGAGGACGGCATCTGGAACCTGCTCGCCGACTGCAAGGAACTGAAAAACAGGATGCGAAAATCAGGAAAGAGTTAATTGCACTAAATCACTAACAAAAAGATGATAGACCAGATTATTGCCTTTAATAAGACTTTTGTAGAGCAAAAGGGCTACGAGAAGTATCTTACTGACAAGTACCCTAATAAAAAATTGGCGGTGCTATCGTGCATGGACACCAGACTGACAGAACTGCTGCCGGCGGCTTTAGGCTTGAAAAATGGTGATGCCAAGGTGATCAAAAATGCTGGGGGATTGGTGATTTCTCCATTTGACTCGGCAATGCGAAGCCTCGTTGTCGCCATTTATGAATTAGGTGTGGAGGAGATTATGGTAGTGGCCCACACCCATTGCGGTGCTTGCCACATGAACTATGACCATTTTCACCATGAGATGATTGCCCGTGGCGTGACCGATGAGACGCTTAACACTATTCGCCAGTGCGGCTTCGACCTCAATCAATGGCTAGAGGGCTTTAAGGACACCCATGAGTCGGTTCGCAAAACTGTTTTGACGATCAAGAACCATCCTCTCGTTCCCAATGACATCGTTGTCCGTGGCTTCATCATTGATTCCGAGACAGGTGCCTTGGAAGAGGTGGAGTCATGATAATGGCATCTGTCGAAATCATTGCATAATGAATCCTGTAGCCATACGCCTCCTTAACCAGCAGCTTGCGGCGCCCCGGTTCGATGATCCAGCCCAAGTGGTGAGTCATTTTGGCGCCATGCAGGCGCAGGAATACCGCATGATGCGCTGGGCGGTAGCAATGCGCACGCGGCATCCGTCGGCTCAGGCATTTAAAAAGGCTTTCGACAGTGGCCGCATCATCCGGCTTCACCTGATGCGTGGCACATGGCAGTTGGTGGCAGCCGAGGACTATTGGCCGATGCTCATCCTGTGCGCTCCCAGGTCCATCGCTGTTACCCGCGGCTGGATGAACAGCAACAAAATACATATATCTGAGAAGGAAATCACGTCTGTCCGTGACATCCTTGCCCAAACTGCAGCCGACAAGGGGAGTGTAACAAAAGAAGATTTTGTCCAGGCCTTAGCTGAGAAGGACATCAGCATGGATGCCCATCGCCTGTCCTATCACATCCGCATGGCTGAGCTGTCAGGAACGTTGTGCAGTGGCGACCTTTTGCCCATGAAGGCTACCTATGCTCTCACGGCCAATAAAGTGAGACCTGCAGGCAATATCTGCACAGACGAGGTTTTGATGAACTTTACCCTCAAGTATTTCCAGAGCCATCAGTCCGCCACGCTTCAGGATTTTGCGTGGTGGTCCGGCTTGAGCATCAACATCTGTCGCAGCGGCATCAGGATGCTGGGAAATGCAATTCACATGGTGAAATGGCGTGGTCGTGAATTCTACCTTACCGACGATTGTCGTACGCGAGGCTTCCGCAAGGGCCGTTATCTGCTGATACCTCCTTATGACGAATACCTTATCGGCTATAAAAGCCGTGATGTCGTCCTTGCGCCTGAACACGCACACCGAGCCCACAACAATAGCGGCATCTTCCAGCCCATCATCGCCCACGACGGCATCATATGCGGTAACTGGAGCCCGTTCAAACCGTCTTGCCAATCCACCTTCTTTGATGACGTGCAAGACGAGATGAACCTGCAAGCTAGTTGGCAAGCCTATCAACGATATTTAGTTCAGTAACATATAAATAAATCAATAATGACATTACAAGAAGCCATTCAAGCCCGTCACAGTGTGAGGGCATATAAAGATCAGCCTGTCACCGATGAGAATGTTCGCCTGTTGCAAGAGCAGATTGATGCAGTGAACCGTGAGGGGCAGCTGCACATCCAGTTAATTCGAAACGAGCCGCGGGCTTTTCAGGGCACTTTGGCAAAATACGGCAAATTTCGTGGGGTGACCGACTATCTCGTCATGGCTGGAGTTAAGGCCGATGACCTTGACGAGCGCATCGGCTATTATGGTGAGCAACTGGTGTTGTTTGCCCAGACCATCGGGCTAAACACCTGTTGGGTGGGTCTCAGCTACTCCAAAATACCCGGGACCTACGCTCTCAATGATGGCGAGGTCATTCTGGCCTATATTGCTATTGGCTACGGCGAGACTCAAGGCGTGTCACACAAGATCAAGCGCATCGACCAGGTGAGCAACGTCACCGACCTCACGCCCGGTTGGTTTCGTCGGGGAGTCGAAGCCGCTCTGCTGGCTCCCACTGCCGTTAATCAGCAGAAGTTCTCCTTTGAATACCTGCCCGCTGCCGACGGACTACCCGCTCGTGTCGTCGCCAAACGCCATTTCTCACTCATCGGCTATACCCATATTGACTTGGGTATCGCCAAGTGCCACTTCGAAATCGCCGCAGGTAAAAACAACTTCCAGTGGGCATAATACAACAATAAAAAGATGACAATAAGTACAATAAATACAAACCAGGAGTGCTGATGCCCTTGTATTTATTGTACTTATTGTTTTCTATTTACTATGTTGTCGTTGTAGCGGTTACAGGGATGTGCGTTGATGTTGGAGGGATTGGCGCATGGCCATGAGTTCTTGGATATTGCCGATGAATGAAGTGATGCCGACTGTCATCAGCAACGAGATGGCACTGACGGTGATTAATCGGGAGTTAGTGCAAAGCCATTCCAGGACAAAGATGTTGTGCGTATCGAAATTGAAGAGGGGGGCATTGGTCGGTGTTGCGAGTAGGTATGCGATGGCAATACCTCCAACGACAAGCCCTGCTAAGAATGCGACTACCATAGCCATCTTGTAACGACGAATGGTTGCTTCCTGGTGCTGCTTGATATATTCCACGGCATCCAAGCGCTTGGTGAGCGAGGCCATGAAGGCGTCACTGTCATCGAAATGCGGTTTCTGGGCGAGGAAGAGATCCTCAAGGGCTTTATCTTTGTTCATAATTGTAGTCTTGCTTTAAGTTTGTCACGTCCTCGGGAGAGTTGTTGCTTAACCGCATCCTGCGATGCATCGGTAATTGCAGCAATTTCTTTAATGCTGTAGCCGTTTAGGTAAAACAGCGTGATGGCCGACCGTTCCTTGGGCGGCAGGGTGCGCAGGGCCAGATAGAGGTCCTGATGCTCGAAGCTGGAATCGGCTGCCGTGCCGCTGATGAGCGTACGCGCCTCGTCGATGCTATCCATCATGCGGCAACTCGCCTTGTGGTTGAGGAAAGTGTTGTAGGCAATCTTGAAGAGCCACGATCGGAACTTCCCTTTATTCTGATAGCCCGCCAGAGAGAGGTAAGCCTTGACCAAAGCATCCTGGGCCAGGTCATCGGCATCGTCTTTGTTGCCGCAGCACAGGGCGAGCAAGAAACCTCGCAGGGCCTCTTGCTCTCGCTCCACATGCGTTATGAAGACTTCGCGCGTCACAGGTTATTCTTGTGTCGTAACTCTTTTCTCCTCAGCCTCTATCTCCTTGGCGAGCATCTTCTTGCCAATGAAATAATTGATTAAAAATGCAATACCCACTCCCAGGGCAATCAAGCCGAAGCAGCAGGCTGCGAAGGGGTCATTGGAACCGCCGCCACCTATCCAACCAAGCCATGCTCCTGAGCCTATCAAGCCGATGCCAAGCAGGGTGGTGAGACATCCCCACAACAATTTCGTGAGCAGTTTCTCCTTCAGCAGCCTGGGCTTGTGCGAAATCTTCTTCATGATTTCCTCGATATCCATATCGGGATTCTTCTCAATAGCGGCCAGCACGATTTGTGTGCGTTGGTTGGTCTCATTCATCTTTTTACGGACGCCCGATACAATGGCAACGATGGGGAGAATGCAACCACATGCAATCGGCACTAATATTTCAGCAAGGTTTTCCATATTTTTATTGAATTTTTAATTGTTACACTTTTTGTTTCTTGAACCAGTTCCCTCGCTTGAGCTCGGGTTCTGCGGGCTGCGCCTCAGCAATCACATGCGCGCTTGCATTGCGTTCGGCTTGCACCGCAGTTCACTCATATAACAGGTCAAGAAACCAAAAGGTGACATCCATGGCTGATTTTGTGCAAATATTTTATTGGATTGGTTCAATAAAAAAGTTGTCCTTGTTGTCAATCATGTTGTTATTGCTGTCTGATTAAAGCAGGGTGTGGATGAAGGCGGTCATCATCGGGTCGTGGCGGCGCACGTCGCGGTACAGGGCCAACTGGTTGCGGGTGCGGTCGAGGTTGTGGGTGGAATACTTGGTTTTGTAATAGGTGTCGCCGTTGATATAGTCGGTCAAGAAGCGCACGCACTGCATGAAGGGGAACAGGGCCACGGCATAGGCCAGCATCTCGAGTTCGATAGGAGTGAGGAAGTCGTGGGCCGACTCGAGATATCCTGTGGTGAAGGCTTTGAAGATGGCTTCGTTAAAACCCACACGGGACAGGTCTGGATCGTCCTCGGCGGTGAAGTTGGCGCCGGTACGCAGGAAATCTCCGTAGTCCGAGAAGATGAACGACGGCATCACCGTGTCCAGGTCGATGACGCACAGCACCTGACCCTGCTGGTCGAAGAGCATGTTATTGACCTTGGTGTCGCAGTGGCAAATGCGTTTGGGCAACTTACCTTCGCGATAGAGCCGCTCGGCCTGACACATCTCGTCGGCATCGCGCTCAAGTTCGTCAACGATATCGCGCACCTCTTTCAGTCGCCCTGCAGCATCGTTGGCGACGGCCTCTCGCAGTTGACGCATGCGCAGTTCCATGTTGTGGAAGTCAGGGATGGTCTCGCCCAACGGCTCGGGCACATCCACCAGCATTTTCTCGAAGTTACCAAAGGCTTTGCCGCAGTCATAGGCGCTCTCAGGCGTGACGGCCTCGTTGGTAATGGTGTCGGGGATATATACCATCACGCGCCAGTAGCGGTCGGCCTCATCGCAGTAATAGGTCTTGCCGTCACGAGCCTTGATGAATTGCAACACCTTGCGGTCGATATCATCTGTACAAGCGGCCTCGAGTTTACGGCGGATGTGCGCCGTCACCACTTCGATATTGTGCTGCAACAAGTCCACATCCTGGAAAATGGCGTTGTTGATGCGTTGCAGCACATAGTCGGGCGCGTTGCCCTCGGCAACAACGTGATAAGTGTCGTTGATGAGTCCGTTGCCCAGCGGCTTGACCTCCTTGACAGTGCCTGATATCTCAAATTGTGCCAGTATGCTGGCTGTATCGATTGTTTCCATATTTAGTTTTTAGTCCTTAGTCCTTAGTCCCTAGTCCCTAGAGAGTCTAGATAGTCTAGAATTTCTAGAGAATACAACTTCTAATTCCTAATGCTTTTGCCAATACTTGGCGCCCTTGGCTTTCAGTTGCTTGGTGAATTCCATAGCAGCGGCGCGTGTGGCGGCCTCGTCCTCGGGCTTGGCCCAGGCATGGCGGTAGCCACGGAACCTGCTCCACTCGCCTCGGGTGAAATCGGGCACCTGTACCGGCTTGTTGCCGTTGTTCATCGAGAGGCTGCCCAGTTCGGCCAGGCAGCACCATTCGGCCAGGTCATACACGTCAATGTCGAGCGGTAGCCCGTTTTGCAGGCAATACACCAGTCGCGAGTCCATGATGAAGTCCATGCCGCCGTGTCCACCCACTTCTTTGGCCTCGACGCCATAGCGTTTCACGAGCGGCGAAGTGAAGGATTGCAGTAACTCCTCGGTGTCCTCCTTGCTCAGATAGGAGTGGCCTGTATAATCCTTGCTGACGTTGACTCCGGCCTTTTTCATCACTTCGGAGGTCAGCGCAAAGCCCTCAATAGGATATTTGTTGATAAAGCCCTTGGTGCCTGTGAGTTGATACATTCGGTTATATGGTTGCGGCGTCATCACGTTGTGGTGGATTTCGATGACCTTGCCCTTCTCGGTAGAGATGAGTGTAGTAGTGTGGTCACCGTTCTTGAAGTCGGTGCAATACTCGCCTGTGCGAGCCTTGAACAGCTCCTGGCCGTTAAATGAGCGGGTGTCCATGGCCACTAGCGTTCTCATGCGGTCGCCGCGGTGAAGGTTAAGCACTTGCGCAATGGGCCCCAGACCATGGGTGGGATAAACGTCACCGCGGAACTTGCTGTTGTAGTCCAGACGCCAACCCAGTTTGTCGTCGGCACAGCGTTTCCAGTATTCGTCCCAAAAGGGCGACAGCTCATGGCGGTAAGCCCCTTGAACATAGATGACATCGCCCAGGAGACCCCTCTGAGCCATGTAGAGCGAGTTGAGCTCAAAGAAGTCATAGCAGCAGTTTTCAAGCATCATCACGTGCAGACGCTTGCTCTCGCTCAAGTTGATGAGCGACCATATTTCGGTCATGTTCATGGCCGAGGGTACCTCGATGGCGACATGGTGCCCGTGCTCCAGCGCTTCATGTGCTACCAAGTAGTGATGCAGCCAGTCAGTCGCGATATACACCAGGTCGATATCATTACGCCGGCACAGTTCTTTGTATCCTTCTTCCCCGGAATAGACATCGGCCGGGGGCATCGACGCCTGCCTCAATATCTGTTGGCAAGCCTCAGCACGGCCTCGCTCGTGGTCGCACAGGGCCTTCACCTCAATGCCTGGGATATGTGTCCAACGCTCCACAGCATCGGGGCCGCGCATTCCCAGTCCCACAAAAGCGACCCTCACCACTGGAATCTTCTCCACCGCTAGGCCTAAAGCCGACTGCTGGCCCGCTGGCCGCTGCGGCACTTGGGTGATGATGGTGCCATCCTGAATGGTGTATGGCCAGTTAAACTGCGCCCAAGCCTCAACCGGCAAGAGCACACAAACCGTCAAAAGAATTATTGTAAAAAAACGTTGTTTCATAATATGAATGATGAAAGATGATATGTCAAATTGATCAAGACCACAAAAATAATTAAACTCAACGACTCCACCAAAAATCATCTTACAAAAAGAGGCAATCATTGTACCACGCGAAAACGAATGCTCGTTCATGCGTAATCTTGTGTTTCAATTACTCACAATCAGCGCTGTTTGAACCGCTTGTCATGGTCAGAGAACTTAAAAAAAATATTTGAAATTTACTATCAGAATACGGGATATTACTGTAAAATTTATTAAATTTGCTGCGTGATATCGTTGAAGATATTTAAAATTATAAACCATCTAAAAATTTATGGGCTTATGAAAAAGTTTTTACTATTGAGAATGGTCGCCATGGTTGCGTGCATGATGTGTTTAATGAGCGCTAGCGCCCAAGAGGCCTATATGGAGTACACTGCAGCCGACTCGACTTTGACCTACTATTACGACAATTACAGGAGTTCCCGCGCGGGCATAACCTATGACCTGCCCAAGAACACCAATTACTTTAATCCGGGTTGGGACACCGACGGTTACAGCGAGCTTATCACACATGTGGTATTTGACCCGACTTTTGCCGATTACCGTCCGGTTTCTGCTAAACGATGGTTTTATCATTTGAAAAACCTTCAAACCATCACAGGAATGAAAGAATATTTCAACACGTCCGAGGTGATTACGATGGAGGAGATGTTTAAAGACTGCAAAGTATCGAGTCTTGATTTGAGCGGTTTCAACACTGGCAAAGTGACTGTCATGTCAAAAATGTTCCATAATTGCGAGGGGTTGACGACTTTGGATCTAAGCAGCTTCAACACCGAGAATGTGGAGGGGATGTTCGAGATGTTTAAAGGCTGCAGAAACTTGACAAGCATTGACCTGAGCAGTTTCAATACCGCTAACGTGACCTATATGGGTAATATGTTTGAAAACTGTTATAAACTGGATAGTCTTGACCTTAGCAACTTCAATACCTCTAATGTAACAAACATGGCTTACATGTTCTATATGTGCCAGGGGCTGACTTACGTTGACTTGAGCAGTTTCAACACAGGGAATGTGACAGATATGTCGAGTATGTTCTGTAACTGCTACAAGTTGAACAGCCTGGATGTGAGTGGATTCAATACCGAAAATGTTACAAAACTGAACAGCATGTTCAGTGGCTGTCGCAGTTTGACAAGCCTTGACGTGAGCCACTTCAATACTGCCAAAGTGACGCATCTGCAATCCATGTTTTATGATTGCAGATGCTTGGCAAACCTTGATGTGAGTAGTTTCAACACTATCAATGTGACAGACATGTCTTGGATGTTTAATAATTGTAATAGTTTGACGAGCCTTGATTTGAACAATTTCAATACTGAAAATGTGACCGACATGAGCGGCATGTTCTCTTGGTGCAATCACTTGACGAGCCTTGATTTGAGCAGTTTCAACACAGCTAATGTGACTAACATGAAAAGTATGTTCAATTGTTGCACAATCATCCCACAACTGGGAATAAGCCACTTCAACACTTCAAAGGTGACTAACATGGAATCCATGTTCTACTCGTGTGATAGTTTAAGAATCCTTGATGTGAGCCACTTCAATACAGCTAGTGTGACCAACATGAGAGACATGTTTTTTAATTGCATTAGTTTAGAAAGCCTAGATGTGAGCAATTTCAATACCGCTAACGTTAAAAACATGTCTGAAATGTTCTTCTCTTGCGAAAAGTTGTCTAGCCTAGACGTGAGCGGCTTCAATACCGACAAGGTAACTGACATGAGTTACATGTTTTATATGTGTACAAGTTTGCCAACCCTTGATGTAAGCAATTTCAATACCGCTAACGTAATTAACATCAGCAAGATGTTCAGTCATTGCATAAACTTGACAGCTCTTGACGTAAGCCATTTCAATACAGCTAACGCAACTGATATGTCTAGCATGTTCTTGGGTTACAACGGTTCCATCCTTGACGTGAGCAATTTCAATACAGATAAGGTGACAAACATGTCTTTCATGTTTATGGGCTGTGATGGTTTGACATCCCTGGATGTGACAGGTTTTAATACTTCCAACACGACCCAAATGCAATATATGTTCAGTAACTGTAGCAACTTGACGACTCTTGATTTGAGCAACTTTAATACTGCTAACGTGACTAACATGCTGGAAATGTTCAAAAAATGTAACAAATTGAGTGCCATCTATGTCGGCAGCGATTGGAGTACCGAAGCTGTTACACGATCAGATGAAATGTTCTTAGGTTGCACCAGTCTGGTGGGCGGTCAAGGCACGACGTATGACCCCGACCATGTGGATGCAGCCTATGCTCACATCGACGGCGGCACAGCCAATCCCGGCTACTTCACCTCTAAGAACGCAGCCATGATAGGTGATGTTAACGGTGATGGAGTAATCAGTATAACTGACGTAACCACGCTCATTGATTTGCTCCTTAGTGGAGGTGAAGCGCCTGCAGCAGCCGACGTCAATGCCGACGACAACGTGACTATCGACGATGTCACCACTCTCATCGACCTGCTCCTGGAATAATTGACAAGAAAAAGGAACAAATAAAGCCCACTGCTTAATAAGAAAAGGACTAGAGCAAGCAGATAACAAAAAACAAGCGACTGTTTTTCGGTCGCTTGTTTTTGTTTTGTGGAGCATAGCGCTCATCGAAAGGTGAATTTTTGTTGGAAAGTTCAGCGAAGTGCCGTATCTTTGCAATGCTTACAAATTGGTATGCTTTAACGGTATTTTTACACGACTAATGAATTATCTTCAAATTCAGGAAATATGAAAAATAATAACGGTAACCATGTGGGAATGAGGCTCGCCATTCTAGGTTGGATGCTTTGTACAATGCTGTCTGCCTATGCGCAAAATGTGCGTGAGACCATACGATTGGACGAGGGCTGGAAATTCTCGCTGGGCAATGCTGCCGACCCGGCAAAGGACTTTGGCTGCGGCACTGAGTATTTCAACTATTTGACCAAGGCCAACTCAATACACAACGAGGGCCCTTACTCCATCAAGTTTAACGACTCTACATGGCAAGAGGTGCGCATTCCGCACGATTGGGTGACTACCTTGCCCTATGCTCAAAAGGCCAGCCACTCGCATGGCTATAAAACTGTGGGTTATCAATATCCCGAAACGAGTGTGGGCTGGTACCGCAAGGTGATCACAATTCCTGAGTCGGACTTGGGCAAACACATAGCCCTGCAGTTTGACGGCATCTTCCGCAATGCCCGAGTGTGGTTCAACGGCTTCTATATGGGTACCGAACCCAGCGGCTATGCCACGCAGGTGTATGATGTGACCGAATATGTGAACTATGGCGGTGATAATCTTGTTTGTGTGCGAGCCGACGCTACGCTCGAAGAAGGCTGGTTCTATGAAGGCGCCGGCATCTATCGTGACGCATGGCTCATCAAGTCGGCTGCTGTCAGTGTAGCTCCCTTCGGCACCTTTGTCTATGCCGACCTCAAAGCCCCTTACACCTCGGCGACCATTCATGTGGATACCGAGGTGAACAATCATTCGTTGGAACCACAAACGTGTACCGTAGAACACCGACTGCTCGATGCTCAAGGCAACGTAGTGGGCAGGACAAACAC
>JAEEGI010016820.1_pt1 | contig 15077 bp, 4 predicted proteins | sample 8958751 | NCBI WGS metagenome assembly JAEEGI01 (sample SAMN16246545, study PRJNA631951) | gut metagenome | biome: gut microbiome; feature: rumen; material: KS-attached | host: Bos | place: Iran: Karaj | collected 2018-10
TTGAAGAATGTATACCCCCATCTGCGTCGTTCCGATTATGAGATTACCTTCGAGTTCAAAGAGTTCACGTTAGAGGAGGCAAAGGAAGTCTATAAGACCAAGCCCTATCAGCTCTCCGCTCGTGAGTTGTGGGATGTGGCAAACACCTTCGAGAAGGGTAGTGAAAATTATAATAAAGTGATGCAGACTGCTGTTAATCTCTATCCAGAGAACAAGGAGGCAGCCATCAACCTTGCCAATATCGCCCTTCGTCAGAATGACACCCTGAAGGCAGAGACGTTGCTGGAGCATGCCGGTGACAGTGCAGAGGCAGAGAACGCCCGTGCCATCCTTTTTATGAAGCAAGGACGTTTTGCCGATGCGGAACAAGCATTGAAGCGTGCCCAGGCTAAGGGTATGGATGTCAAGGTAAACTTGCAGACCCTGCAAGAGATGAATAAATAAAAGATAATAACATAAATTCATTTATTAACAAACGTAACAAATTATGAAAAAACTTAGTTTTTTAGTGCTTGCAGTAGCAGGAATGCTATTCGCTGCCTGCTCGTCCGACAAAGACGCGGCTGAGGGACCTCAGGTTCCTGGTGAGGTTATCCCCGATGGCTACATGGCTTTGAACATTAAATTGCCAACCCAGCCTCTGATGCGTGCAGTTAATGACAATTTTGATGATGGTCTTGCTGATGAGTACAAGGTTAGCGACTGTGCTTTGTTGCTCTTCCAAGGAGCAGATGAGGCTGCTGCAAAATTGATTAATGCTCAAGCTATTCTGTTACCTTTCGATGCTCAGGTGGATGATCCAGATATGGATAACATCACAACGTCTTATCTTGCTACCGCTAAGGTGAAGGGATATGAGAAAACGACAGGTAATAAGTTGTTTGCACTTGCTGTTCTGAACTATAAGAACCTGATAAGTATTGAGGCTTCTGGTATGCCAAAGATTGCTGGAACAACCTTGACAACTTCTTCAACACTAGCAGATGTTCGTGCATTGACAACAAATGCTGACCTTACTTCTCGCAGTGGTGCGAAAAACTATTTCTTTATGACTAATGCCGTGCTGTCTACAGCACAGGGTGGTGCAGTCGGTACAGCTCCAGCCGTTGCCGATATTTTCCAGCTTGCAGAAATGGATCCTACCAAGATTAAGGAAACAGAGGCCGCTGCCAAGGCAGACCCTGCAGGTGATATCATGGTAGAGCGTGCTGTTGCCAAAGCTACTCTGGCAGTGACTGCTACAAAAGTAAACGGACTGGACATCAAGACCACAGAATGGGCTATTGACAATATGGAGCCTACCTCTTATGTTGCTCATAACCCTGGTAATCTTTCTTATATCGGTTATAAGTCAGATGGTAGCACCAATTATCGTTTCGTAGGTAATGTGACTACAAAGGGAACTACTTCTTTAGGTTCAGATAAAGATGCTTATCGTACATATTGGGGAATCGACCCACAGTATGATGCTGATGCTACAGGTATGGTTGCTGCTACTTCTTTCGTACCAACAGGTGCTGCTAATCCTCTCTATTGCTATGAGAATACCTTTGATGTACAGCGCCAGAGCTTTAAGAATACTACTCGCGCCATCATCAAGGTTACTTTGAATGACGGTGCGGAGTTCTGGACAGTGAATGGTGGAAATACCCGTTATACAACTGTAACTGACGCAACTTCTTATGTTGTAGACAATATTGTAAATAAGACAGAGGTTCTGGACGCTTTCAAGGCTGGTCTGAACGCAGGTAAGTCTTGGACTGTAAATGCTTCTTCTTTCGATATTACTTATGAGCGTGACGCAGTCACAGGTCAGTATAAGGTGAAGAATCTTAATCTTTCTTCAACTGTTATTGCAGAGATAGATCCTGCAAAGACCTTCAAGTCAACTTTTGCAACTGATATTGCTACAGTTCTTGCTGATGCTATTACTTCAGCTAACCAAGAGGTTGTTGTTCGTGACTATCAGGGTGGTGTTATGTACTTCGAGGCTCGCTTCAAGCACTTTGCTGGTGAGGGCGCTGCCGATTTGGCTCCTTGGAATACCAAGGCTGCATGGGAGACTCCTGCTCCTGCCGGAGGTTCTACTTCTGCTGCTTATCCTGGCTATAACGCACCATTCTACCTCGGTCGTTATGGTATGGTACGTAACAACTGGTACGATGTTGATGTAACAGCATTCAATAACTTCGGTTATCCTGCAGATCCTTCTGGTCAGGTCAATAATCCTGACTTTGATGATCCTGACACACCAGATGATGATATCCAAGAGTACATCTCTGCTAAGATTCACGTGCTCTCTTGGGCTAAGCGTATCCAGAGCTGGAGCTTCTAATTTATATTAAATAAACTACTAAGTAAATATTTGCGACAATGAACGTTCGACACATCATAGAGAAGAGTTTACAAATGATTGTAGTTGCAGCACTGTTTACAAGCTGCGACATGATGAAAGAAGACAGAGACGACTGTCCGACAGGTCTCTACGTCAACTTCGTTTACGACTACAACATACAGCGTGCTGACATGTTTAAGGATCATGTGGGCTCTGTAACGCTTTATGTCTTTGATGAGTCGGACAAACTAGTCGCTCAACGGACGGTGAACGGGAGCGAACTCTCTGTGTATGGATATAACATCCATTTCACGGAACAGGAGTTGGCTCCCGGGCACCAGTACCGTCTTTCTGCCATCGCTTTGCAGAAAGACTGGGATGCCGCTCTTAGCACGGATGGTGCCAAATATCGTCATACCACGATGAAGATTGGTGACAACCGTCAGAACATTGGGGTGAGCCTCGACCGTACACCGTCAGCTAACCCGAAGTATTTCGATGTATCGACGGATGCTCCGCTCGATACACTCTGGCACACACAGCAGGTGATGACAGCATATGCTGCTAATCAGCCTACTGCTACAAAATATCATGAACTCGCTAACGGCACTGCGAATACCAATGCTATCCAGACCGTCAAACTCGAGAAGGATGTTCCAACCTATGCTACTGTCAGCCTGATTCGTGATACCAAACATCTGAATATCTCTCTTCGTGAACTTGACAATCCGGAGAATGTCAATGCTGACGACTATGAGGTGTTCATCCTTGACGCCAATGGTGATGTGGACTACCAGAACACGGTAGTCACTCCCACTGACTCACTCGTTTATCGTCCATACGCTTCTTGGACTGCAACTTTTGACGCAGGAGGTACAACAGGGGTGCAGCGTTCTGCTCATTATGACCTGATGTTCAACCGCTTGATGTACAACACCACGCCCGACAAGAACGCCGTGTTGTGCATCCGCAAGAAGTCCACAGGCAAGGAAGTCGCTGTCATCAACCTTCCTTATATCCTCTGTGAGGGACGTATGGCTTTCGAGATCAACAATTACATGCCACAGGAGTACCTCGACCGTGAGTACGACTACCGCTTGGAGTTCTTCCTCCGTGGCGACCGCTGGGAGTATGTCAGTCTATGGGTCGACGTGCTCTCATGGACAAAACGTATACAGTACGTAGAGTTTAACTAATCATATAAAGAAGAAACGACGCTCATGTCTATATTCTCTAAGTTACATCACATTCGCTATATGGTAGTAGCCAGCCTCCTACTACCCTTGGCTTATGCCTGTTCGTCAGATGATCAAGCTGGTGACGACATGGCGAAGTCTCAATTACCTACTTCCAATCAATATATCAACCTCAATATTGTAGTCAGCTCAGGCAGTGAGGGCACTATGCGTGGACCCGCTGGAGGTGAAGAAGGCGACGGACGTGAGGCTGGTTCTGAACGTGAGAACCTCGTGACAGGTGTTACTATCATGCTCTATGAGGATGGTGCAGGTATTAATACTGCTGCGGAAACGAAACTTGCCTTCTGCAAGTATTATCCCGTTTCACTGGTATCTCGTGAGACAGCAGGAACACCTTATGCCACAAAGGAAGATGAAGCCGTCTACACTACAGGCGATCAGCCTTTGGTCGGCTCAGGTCTTGACATGAGCAAGGCATATCACGCTATTGTGGTGGCAAACCAGAACATGGCATCTACCTTTACTACTGCTTCTAAGGTGAAGGATGTGCGTGACTATGTGACGACACATGTCTATAGTGGAAGTGGATTAGGTGCTGATGCCAGTCATTTCGTGATGTCTCTGGAGACTGACTATACCGTAAACTTCGCTTCTCCATCGAGTAAGACGACAGTTGGAAACAAAACGACCTATCATTTCGATAATATCCGCATTGAGCGTCTTGCCGCTCGTGTGGACTTCTGGACAAAGACTTCGACGTATGGGGAGAAAGATGCGTTGTCCAATAATTATCGTGCTCCTGGTTATGTCTATCCTGTATGGAAGACTTCAGACACAACAACCCCAACGAGTACAGACAAATTTGTACTGACTGCTGTTACTCCGTTCAACCTTTACAATAGTAACGAGTATCTCTTCAAGCGTACCAATGATGCCGCTCCGTATCTTGCTGTTGAGACGACAGATAATTATGTCATTGATCCTAATACGGCAAGTAAGACAACATCATCTCCTACCTATTATGATAATACATTGTCTTATTTGGTGGGCATCGATGAGACAAATTTAACTTTAAGTGCGGCAACGGGTTATTTCCAAGCTACCAGTGGTTTGTATGTCAGCACTACGCAAAAGGCTGGATTTACAGGTGATGACAGTAAGGACAATTTTATCCTCTGTTATCCAAGGGAGAATACCTTGTCAACATCCTCGCCATTGTATTACTATGCTACGGGTGTTGCTATTGAGGGTGACTATTATCCCGCAGGCTCTGCAGCAGATTTAACGAAGGCAAAGCATTTTATCTATTATGGTTATCTGCGCCACCAAGGAGAGGGGACAGGACCTTATACTATCAAGATGAGAACAGACCTGAGTACTACAGAGACCTATCCTTCCACTACGCCAATGAACTTCGGTGTGGTACGTAATAACATCTATCGTCTTTCTATCGATAAGATTACGGAGAAGGGAGAACTGGAACTGAAAATCATGGTGAAGAAGTGGGATACCTTTACCCACTCCTGGATATATATGTAAAGCAATACAATGATGATGAAACGATTCAAATTGACATACGCCCTTGTCTTCGTCGCAGCACTGTCGCTCCTGACAGCATGCTCCAGCGACGATGCAGCTAATGGGGGGGAGACTCCAATTGTAGATCCACAGGAAGGACTCTCTGAAGTCCGCATCCATCTTTCAGTGGCAGGCAGTTCTAATCCTTCCATGCAGATGCGTGCCTATAGTGACGATGCTGCAGCGACGGAGGAGATGATGAATATCTGGACGGTGGTTGCTGTCAATAAAACGACCAATAAGGTGGCTTTTATCCATGTAGCTAAACCTGCTACTGCCGACCGTGAGATAGATGATTTGGTAAAGTTGGAGAATGGAGAGTATGATTTCTATTCGTTTGCCAATATTGCCCCCTCAAAGGTATGTGAGTTGATGGGCATCACGGGTTTTGGGAAAGGTGATCAGGTGATGCGAGGTGATAATGATAACGACCCTACTACTGGTAATGAAAGTGGGGGTGATGACAACAATAAACCTCGCCCAGAGCAAATCCCTTCTTATGATTCTTCTAATGACCCGTTCATGAGTGAGGCAGGTACGACAGTAGACGATAATGTCTATAACGTTACCTTTAATGAGACTACGATAGACGCTGCCACCATAGAGGCTAAAGAATTGGGCATTAATGGTAATGACTTTAATATTAGTGCTACCAACGTTTTAGGTGCCACAGGTATTCCTATGAGTAATAAACAGACAATAAACATTACTGGTGATACTGATGTCGACTTGGTGGTTGTACGTATGTTCGCCAAAGTGGAGATCCGTCTGTTTAATGCCACAGATGCTCCTATCACTGTGAAGTCGGCAACACTGTCTGATGTGACTCTGAATTATAATAATAATATCAAGATGTTACCCAGCACTTCATATGAGAATGATATGGCTGCGCATCACAAGGATATCCAACCAAGACTGGGTACAAATTATTGGACAGGCGACTGTACCAAGACACCAGCTTCAGCTGTGGTAGTGCCAGCCAATACAGGTGACCCGTCATCTACGACATACCAGACAATCAGCTTCTATGTGAACGAGAGTACAGTGCCTACAAACTCGTATGGGCATTTCTTCCTGACCTTGGAGATTGACAAGGGCGGAAGTCCCAGTGAGTATCGCTATGCGTTAATCGAGGATGACGGGGTAGCTAATGAATGGAACTATATCGCCCGCAATGACTATCGTATCATTCCTGTTGTGCTGGATGACTATGTGCTCGACATCATTCCTTACGACTTCCCCGCTATCGGTGTCTATCCTGCCTCTGTAAAAGAGGAGGATGGTCTCTATACCATCAATTTTCATGACTATGGACATTTCCACTTACAGCCTGTCGTGAAGAAGATGAGCACAGGTGATGCTATCAATTATTGGGATGGAACAGGTTCTGCTCCTGCTACGGACTATTGGACGTTGGACACTGATTGGGCAACCTCATGGAAAACGTACGATGAGTATGGAGGAACAGTGAATGCTAATCCGGGTAACTTCTACCGTAACGAGACAGCAACGGCTGATGCTGATGAGGCTGGAGGTGTTCCTGTATGGTATGTAAACGATGGTGTAGCAGGTCCTCAGTGGGATCCCGCAGGCGGTAGCACTCCAAACTATCAGCCGTTTATCTTCGGCTATATTGCAGATCCAGGTGCTGCCATGGCAGCAGACAAGTCGGTCTATCATGAGTTTACCATCCAACTGCATAAGGCTGGCGGTACCACTCGTCAGATGAAAGCACGTGTCCTCATGATTCTCGATAAAGACCAGATGATGTACAGCCGTATGTTCGGCACTCGTCGTGTGTGTCATACACATGGTTATTAATAACCATCCATGGGCTCTTGCTATACTTAGAGTATGAATATAAAATGATATAAAGACCATTATGAAGTCAATGAAACAGATGAATTCAAGACATAGTAACAGAGGTTTTAGACATAGTAACAAAATAACATTTAACACGACGAGCCTCGCCCGTCGTGCCCTCCTCCTGTTGACCATCCTCTCGATGGGAGTCGGGAATGTGTGGGGAGAAGAAACGGTAATCTGGGAAAATGCAAGTGGCGCAGATGCCATTACCATATTAGGAGATGCTATATCAACAAAATTCCCTGGTCTTTCTGCTTCTACTGTTATACGTGTGTATACTACTGATAATGGCTTGTGGGTGGGTACAAGTTGGAATCAGGATTTATTGGATACATCAAAATTCACAGATAAAAAGATTTTAGCAGGATCATCATATTTTAAAGGAACTTATTATGAGTTTGAGATTGAAGCAGATTGTGTTCCTGATGCTGTTAGTAAATTGACATCTCAGGGCTTAACTATTTATCCTCAAGGTGGAGCAAAAGCGACCAAAGTAACTTTTGAGACTCCTGTTGACAATTTCGAAGGCTCTGCCAAATCCTCCTGTGACGCAACAGGGACAGATATTACGAAATACCTTACTACGCAGACACAACTCACATTAGATGTGACGAAGGCTACAGCGAAGTTGCCTGCTGGCAAGACTTGGAAGTATGCCCGTTTCTATGTCATACACAATGGTGTGGCAGAGAACCTGAAAACGAATACCACTTTGTTGGAGATCTCTGGTGTGACACTTGCAACACAGTCACCATCTAAAGGAAAGTACGGCTACTATCTTTATAATAGCGGTAATGACTTAGACCTCTCAGGTCTCACTGTAAAACTGAATGCTGCAACTGGCGAGTTCCCAGACTATCAGGTCGTCTGCCTGCTTTCTACAGATGCTGCCAAAGCAGCCACAGGTAATGTGGTCTCTGAGGAGCCGGATTGGGATGTTGTGTTCACTTACTCTTTCCGTAATCAGACGGTGACGAAGAATCAAGTTGGTACTGTAGCTTGGGATGCTATAGCAATGTCAGCAGTGATTCCTACTACAGATCTCGCAAATGATTGGGGTACCTCATGGAGCAACCTCGCTCAGGAGCAGAAAGTGCAATGGTATATTACAGACGGCTCAGACAATATACAACCTCTTGCTTTGGGGTCAGCTCGTCAGGATGATACATGGACTATTAATTTGTCAGCACCCTTTGCTATGGATGGCAATTCCGCAGTGCTGACAGGACAAACTACTTATTCTGCTGCAACCTTTGAGGAGCAGTGGGCACAATGGGGGCATCCTGCTGTATATGCGCCAGCCAATAAGAGTTTTGCTGATGTCCAAGACTATAAGATTATTTGTAAGATTGCGGATGATGCGGCAGGGACCGCATTGCCCAATGTCGTCTACACCCTCTCGCTGACCAACGTATTACAGGCTCAGGCAAAGAGCACGATGACCAAGACGACTAAACAGGTGAAATTGGATGCTACGACAGACATATCGAAAGAAATCACGTTTACCCTGCCTACAGGAACAAAGTATGCTCGTTTCTATGTGGTAGACCAGAACGGCACAGCTTTGGATGCTACAGATGCTGCTCATCAATTGACAGTAACTGGTGGGAATACCTATACCGATAAAACGATGGGTTACTACGTATACAACGAGTCTGGGTTGAATTTGAGCAATGTGACCATCACAAGTAGCAGTGCCAACCTCAATGACTATCAGGTCATCATGGTCACTTCTTCAGAGACAGCAGTGAATAGTGCGGGTGTTGTCACCTATGAACCCGACTACGAGAGCATGACCACTTTCTGGTTCAACTATCCTGCCACAGCATGGAATCCTGAGGCTAACGTAGAGTGGAGTGCGCAGTCCATGCAGGTAAATGCTCCTGATATTGAAGCAGAAAAAGGTGCAGGATATCTGGAGAAAAATAAAAAACACTATACTTTGCAGTGGCAGGTAGTTGACAAGAATGGTGTCGCACAACCGCTGCGCAAAGGTAATGATCGCGCCAATGACTATTGGACAGTAAATATAAATAGTGATTTGTTTAGCTTGGCAGATGCGAATACATTGTTGACAGTTTCCAATATAGATGTTCTTGATGTTCCCTATTGGAATAAATGGACAAAGCCTGTTTTCTTTGCTCCCAAGAACAAGACGATGAAGAATATTGCTGATGAGGGCTATCGGTTTGTCTGCAAGTTCTATGAGGACGATGACGCCTCTGATGCCAATATGCTTGCCATGACCTATACTGTCTTCATTGATAGGACAAATAAGCCAGGACAACTAAAAGATGGTGGAAAGCGAGGTGGTGAGACAATTTCTACTATATCTGGTACGACGACGAATCTGACCATCGACCTTACCAAGGCAACTGCTGCTTTCTTGGCAGAGATGGGACAGAAAGCTACCTATGCACGTGTCTATCTGACAAAGAATGATGGAACGATGTTGGATCCTACAACCGCTCCCGAGACATTGACAAGTGTGGGAGGAACGCCATTTACGACCAAAGAATATGGTTATTATTTCCAAGATGAGGCTAATGGTGTCACACTGCCTACGGATGCAAGTCTGACTTTGCCGGCTGGTAAGTTCAGCTATTATTATGTTGTAGTGGCAATGACGGCAGATACAGGAGAAGATAGTCATACAGGTGCCTTCTCTCGTGAGTTCTCTCATCGTGCAGCTTCGATAACCTCACCTTATGAGCCTGACTATGATTATATTTACACTATTAAGTTTACTGATACCTCAACATGGCCAGGAGTAGAAAATATTAATTATTCTCACTCTAAGGAGGTGCTGGTAGCTAATGAGTCGGTGACGACAGCCAACATGACGCTGTCTGACAGCAGGGCTAAGATACTGACAGACTATACGGTGGCAGACTGGGCTACCCTGCGTAGCAATTTCCATATCCGTTGGTATATTGCCAAAAAGAATGATGAGGGTGATTATGTGAAGATTCCTGGTTCTGAAAAGTATCTCACTGCTACAACCGCTGGCAAGGGCCATCAGTCGGAGGTTGATCAGGGATTGTATTGGAACTCGGTGACGCAGACCAATGAATGGCTTACCAGTCTGTCAGAGAGCGATGTGCTGAATGTCACCATCAACAGGAACCCTGGCGGTGGAGTACCTGAACTCACTGGTGATTGGGAGGACTATAAGGTGATTGCCGTGATGACCAAGGACCTGACAGGACAGACGGACGATGGTGGAAGTCCTGTGAAGAAACTGACCCACGAGGCCAATAAACTCGACATGCGCTATATCTTTAGTTTCTTTGCAGAGAGCAGCTTCCTGTTCACCCATGATGTTGGTGCTTCTGGACGTGCCTATCTGACCAATGCTGGTGACAGCCGCCTACAGGCTACCGTGCAACAGTATAACTGGGACAATGGTTATAGTCTGCGTGAGCCAGTGACCAGTGATATCCGTCAGGGAGTACATACCATGGAATATGACCTCTATGTAGATCCTAACAGCAGTACTCCGGTAGTCATGCACTTGCCCTTCGAGAAATATATATCCGGAGGTAACAATCTGGAGCCTGCAGCCTATATCCGCTGGTACGACTGGGCCACTGATATCAACAACAACCGTCTGGCCATCGTTGGCTCTGACCTTCAAGACCTGCACGAGACGAATAATGGCGTCAACGTCAGCCGTGGTTTCTTCTTCCTCAATAACGATATGGTGGGCTTCCAGCCTACCCACGACAAAGTGGGTGTCACTTTCAATCCTAATGGTTTGACGGGTGTGGTAACTATCGCCTGTGATGTCAGTAAGTATTATGATGGCATCTACACAGGCGCTTCGGGCGAGTTTATGCTCCACGAGCCCACACTGAGCACGCGTTATATTTTCAACATCCGTCCAGCCTCGGTTATTGCCGATGCCATCCAGGCAGGGAAAGATAAGTTTGATGCTGGTGGCAGCAATATGTTTGAACTGGCTGAGGACATCGGCCGTGTCTGTGTGTCTATCAAAAGCACTTCCACACAGTTTACGGTCCGTTCTACCTTACCTACCCTTGACAGCTACTATTTCTATGATGGCAGTACTTTGGTAAATGGTAAAAAACTTACCTTCTTGCCTTACTATGTGGATGAGAATAATAAGGTGTGGAAATATAACGGATATTTCGATGCAAAAGATGGAAACCGTATCAAGCAGTTCTCGGTGTCAAGCTTTACTGGTACATATGTTTCTGTCGAAGATGGCGTAACTACAAAGTCAGTGACTGTCGGTGCTGGCTCTCGTGTTCATCTGGTAGGTTTCTTATATGATGACGGTGCCACAAAGAGTGCTCCTCTTGTACACTACGAGCTGAACTTTGTCAATGCTCCAGCCTACGATGTCAGCACATTGCCTTTGGAGCGTACAGAAGCGTATCTTGCTGAACATATGACGCTGCAAGACGTCGTGAATTTTGACGGCGAGGGCGTCGTATCTCCAACAATTGACTCCCAACTCGACAACCACACTACTTTCCCCATGTCTTGGGAAAATGCACAGTATGGATTCTGTTATCCTGATGTGCGAAGGGTGGAGACCGGTTCTAGCGACTTCTCTGGTATCTCGCCCATTCATGGCGACTATATGCTGCTGAGGTCGATGAACTTAAATGGCGTTTCAAAGAGTGATGTCGATTATTACTATAAGTATCACTGGTATGATGGTGGTCCGACGCTCTTTGACTATACGAAGACGATGGGTGGACAACACGGCACCTTCCTCTATGTGGATGCGTCCGACGAATCGCGTACCATAGCCCGAATGAGCTTCAGTGCCACGCTTTGCGCAGGCTCTGAGCTGTGCTTCACGGGTGTGCTTGCCAATATGACAACAGGCACCACCAATCCACAGGTGATGACAACCGTATATGCCGTCGACGGAGCGGGCAAGCGAACTCGTGTCGTATCGTTCCACTCCGGCGAGCTAAGTGGCAACACTATTGAGGGCACCTATAGCAATGGTATCTGGTATCAGATTTACGGGCGAATCGCCATTCCTCCGACGATAGACCTTTCTGCCGTTGACCACTATGAGGTGGATATTGATAACTATGCTAAGGACACTCAGGGTGCTGACTATTGTGTTGACCAGCTGATGTTCTACACCAGCAATGCTAAGCTGAAGGTGAAGCAGTCGGGTGTGAACTGTGGTGATGCGGAAGTGCCGATGAACCTCTATGTCAAAGCCGAAGATATTGAGAATATGGCAGGCAAGACTATTTTCTGGCGTATCTGTGACAAAGATGGTCATGCCATGCCGGATGCCGGTTTATATAATAACGGTGGTAAGTTGTATGGGCAGACCGATGTGCCGGCAACTATTCCCGCTACGCTGACGGAAGAGTCTTCTCTGACCATTCCTTTCTTTGGCTACTTCAAGGGAACGGATGGGGAAATCTATTTCTCTCTGGCTAACAAGGGCTTCGAATTGAAAGAAGGTACAGACTACTATATCTCCGTCTATAGCATGGGTGAGACGAGTGTGACTTATGAAACTTTGTGGGGCAATCCTGCAAATACCTGTTCTGTGTTCAGTCCAATGTTTGTACCTAAGGTGATGTTCCTCTCCGTGGAAGACGGAAGTGGCCATGCGGTCACAACAGTGACAGCAAACTGTTCAACGCATGAGGCAGCTATTGATTTGAAAATGGTACTGAACATGCCTGATGACAGAGAGGTTAGTGGCTTCCATAAGTATACAGGTGTACATTATGACTACTTTAATGGTACGTTGTTGGAATTCCAGTCGTATGAACTCGATGGAGTGACATTGCAGGCTGCTTTGCGCAATTTCCGTGGAAAGCAGAAAGGCGATTTCAGTACGACTTTCACAACTCCTCCAGGTACCTCTTACAGTAATATTGCTTATGCAAGTTCTGCTCTTTTGCCAGATGACTATATGACGGTTAATAGTCAGAAGTACTATAATGTCATTAAAAAAGCAATGGATGAAGGCTTGCTGCATCTGTCATGCTCTTCGGATATCAAACTCAGCGTAACCGTGGCACATCCAACAGTAACAGCATTGCCTATCGAAGACCAGGTAACCTATAATACCAAGAACTATGGTGTTTGCTCGCCGCTGGCCTTTACGTTTATAGTCAGTGATACGGGTGGAGGACCTTCATTGGTACTTGGTTTTGATGACGTATCCTCTTATCCTGCTGGTATCCGCGTAGTACGTGTCGGTAAGGAACAGTTGAAGAATATGCAGGATGGTGACTATTTGCTCCATATTCCTGTGAATACTTTCAAGACGGAAGACAGTGCTACACCTAAGGCTGGCGCATTGGTGTTCGTCGACAAACTGAGACTGCTGGCTTATAGCTCTTCTGCTGATCAAACCAATGATGGTAAGATCAGTGCCAATGTCGATGTGGCAACATTTGCCGAGACAGAAGTCAATAATACTGGCAAGATGTATGTCTCTCTTAACTTCCATGATGCGGGAATTACAAAACCTGTTTTCCAAGAGGGCTTTACTTATCGCATGTTCTTCCAAGTAAAGGAGAAAGGTGCAGGAGTTGGAGCCTGTGAAGGCAATGTGGAGTTCTTATTGAAAGTCGTGCCAGAATTTGTCACATGGAACGGTACTACGGATGAATGGAACAATGATGCTAACTGGCAGCGTTCCAAGCGTGCAGATTTGTATAAGGGGGCTAAAGGATCGGCAACAAACACAGCAACAGCTGGTCATCCTGATGGTTATGAGGACAACGGTGAAGGTGACTTGACAACGGTAGTTACTACCCCCAAGACCTTTGCACCGATGAAGTTCACTTATGTAACGATGCCCACTGGATTACGTGCACCTAACTTGGTGAATCTGACTTACAATACAGAGAAGATTTATAATAATATGGGTGCTGGTGCAACGTCCAATATCCAGTATGACCTGATGGTACGCTATACGGAGAAAACTTGTCAAAATCATGGTGTAAGTGGCGACGTTTACGACTGCGAGAAGTTCTATGGCAACTGGGCAAAGGAACTCTATATGAAACCGAATGCGGAGTTGCTCAACCAGCAGTATCTGACTTACGAGAAGGTATGGGTGGAGAAGGAATTGGATGCTAATGCTTGGACGCTGATGTCTACTCCATTGCAGAACACGTATGCTGGTGATATGTATGTACCTGTCTCTGCTACAGCAGAGGATAATGGTCGCCAAACTTCTGAGGCGTTCCAGCCTATCACTTTCTCTACGACGACCAATGCTGCCGGCTTCACCTATAGCCGTACGAAATATCCTATCTATCAGAAAGGATGGACACAGGCAGGTGTCTATGTGAAGACAAAGACGAATGACATCCGTGCCACGCAGTATAGTGCGAATATCCCTGGTGGTGTAAGTACTATCCTTAATCAGTGGAGTCATGAGTATAATGACGTGACAGTTCCTTACAGCACTTGGACGGCATTTGCTATCCGTCCGCATAAGAAAGTCCAGACGGCAAAGACGTTGATCCGTCTACCGAAAGCGGATACTAGCTATGACTATTATCAGTGGGATAATACTTCTCCAACGGATGGCAAGCTAACACAGGATGTAAGTAAGACGACGACAGGTAAGCTGTTGACCGATGGTACAGTGGATATCTCAGGTGTGACCTATGGAACGAAATATGGTACTACGGAACGTTCGGCTGGTGATGGTTCGTTTGATGCGTTGGTAAGCAATATACAGTCCTCTCCATCTAACTATCAGTTAGTAGGTAATCCGTACTTGTGTTCTATCGATATGGCAGCCTTTATCAGTGGGAACAGTGCTAATCTGGAAACAGCAGGCTACTGGACCTATACGGATAATAATACAGGTACAGCCTTGACAACAGGAACAGTAGGACCGATGCAGTCGTTCTTTGTCAAGGTAAAGAGTTCTTCAACAGAAAAGGTAGTGTTCACCCCAGCCATGATGGTAGACGGTAGTACTGTAACATCCGCTTCATCTCCCTCCCGTGAGTTCACCCTGACAGCAACAAGTAACAGAGGACAGTCGACGGCTTCTGTATCGATGGGTGAGGAGGAGAAGAGCGTGGAGACGCTGTTTGACTCTAACATCGCTGACGTGCCTG
>JAEEGI010016822.1_pt1 | contig 15075 bp, 12 predicted proteins | sample 8958751 | NCBI WGS metagenome assembly JAEEGI01 (sample SAMN16246545, study PRJNA631951) | gut metagenome | biome: gut microbiome; feature: rumen; material: KS-attached | host: Bos | place: Iran: Karaj | collected 2018-10
GTCCTTTGATTTCGCGTATTATTTATGAATGGAACAATAGCATTGTAAGCGGGTTTGGAGCGGGTGACGGTGGACGCCGATGAACCGACGGTCACTATCTTCTCTAAAGAAAACTTAAATTCTTTATTCAACTGACAAGAGATATCTTTTTTTTACCTAAATTTGCACCGAAATATGAGATATGCATTGATTACAGGGGGTTCACGCGGCATCGGTCGCGCCATAGCCCTCAGGCTGGCCCGCGAGGGTTTTGCCGTCATCATCAACTACCGCTCGAACGACGAGGCGGCACAACAGACACGACAAGAGATAGAAGAGGCAGGCGGCACAGTCGAACTGCTTTCATTTAATGTGGCCTCACCCGAAGCCATCGAGGCAGCCGTGGAACAATGGGAAAACGCCCATCCCGACGACTATGTGGAGGTGCTGGTCAACAACGCCGGCATCCGCCGCGACAACCTCATGATCTTCATGCAAAACGAGGAGTGGCACCAAGTGATAGACACATCGCTCAACGCCCTGTTCTACCTTACACGTCGTCTGCTGAAGAATATGCTTACCCATCGCCACGGACGCGTCATCAACATCACCTCGCTCTCGGGCGTGAAAGGCTTGCCCGGACAGACCAACTACTCCGCTGCCAAGGCGGCGGTCATCGGGGCCACGAAAGCTCTGGCACAAGAAGTGGCCCAACGCAAGGTGACGGTCAATGCCGTGGCTCCAGGATTTATCGCCACCGACATGACGGCATCACTCGACGAGCAGGAACTCAAGCGCCTCATCCCCACCGGACGTTTCGGAAAACCCGAAGAGGTGGCAGCGCTCGTCAGTTTCCTCGCAAGCGACGATGCGGCATACATCACCGGACAAGTTGTCAACATCAACGGAGGGCTTTATACTTAGATTTGAAGTTTGAGGTTTGAGATTTCAGGTTGTTAATTAGCACCAACCAATAATCAAAGCCTCAGGCCTCAAAAAAAGTAATCAAACACCTCAAACCTCCAATCTCAAACCTCAAACCAGAAATGAGAAAAGTTGTTATCACGGGCATGGGCATCTGGTCATGCCTCGGAACAAATAAAGAGACGGTCACTGAGTCGCTGCGACTGGGACGCTCCGGCATCGGCATCGAGCAGGAGCGCATCACTTACGGTTACCAGTCGGCACTGACCGGCATAGTGGAGCGCCCCCAATTGAAAGGGTTGCTGCACCGTCGTCTGCGCACCGGACTGTCCGAAGAGGCCGAGTTCGCCTACATGGCATCGGTCGAGGCTTTCCGTCAGGCAGGCATGGACGACGATTTCCTCCAGCAAAATGAGGTGGGTGTCATCTTCGGCAATGACTCGTCGGCCAAACCCGTCATCGAGGCAGCCAACATCATGGCCGAGAAACATGACTCCGAACTGTTGGGGTCGGGACTGATCTTCCAGTCGATGAACTCGACGGTGAACATGAACCTGAGCACCATCTTCCATCTGCGGGGCGTGAACTTCACGGTCAGTGCGGCTTGTGCCAGCGGCAGTCATTCGATAGGTCTGGGCTTCATGCTCATTCAGCAGGGACTGCAGGATATGGTGCTCTGCGGCGGTGCTCAGGAGACCAACTACTACTCGATGGCATCGTTCGACGCGCTGGGGGCATTCTCCATACGCATGGATGAGCCTCAGAAGGCGAGCCGTCCCTTCGATAGAGACCGCGACGGACTGATTCCCAGTGGTGGGGCTGCAGCGCTGGTGCTCGAAGACTACGACCACGCTGTGGCGCGTGGTGCCACGATTCTGGCAGAGGTGACAGGCTACGGCTTCTCGAGCAATGGCGGAGGCATCTCTGAGCCCAGCGACAGCGGCAGTGTAACGGCGATGACGCGAGCCATGAAGTGTGCAGGCTTAGCACCTAGCGACATCGACTATATCAACGCCCACGCCACTTCAACGCTGCAGGGCGATATGTACGAGGCCATAGCCCTCGACCGTATGTTCGCTGGAGAGCGCGCCCTCATCAGTTCTACCAAGTCGATGACGGGGCACGAGTGTTGGATGGCTGGTGCCTCTGAGGTGGTGTACAGCGTCCTGATGATGCAGCACAACTTTGTGGCGCCGAATATCAACTTCGAGAATCCTGATGAGTATTCAGAGAGGCTGAACCTCGCCACGCAGACGGTAGATATGGAAATCAACACCGTGCTGAGCAACTCGTTTGGTTTCGGGGGTACGAATAGTGCGTTGGTCGTTGAAAAGGTAAAAAAGTAAATCATCAAAAACTAAAGAGATTATGAAGAGATTCCTGATGATGGCCTTGATGGCCGTGTGTGCCGTCACAACAGCATTTGCTGATGACGATGAGTTCAAAATCGTAGAGGGCAGTTTCGTTGACGTGGTGCGCCAGCGTGGTAAGACCGCTACTGTAGAGTTCGACTATCTGAATGCCACGATTGCCGATAGAGAGAATAGTGGCAGAACCCTGAAGCAGTGGTTGCAGGATGAAGATCCGAAGGTATTAGCCAAGTGGAGCGAGCACATGGAGAATGCAGAAGAGTTCTTCAGAGAGCGCTGGAACGACGAGAGCAAGAAGAACATCAAGATTGTGAAGGACGGCAATCCCGACTATCGTATCTTCGTCAAGGCTACCAAGTTCAGTACGGGTAACTCTGGAGCTGCCTATTGGAGTTTCAGTAAGCGCGACGGTGGCATCATCATCAGTGGCGACCTGACCATCGTGGAGACCAGCACTGGCAAGACCGTCTGCAAGATCAATCTGATCGACTACAGAGGTGCTTCGTCGAGAAATCTTGACTTCAAGTTCCCCAACTTCACCCGCCGTATGAAGATGTTCCACAAGAGTTTTGCAAAAGATCTGCTGCAGGACATTCAAAAGTAAAACGACATATTTCCGATTAACGGAATCAATCTGGGGAAACAGATGACGACACTGGTTCTTAAGATCTATGATATGATGAGGAGGCACAGGGCACTGTGTCTCCTTTCGTTCCTTGTTGTCACCCTGCTTTTAGTGGCTTCAGTGATGAGACTCCGCTACAAGGAGGATATCTCCGACTTCCTGCCCCTCGACAGCCGCCACCAGCATGCGCTGAAGGTCTATCAGGACATATCGGGTGCCAACCGCCTGTTCGCCCTGTTCGCGTATCGCGACTCTGCGAAGGCCGATCCCGACGTGATGGTTGAGGCCATCGAGGCGTTTACTGCTACACTCGAAGAGCGCGACACCAGCCACATGGTGAACGACCTGGTGGCGCAGATGGATCTCGAGAAGGTGCAGACGATGTCGGCCTTCGTGTATGAGCATATCCCGTATTTCCTGACTGCAGCCGACTATGCGAGGATGGACTCGCTGATAAGTCAGCCCGACTATGTAGGCACCCAGCTGCAGCAAGATAAGCAGATGCTGATGCTGCCTGCTGGCGGTATGTTGGCCGATCATGTGCAGCGCGACCCGCTCAACCTGTTCCAACCCGTCGTCAGTCAGTTGCAGAGAGCCTCGAGCGAACAGCACTTCGAACAGTATGAAGGTTACATCTTCTCGCCCGATATGCAGCGGGCGGTGGTGATGATGAGTTCGCCCTACGGATCGAGTGAGACGGAGAACAACGCGCGTCTGACAGCCCTGCTCGAGGATGTGGCCGGTGAGGTGGAATCTACCCACGAGGCCATAGAGATACATCTGACGGGCGGGCCCGTGATAGCCGTGGGGAATGCCCAGCAGATCAAGACCGACAGCATGATATCAGTGACGCTGGCTGTGGTGCTCATCCTGATGCTGCTCTTCCTCACCTTCCGCAGCGTGCGCCACTTGTTGCTCATAGCCCTGTCCATCGGGTGGGGCTGGCTCTTCGCCATGGGCTGTCTGGCGCTGTTGCATCAGGAGGTGTCGATCATTGTCATCGGCATCTCGTCTGTGATTCTCGGCATAGCCGTCAACTATCCGCTGCACTTGATAGATCATCTGTCGCACACACCCGACATGAAGACGACGCTGAAGGAGATTGTGCAGCCGCTCGTGGTGGGCAATATCACGACCGTTGGTGCCTTCCTCACCCTCGTGCCGCTGAAGAGTGTGGCACTGCGAGACCTGGGACTTTTCAGTGCCTTCCTGCTGATAGGAACCATCCTCTTCGTGCTTCTCTGGCTGCCGCAGTTAGCCAAGCACGGTGCCCACAGCGATACCACCTTCTTGGCAAAGGTTGGTCACGTGCGCCTGGAAGACAAGAAGTGGCTGGTGGCTGCGGTCGTCGTGCTCACGCTGGTCTTCGGCTTCTTCAGCCTGCGCACATCGTTTGATCCGAACATCAGCCATATCAACTATATGACAGAGGAACAGAAGGCCGATATGGCCTATTTCCAACAGTTGATGACGGGTAGTGAGCACAGTCGCCAGGCCTATGTCGTATCAGGCGACAGCACCATCGACGGCGCCCTCGACAAGAGTATGCGTCTGCAGGCGACGTTCAGGAAATGGCAGGCAGAAGGGCGCATCGCCGACTTTTCGGGCTGTAGCCGATTCGTCTGTTCCAGAGCAGAGCAACAGCGGCGCCTCGATGGTTGGCAAGCGTGGTTGGAGCGCCATCAGGATCTCTTACCTTTGCTCCATCAGGAAAGTCTGAAGGCAGGATTTACGACTGATGCCTTCACACCGTTTGAGACGCTGCTGACCACCCGTTTCGAGCCACAGGATATCCGTTTCTTCAGTCCGCTCACCTCTACGCTCTTTGCCTCGAATATCAGTGCCGATAGTCTGCACAGCGACTACAGCGTGATCGATGTGCTGACGCTGGGCGAGCAGGGGAGGGCAGCACTGACGGAAGCCGACCTCACGCCCTCGTACGTCTTCGATATCACAGAGATGAACAGTGCGTTGGCCAACAGTCTCTCCGACAACTTCAACTATATCGGATGGGCGTGTGGCTTCATCGTGTTCTTCTTCCTGTGGTTCTCCTTCCGCAGTTTCCAACTGGCGATGCTCTCTTTCCTGCCGATGGCCATCAGTTGGGTGTGGATTCTCGGACTGATGGGCATGCTCGATATCCAGTTTAATATCGTCAACGTGATACTCGCCACATTCATCTTCGGACAAGGCGACGACTATACCATCTTCATGACAGAGGGAGCGGTCAGTGAGTACCGTTACCATCGCCCGATGTTGGCCTCGTATAAGCACAGCATCATCCTCTCGGCGCTCATCATGTTTATCGGCATCGGCTCTCTGATACTGGCGCGCCACCCAGCGCTCCACTCATTGGCCGAAGTCACCATCGTGGGTATGTTCTCTGTGGTGCTCATGGCGTTTATATTCCCACCGTTTGTTTTAAAATGTAAAAATGTAAAAATTAAAAAATGTAATAATTAGATAATGCAAAAATTGGGAAATGAGGATATGAAAGAAAGAATCAGACAACTCTTGGAGGACGCACTGCCACTGGTAGATTTCGACTCCGATTTCCTGTTCAGTGAACTCGACTCTCTGGGTGTGACTACCATCCTGATGCTGCTCTCCGATGAGTATGGCATCAAGCTCGAGGCGACTGATGCGACACCCCGCAACCTGAAATCGCTTGATAGCATCGTGGCGATGGTGGAGGGAAAATTGGGGACGATATGATGACGTTAGAGGATTATCTGGCTCAGGACGCGAGGCTTTACCCCGATAAGGCGGCTGTGCGCTGTGGTGGTGAGGTGTGTAGTTATGCCCAGTTGTGGCAGCGGGTGCAGCAGCGGGCTGCCGAGTTGCCCCAAGGCCGTATCATCCCCTTCCGCAGTTCGCAGACCATCCAGTTTCTTATCGACTATCTCGCCATCCATCTGGCGGGCAGTGTGGCCGCTCCCTTAGAGAAAGATATCCCCGCTGCGCTGTTTCAGGAGATAGAGAGCCGTCTGTCGTCTGGTCAGGTGCCTGAGGGCACAGCCGATGTGCTCTATACGACGGGCACCACGGGCAAGTCGAAGGGTGTGATTATCAGTCATCGTACCATCGTGGCCGATGCCGAGAACCTGATAGCAGGACAGGGCTTCTCCCACGATCTGACGTTCGTGGTTCATGGTCCGCTGAATCATATCGGCAGTCTGTCGAAGATCTATCCCGTCATCCTGCAGGGAGCCACGCTCCATATCCTCGACGGTCTGCGCAATGCCGATGCCTTCTTCGCTGCGTTTCAGTGCGAGGGCAACTACGCCACCTTCTTCGTGCCTGCCAATATCCGTTTCCTGCTGACGTTCGATGCGGCGCGCTTCTCGTCGCTGGCCGATAGGCTCGACTTCATCGAGAGTGGGGGAGCGCCCCTGTCGCATGCCGATATGCAGCAGCTCTGTACGATCCTCCCCCATACGCGGCTCTATAACACCTATGCCTCTACCGAGACGGGCATCATTGCCACCTATAACTATAACGACGGGCGCTGCCTGGCGGGTTGCTTAGGCCACACGATGCCTCACTCGCGCGTCATGATCACGTCCGAGGGGATGATAGCCTGTCAGGGCGACACTCTGATGAGCGGCTATATCGGCGATCCGGAACTGACGGCTACCGTGCTCAGGGGCGATACCGTCTATATGTCCGACTATGGCACCATCGATGCCGAGGGCATGCTCCATATCGGAGGCCGCGAGAGCGATGTCATCAATGTCGGCGGCTATAAGGTGTCGCCTGTCGAGGTCGAGGATGTGGCGTTGTCCATCGAGGGTGTGCGCGACTGCATCTGTATCGCTGCCGATCATCCCATCATGGGCAAGGCCGTCAAACTGTTGGTCGTCATGAAAGATGGCGCCTGTTTCGACAAGCGCCATATAGCCCGTTATATTGCAGCCCGTCTGGAGCCTTACAAGGTGCCGATGCTCTACGAGCAGGTAGAGACAGTGGCACGCACCTATAACGGCAAACTCGACCGCAAGCATTACCAGCAGGGGTAATGCCCCCTGCGGTCATTCTTCTTGATACAGCTTCAGGAAACCGCCTGTAATGAGCACCTCCTTCACAGTCTCATTCATCTTGGTGACGTAGCCTCGATGGCCCGAATCCCTCAGGTGCTTATAGATCATGATCAGTAGGCGCAGGCCTCTTGATGAGATGTAGTTCAGGTGACTGCACTCCAGCACGACGTCATGGTCATCCTGCTCAAACACGGGTTGCAGTTTCTTTTCAGCCTCGATGGCCGATACATTGTCGAGGTCGCCAATGAGGGCCACGATCAGTCGCGTGTCTTGTTCCAAAAATCTGATTTCCATATCTTATTTAGGTATTATGTTCGTGATGATTATTCTTCTAACGACATTCTCTTGGCAGCAGCATCGCTGTGGGCGTCTTCGTCCTCCATTTTGGCAATCTGCTGCTGTGCATAGGCACTCAGCCATTTCTTGTAGGCATCCTCGATCTCGTTGAGTTTCTGCTCGTGCATCTCGTCGCGCTGCTTGTTGCGCTCCTCGCTCAGCTTGTCGATACCCTCCTTCACCTTGTCCTTCTCTTCCTCGGGCAGGTCGGCCATCAGTGGGGTAATCTCAGCCGTTGCCTGGGCCAGGGCTGCCTCCATGTGCGCCTTGCAGTCGTTGTAGAGCATATCGACGGTATCCTTCAGGAAGTCGTGGCGATCGTCGTCCACTTCAGGCATGGTCAACAAGATGTAGGGTACCTCGTCCTCCTTCTCGCCCTCTTTGATAGGTTCGAGTTTCATTTTCTCCATCTTCTGCTTAAACTCGGGGTGCACTTGGGTGATACCTTGTGACACTGGCAGCACGTCGTCTTCGTAGTGGGGGATGACCATAAACTCGTAGTCGTTCTTCTTGGCGATGGTAGCAGCCTTCTCCAGCGTCATGACTTCTCCGTCCACCTGTACCTTCACTGGTAGCAGCGATGCCTCTTCAGCCTTGACACACAGGTTCAGGTAATAGAAATTTAGCGATGCCAGATGACTGGTGTATTTCTCTTGCAGCTGATTAAATTTTGATATAATCGATCTCTTCATGATGTTCTATCCGTTAAATTTTAAACTTTCAGTTATTCCTTGGGTGCATCCTCAGTTTTCAGTTTGGCGCTCAGGCTGCCGCCAGCGCCTCCACCAGGCATGGCCATGCCGTCGCTGATGTTGGGCGATTTGAGCGACGACTTCGCCTCGAGGTTGTCGATAACAGCCTTTGGTGCCTTGAGGTCGCCCTTGACCTCGGCCTTGGCGTTGATGGTGGTGTCGCCGTATATCTGAGTCTTGCTGCCGCCCACCGATGCGTTGCCGCCATCGAGTTGTACCACGGCCTTGCCGTCGCCCTGCTGGGCCTCGAACGTCTTGTCGGCAAAGAGTCCCATCTCCTCGCTCTGGGCCTGCAGTTTCTTGCTCTTGATGTCTTTCGACTTCGAGCCCACGTACATCTTCTCTGAAACGAGCGTCATGGTGCTGCCTGCAGCGAGTGCCGTGTCTGTAAGTTTCTCCTTATCGACATCCATCGACTTCATGCTGACGGCCTTCGCGTTCATCGAGATGCTGCCCGTAGCCTTGCCTTCGGTGTCGGCGGCCATGAAGTCCATCTTCTCTGTGCGGATGGCCAGTTTGCTGTCCTTTGTCAGCGCCTTCTTCTCCAGCTTGCCGTCCTTCACCTCGTAGTCGAGACTCTCCATGGTGAGTGTCTTCGACTTGATGATCACGTCGCCTTCGGCCTTATATTCGCCACCCGTCTTCTTTCCCTTGTCGTCCACCTTGATGTTCGTCGGGTTGGCCGTCGATACCTCTACGGTCTTGGCGGTGATGCTCACCTTGCCGTCGGCTGTCAGCTGTTTCTCTACGAATGGCTTGCCTTCGCCTTCAGTCTCGAAGTCGATGGCTGCGATCGAAACGTCCTTCGAACTGATCTTCACGCTGCCTGTAGCCGTCTGCTTCTTGCCTTTGTCTGATGGCTTGAGCGTTGAGATGGCCACGTTCTCAGTGAGCACGCTGAAACTGCTGTTCTCCACTGTGGTGCCATCGTCGCCGAGCATGCTGATGGCCAGTCCTGGGGTTCTCATGCTGATGCCGGCCTCTGGATTGGCGTGCAGGTTGCCGTCGCCGTCGATGGTCGCTATGTTAATGTGCTCAGCGGCGATTGTCATATCGGCGTCTGTCGTATTTTTCTTGAAGTCGTCGCCTTCCTTGATGGCGCCTTTCTCCTTCTCCAATGCCTTCTTCTTGCGGTTAGCCTCTGCCAGTGCCGATATCGTCTTGATGAAATCTACCGAAGTCTGGTAGAGCAGCGGCAGCGTCTTCTCGATTTGGTCGCTCACATTATTAAGTTCCAGTGTGTTGGCACTGCTGGTAAAGAGGTCATCCGTGTTAAGTTTCTCGTTTTGTTTCAGCAAGTCCTCCATGTAGCTGAAGTAACCGTCCACCTGCTTTTTCTGATTGGCCATCGATTTCTCCATGTCGCTGATCTGGCTGGTGAGTGCCTTCACAGAGGCTTCTATCTCTTCCTTGCGCTTCTTGCTCGATACGGCAGCTTCTATCTGCATGTGACTGCTGGCATGGATCCTCACGCCGCCACGTCCTGCCGATGCGGGCCCTTCTGCGAATACGTCCTGAGCATCGTCGCTCTGCAGCACGATGTCGCAGGCTTGCGATACGATCTCCGACAGGTCTTCCACCACGTTCTCCTGTCCGTCGGAGCCCGGGTTGACGGCTATCTGGCGGATGCTGGGTGCACGGCTGGTGATGGAGCCTGTGCTTCCCACGCCCTCGAGCGCCACGTTGCTGCCCTTCACGATCACCTCACCCATCGATCCCAGCAGGTCGCCGCTGTAGTCCACGTTGCCGATGACGATTTGCGGTGCCGAGATCACGATGCGGTTCTCGTCGCGGTAGAACTTGCCTCCATCCAGGCGTTTGAATATCTCGCTCTTCATCTGCTGTACGGCAGACTTCTGTTGATGAATCTCTTCCAGTTCTTTCTGAACGCTCTTCTGGAAGTTGTCCATCACGTCCTTCCACTGTTTAAATATATAATTCTCCATCTTTTCTGTGAATTAATTGGTGGCTACTTAATCCTCGTCATGTTCTTCCTCGTTCTCTTCCTCAATGATAGCCATATTGGCTTCTGCTTGTACATTGAGCTCTGGCAACTTTTTGATTTGCCCATAACCAGCCGCAGTTATTTCCTTAAAGCTTTGCCCTAACAAGTGTAATCTGATGGGGCTTAAGAACGCCTCAACCTGCTGCTCTACATTGTCGAGCACATCTGCTGGATTCAGTTTACTCTTGTTATAGGTGACATTGATGGGTTTGATTTCCTCACCCAATTCGTAAGTCGTGCCTGTGCCAATGAGAATTTTACCATCTTTGGCACTGCCGTATGAGTAGTACTCCCAGGCACTCTTCAAGCACTTGAAATTGTCCCATGCCTTTTTCACCTCTTCCGTCACGAAGTTCGTCTCCTTCTTGATGACCTTCAGCTGGTCGATGTCAAGGCTTCCCACATACAAATACCATTTCCAATTTAAGAAATCCTCTTCATTCTCAGGTTTTGGAGGAACTGCAGCCTGTTGCGTGGGCTGGATAGAACCTTGCGCGTTTATAGACATCTTAATAGCCTTCTTATTGGATATGCCCCATTCCTCGAGCATGTTCATGGCAATCAGGTTCTTGAAGGCTGTCTTGTGGCCAACCTGATCGAGGGTATTCTTGCTTTCGAGTGTCAGGTCCTTTCTTTCTGCAGGAGCATCATTTCCTTGACCAAACATGAACTTATATATGTACAGTTTCTTGCAGTTGTCTTTCTGGAATGCATTTTTAAACGTACCGATATAGTCGTCGGGCACGTAGCTGGTAAAGAATCCGAATCTGGCTGTTACCTGAGCGTGGATGTCTCCCTTGGTAATGTCTGCTTTCAAGAGACTGTGGATGCTCTTCCGCAGCTTGTTGGCACACTTCAATACAGCCTTCTTCTCGGCCTTTCGCTTACTGAGAATGAATTTGCGTACATGATCATCTCCTTGGAAGAAACAAGCGGCATGGCCTCTATTAAGACACAACTCGTTGATTTGAGCGGCATCTGTATCTTGAACGACCTCTTTAAATGCCATGTCGTTTTCTGTAAACTCTTTCGTGTCAGGATTCCACAGAGTGTCTTTCAGATCTGTGTAATAATTGCAAACCACGGGCTCTTCTTCCTCCGTCTGTCTGTTCGCCCAATACTGCAATCTTCGCTGTGCCGTTCTCAAGGCCCATAACTTCGAGATACAGTCTTGATATTGTGTCTTGTAGTCATCTACCAGCGCATCCACACATGGTCCGATTTTCTTGAGCAGTTCTAGGATAGCAGGAGCCATCTTCAGCGTGCCGCTCTCCTTCAGAGTCTCCTGGGCCTTCTTCTTCGGATTGGCGTAGATTTCGTCGGGGAATCCGGCTGTTGCGCCGCCTGCCGACAACTTCAGATAGCGGTTCGACTTCAGTTCGAGGGTACCCTCCTGCGGCTTGAAGCCAACCTCCACCATATTCCTGATAAGCGTCAGGTCAACAGTTTGTAATCCTAATTCCAGCACCTTCTTGGCTGCCCTCTTTTCGATGTCCTGAGTTACCATCAGCCAGCTGGTATCCTTTCCATAGCGGCTGATAAACTTCTGCTGAATGTTAGTACCTGATGTGAGCTTCAGGTTGTTGCCCGCCTCGATGGTCACATTCTTACCCGCAATCTTCACGTCGCCGTTGGGGGCGCTGATCGTGATACCCGTGAAGGCATTGATCTTCACGTCGCCCCAGGGCGACTTAATGGTGATATTGCGGCTGTCGGTACATCCCTTGATGCTGTAGATGCCGTAATGGTCGCATATCTCCGTGCTACCCTCAAATCTGGGCGTTAATTCTTTATATTTCTCACCAGTGAAGATTTTCCCCATAAGGTCGGCACCAGGGAAGAACGACTGCACCGACTGTAGTCCAGGCGTCAGACTGGCCACGAAAGCCGTCATGCCCGCTCCCGTTCCGTCGCTCACGCGCACACCTTGTCCTCCAGGGCTCATCATGGCGATGCTGCCGGTCTTCAGAGGTGTAGGTATCTTCTGGTTAACGGCGCCCACCACGTAAGGCCGCTCCACGTTACCGTTGATGAAGTCCACGAGCACGGCCTCGTCCTTATAGTGACGGCCATGTACGCCAGCCGTCTTCGTGGCGGCATTCTGTGCGAAGAGCAGCCAGGGCGTGCATTCTACGTCTTCCTTGCCTTGCCATGCGAATTTTACCCTGACGCGGTTGCTGCGTGCCGGATCGTCGGTGTCCACGACGGTGGCATGCTGCATGCCCGACTGCCTGATGTGGCCTGTCTCCAGGTATGGCGGGTAGAATCCCGTATAGGTTACCTCATTGTCCTTGTTGTCTTTTCCTTTCTCTGTATGAACCTCGGTGGCGATGGGCACGCACGTCGCCTCGTAGTTGAGCGAGTCGGCATCAGGCATGTAGCCTCTCAGTCCTATCACGAGGTATTTCTCGCCATCCAGCATGATAATCTGTCCGAGTTTCAGATCGGGATATGTCGTGCTGAAGTCAATCTTCATAAGCTCCTGACTGGCCTTCAGTTCCATGTTCAGGATCTCTTTGTAGCGGTCTTCGTTCAGGATGGGCTTGATCTCAGAGAACGGGTTATACGAATTCTTGTCGTTGCTGTAGCGATCGGGATATTTGGTGGAGTTGGTGTTCGAGAAATACTTGTCGTTGTATTTGCTGTTGTTGTTGGCCACTCTTTTCTTGGCTTTCGCCAACGATACGATGTCATTCACGCCCGTGTCTATCATCCAGTCCATCAACTTCTTGCCGTTGGTCCAGAGCGAACTGAGTTTGCTGATGATATACTTGTCCTGACCGCCTTTAGGGTCGGCGATGTTGGTCATCTCGTTTTTCACCGCGTCATAGCCGTCCTTCTCCAGTGGATTGTCCAGCAGGTTATTGTCGGCCACGGCCTGAGGCTGCGGCTTGTAGCTCACTGTCGTCGGGGCTTCCATGGTGCAGTAGGTGCGGGTTTCATAGTCCTTTACCTCAGTAGGCTTGGCTTTGTTATCGTAACCGATGTTCAACTGTCCTCCCTCGTAATAGAGGAACTCGCCCCAGCGGTTGGTCGTTCGCCTCAGGAAGTCGTAGAAGCTCTCGTTATACTGCACCAGATAGGGGAACGTGTGCTCCTTACCTACAGTACCTCCGATGATCTCGTCCAATTTGGTTACAGTCTCTTTACCTTCATCCTCTTTGTCGCGCTGTTCTTGAGTGGTGGTCTTATCCACCCTTTTCTTCATGTGCTGCATGTTAGTGCAGTCGCACTTGATGCTCTCCTTGAGAGAGTATGGAAAGAAGAATGCGCAGTTTCCGTCCTCCAAGATCTCACTCATCTTCTTGGCGGTAAACATACGGCAGTTGTTCTCGATGGCCATCTGGTAGTCTGGGCTATAGATGTTCATCTTCACATAGACGTCTGTTTTCGTATAGACCGTTTCGAGGGTCTGCACGTAGAAGTCGTTACCGATTGACTTCTTTTGGTCGCCGTTCAAGTAAACCTCCACCTTCTTACTGAGGAATGCCCCCTCGATTTGCTTCTTGGTGAGATTCTTTTTCGAGGCGTCGAGCGCCTGTATGTGCAAGCTGACAGTGACCGCATTCGGACTATACATCTTTTTAATATAAGAGACATTCTGAATAGATACCTTCCATAAGTTATCTTTACCCTTTTTCATCAGACGTCCTTCTAACTTGGTAGAGCCTGCAGATAGTTCCAGATTAGTCAGTTCAACCTTCTCATCACTGACAGGGATGATTTCAGCCTTATCGCCTGTGTCTGGCATACCTGTGCCTGCATTTACATCGCAGATCCAGAATTTGAGATTGATTTTATTAATATCAGCCATAGATTGAAATAATTGTAAGTCGGAGTAATACTTTTTTTTGAGTGCAAATATAAGAAAAAAATTGTGTACTTGTTACAATTTTCCCGATTTTTTATCCAAATCGTTGCGACAGGCGCATAATAGCGCGACAATCGCCCGATTTTCCGCCTTCCGCTTGTCGTTAAATCCCAGCCGCTCTCCCCTTTGCACTCGCAAAAAGATGGGTCTGAAGCATGTTCTAAGTTCATCTAACCCTCTGCTCCTCAAGCAATGACTAAAGCGTTCTGGAATGATGATCCAGAACGCTTTTCTCGTTTAATACCCCACGCACGAGGTCGCACTCAAGGCCGTCACGATGGCCGTCGCCACAGATGCAATGATCTGCACAATCCACTTAATAGTCTCCTTCTTCGTCATAATCGTTTAGTTTTTTAATTTTTACATTTTTACATTGTAATAGCCGCGGGTCTGGTCTCGAAATAACCCCGGGGTCTGGTCTCGAAATAAAGTTTTCCCCGAAAACTTCTACTTTCGGGACCTGACCCCCAGCCCCACGTCAGTCTACTCGCCAGCCCCACGCTTGCTTAAGGCTCCTCCGAACCTCCCTGGTTAGGCTTACCGCCAGTATCGTCACCGCCACTCTGGCTATCTCCGCCACCGCTCTGGCTATCACCGCCACCAGTCTGCGAATTCTCGGTGCCCGAACCGTTCTGCGTGTTGTCGCCCTCGGGATCCTCCACCGTTCCCGCATCAGCCGAGGTCACACGCTTCACCACATCACCATTCCTGTCGTAACAGGTAATCTGAATCGCGGTGCTGGCCAACTCATCCTTCAGATCCTGCGTCGGAGTGAACACGATGCGACGACTCGAAATCAGACCAGCCTTCACGTCCTCGACCTTCTCCACCGACTTCGCACGGAGACCGAATCGCATGGTGCCGAGACCGGGCAACGCTACGGAGTGACCTTCGGTGGCCCATGCCTTGATCACCTCACCGGCTGCATCCCAGCAGGCCTTCATCACGCCCTGACTCACACCGCTTCGGAGAGCTGCCTCACGGATCACCTTTGCCTGATTCAGAGCGATGTACAGTTCAGGCGTCATCACGTAGCGGTAGGTGCCTGCATCCTCTTTTGAAAACTTTACGAGTCTTTCGACTGCTTTAACTTTTAATGCCATAATGTTTTAGTTGATTAGTTTGTTAATTGTTTTTACTTATCGCGGATTCGATGTCGATTTGCGATTTCCT
>JAEEGI010016826.1_pt1 | contig 15073 bp, 9 predicted proteins | sample 8958751 | NCBI WGS metagenome assembly JAEEGI01 (sample SAMN16246545, study PRJNA631951) | gut metagenome | biome: gut microbiome; feature: rumen; material: KS-attached | host: Bos | place: Iran: Karaj | collected 2018-10
GATGCATACGAGCATCAGATCTGGAATGTTCTAGGAATAAAGAACATGCAGAAGAAATATAAAATAAAAGGATAGAAGATGTTGAACTAATACAGCAAGGTTTTTAAATCATAAAATAGCCATTAATTGGCATAAAAAAATACAGGGGTCAAACGATTGTTAGTGCGACCCCTGTATTTTTTATGCCTCTTATAAAGGCAAGTTTTATGCATTTGCCAAATCATCTTGGCTGATTAGTGAAACATTGTTCTCTTTAAAGATAGACATTACATTTTCGTTGTCTGTTACTTTTAGAATTAGTAATGCATCGTTGCTGTCCTTTGCTAGGAAAGCGTAGCAGTACTCAACATTTACATCAGCATCTGATAAGATTTTAGAAATCTTAGCCATTGAACCTGGTTCGTCAGGAATTTTAACGCCAACTACTTCAGTTAGTTTGCAAACCCAATCATTTTCTTTCAATGTGTTAAGTGTAGCGAATGGATCATCTACAATAATACGGATGATTCCATAGTCACTGGCATCTGCCACTTCCAAAGCTCTTAAGTTTATATTTTGTTCAGCCAAAAAGTTAGTTAGTTCAAAAAGTCTACCTGGCTTATTCTCTACAAAAACAGAAATTTGATTAATATACATATCAAAACCTCCTATATCTTTCTCTTATCGATTACACGGACTGCTTTACCTTCAGAACGCTCGATTGATTTTGGTGAAACGAGTGAAACCTTAGCGTAAATACCAAGCATACTCTTAAGCGCTGATACGATTCTCTTCTCAGTCTTTTCGATAGCGCCCACAGTATCTGAGAACATCTCAGGCGTCATCTCAACTAGAACTTCTAAAGTATCACTGTTGTTAACTCTATCAACTACTAGCTGGTAGTTAGGAGCAAGTCCCTGGTTAATCAAAACTTCCTCAATCTGTGATGGGAATACGTTTACACCCTTGATGATAAGCATATCATCTGTACGACCTTTTAGTCTCTCGATACGGGCGATTGTTCTTCCACATTCACATTTCTCATGAGTGAGGCTTGTTATATCTCTTGTTCTGTAACGAAGTAGTGGCATAGCCTTCTTACTAATACATGAGAATACTAATTCACCCTCTTCGCCGTCTGGCAAAACTTCGCCAGTGTTTGGATCTATGATTTCTGGGATAAAATGATCTTCATTGATGTGTAATCCATTTTGACACTCGCATTCAAAACCTACACCAGGACCACTGATTTCTGTAAGTCCGTAAATGTCGTAAGCCTTAATTCCTAAACTCTTTTCGATATCTGCACGCATTTCATCTGACCATGCTTCCGCGCCAAAGATACCGCTCTTTAGAACTAAATTATCCTTAACACCTTCCTCTGCAATACTCTCTGCTAGATATGCAGCATATGAAGGAGTACAGCATAGAATAGTAGAACCTAAGTCCTGCATAAACTGTAGCTGTCTTGCTGTGTTACCAGATGACATTGGAAGTGTAAGTGATCCAAGTTTGTGAGAACCACCGTGAAGTCCAGCACCACCAGTAAATAATCCGTAGCCGTAACTTACGTGTACTACATCATCCTTTGTCGCACCCGCAGCTACAAGGGCTCTGGCACAACACTCATCCCAAATGTCCACATCGTCTTGTGTGTAGAACATTACAACACGCTTTCCTGTAGTACCAGAAGTAGACTGAATACGCACGCAGTCTGTCTTTGGCACTGCACAAAGTTTGTCTGGGTAGTTATCTCTTAAAAAATCTTTTGTTAGAAATGGTAGTTTGTGAAGATCCTCAATTCCTTTGATATCATCAGGTGTCAAACCCATTTCATCCATTTTGGCTCTGTATGGAGCCATGTTCTCGTAGACGTGTTTAACTGTTTCTACTAGACGTTCATTTTGAAGTTTGGTCAGCTCGTCTCTAGAAGCAGTTTCCATCTCACTGAAATATTTGCTCATAATATCCCTTCTTTCTCTCATTTTAAGTAGTATTTTACAATATTTGAGACCATAAGACAAATAAATAGCACTTTAATAAAGAAGAAATACGATTAATTATATAATGTCAATAATTACATATTCTTTGTCATTATGGTCAGTAAAATTTAAGTAGTAACATCAAAAAATATTACTACTATATACTTGCAATTATGATATATTAGAACTAACTATTTGGAGGACGATATGGCAAAGAGAAATTTAGACAAATTTATAAACAAATCTAGAGAAGCGGCGGCTGAAGGCGCGGTTCTTCTAAGAAATGAGAAAAATACACTTCCTTTGGACAAAAATGAGGTTGTGTCTGTTTTTGGACGCCCAATGTTTGACTACTACAGAAGTGGTACAGGCTCGGGCGGTGCTGTTACAGTGCCTTATGCAGTAAACTTGCTAGAAGGAATCAGAAATTCAGGCCTAAAGATAAATGAAGACATTATAAACGACTACGAAGAATGGCTAAAGGACAATCCGTTCAACAACGGTGGTGGCGGCTGGGCTCAAGAGCCTTGGCATCAGCATGATATGGAAATAACTGAGGACTACGCCAAAGAACAAGCCAGAAAGACAAAGAAGGCTATCTATATAATCGGTAGAACTGCCGGCGAAGATAAAGATAATTATATTGGCGAGGGTAGCTACCTACTTACAGAAAAAGAGAATAATAATATTAAAAATATAGCCAAAGCATTTGACGAAGTAATCGTTTTACTTAACACTTCAAACATTATTGATATGAAGTGGGCGATTGATCCTAAAACACAGGACAGCATCACAGCTATAGTTTACGTATGGCAAGGTGGTATGGAAGGTGGAAATGCCGTGATGGACATTTTGCTTGGCAAGGTTAACCCAAGTGGTAAACTTTCTGACACTATCACACACGATATTATGGATTACCCATCTACATACAACTTCGGCAACGACTTTAGAAACTACTACAAAGAAGATATTTATGTAGGTTACAGATATTTTGAAACTTTCGCGCCTCACAAGGTTATGTATGAGTTTGGTTTCGGACTTTCATACACAACTTTTGACATCATTACTGAAGAAGTGCAGTACGGCGTGGATGAAACTGTGTTCAAGATTGAGGTTACAAACACAGGAACCGTGGCCGGCAAAGAAGTTGTACAAATTTACTTAGAAGCTCCACAGGGTAAACTTGGTAAATCTAAGAAGTCTTTAGTGGGATTTGCTAAGACTAAAGAACTAAAACCTAATAAAACAGATACTCTTGAAATTGTTGTGCCAAAAGAAGTTATGGCATCTTACGATGACAGAGGACTTACTGGTCATAAATCTTGCTATGTGTTAGAAGCGGGTAAGTATCAATTCCACGTTGGTAACAGTGTGAAGAATTGTAGCGTTGTTTCTATCTTTGAGCAGGAAGAACTAGAAGTGGTAGAGGAGTGCAGCGAATGCCTCTGCCCAGATGATGAAAACTTAGAAGTGCTAACTACAGGTGATGCTAAGGGAGATATCTACGATGAGAAGTGGATTCCTTCCATGAAGCCTACTGTTGATTTGGCGCTTAGAATAGAAAACAATCTTCCAAAATCTATGGAGATTACGGGCGACAAAGGAATCAAACTACAGGATGTTCACAAAGGAAAAGCATCTATGGATGATTTCGTGGCGCAGCTAAGTGTAGAAGATATGGCATGCTTGGTACGTGGCGAGGGTATGAGTAGCCCGCGTGTTACAGACTCTACAGCATCTGCCTTTGGCGGACTTAGCGATTCATTGTTTAAGTTTGGGATTCCAGTTGGATGTTGTGCCGACGGACCTAGTGGTCTTCGTATGAAAGACGACACAGTTCAACTTCCTATTGGAACTTTGCTTGCATGTACATGGAATACAGAATTGATTAAAGAGTTATATACATTTGAGGGTAAAGAGTTGGTTAACCACAAGGTTGATACATTACTTGGCCCTGGTGTTAACATTCATAGAAGTCCTCTTAACGGACGTAACTTTGAGTACTATTCAGAGGACCCATTCCTAGCTGGTAAGATGGCAGTTGCTTGTACTGGTGGTATTAAGGCCGGTGGTTCTTGGGGAACTATCAAGCACTTTGCCCTAAACAGTCAGGAGGCTAGCAGATTTAAGATTGATGCGGTTGCTTCAGAGCGTGCTATTCGTGAGATTTACTTAAAACCTTTCGAGATGGCAGTGAAGGCTGGCACTATCAAGACATTGATGACTGCTTACAACCCTGTAAACGGTCACTGGTCAGCGTCCAACTACGATCTTTGTACTACAATCCTTCGTGGTGAGTGGGGCTTTGACGGAATGGTTATGACAGACTGGTGGGCTAGAATGAACGACGTAGTAAAGGGCGGCGAAGAATCTGCTCAGTTTACTCGCGATATGATTCGCTCACAAAATGATGCGTACATGATCGTAAACAACAACGGTGCTGAGGTGAACTCACACGGTGATAATACAGTTAAATCAGTAGAAGAAGGTAGACTAACTATTGGCGAACTTCAAAGAGCGTCAAAGAATATCTTGAACTTCTTAATCAATGCGACAGTTATTGAGAGAGAACTAGTAGATACTGATGTTCCTAAGGATTGTCCAGTAGATCCAGACGCTACACCTAAGTACAAAGAGTTCACAATCAATGGAAATGACAAGGTAGAATTCGACAGCGAGAAATACGCTACCATGATAGTAGAGGAGTCTGGCACATACACACTAATCGTAAATATGTGCTTCGACAGCCACAACCTATATCAGGCAACACTGAAGATGAACACTGATAAGGGTAACGTACTTACAATCCAGACAGCCGGTACAGATGGCTACTGGGTAACACAGAAGGTATGTAAACTAAACCTAGAGAAGGGTGTTTACAATATCGAACTAGAAGATGTTCAGGCTGGTATTAAGGTAGCTTGGATGCAATTCAAAAAATAAAACAACACGACATTTTTAATAAAATGTATGGACACAAAGAATAGCGAGATGCTGAACGATTGTTAGTGAAGCACTCGCTATTTTTGTGTCCAAAACACCATTTATTGGAGTAATGTCGTGTTGTTTTAGGTTGCGGTTTATTGTATAATACCTATAAGTGTGTTATTGCGCCCATTTTTAGCAAAAACACGATTAATTGGGGCTAAAACAGGAGGTTTTATGATTAAATTATCAGATGGCGGAATGTTTCTAGTAGGCGGAAAAGACCTAGTAGAAAACTACGATGGAATGTCAAAGGAAGAGGCTAAAAAGAACACAATGGCCTACAATATTTTGGCGGACCACAATACATCGGACAATATGGAAAAACTACAGATCAAGTTTGATAAGATGACTTCTCACGATATTACTTTTGTGGGAATTATTCAGACTGCCAGAGCATCGGGAATGGATCATTTCCCAATCCCATACGTGCTTACAAATTGCCACAATTCACTTTGTGCAGTAGGCGGAACTATAAACGAAGATGACCATATGTTTGGACTTAGCGCTGCTAAGAAGTACGGTGGAATCTATGTACCACCTCACCAGGCAGTTATTCACCAGTTTGCTAGAGAGATGCTAGCTGAAGGCGGAAAGATGATTTTAGGTTCTGACTCACATACACGTTATGGTGCGCTAGGTACTATGGCGATGGGCGAGGGTGGACCTGAGCTAGTTAAACAGCTTTTGGAGCAGACATATGACATCAACATGCCAGAAGTAGTGGGAATCTATATGACAGGTGAACCTGCTAAGGGCGTTGGTCCTCAGGACGTGGCACTTGCTATTATCGGTGCTGTCTTTGAAAAGGGCTATGTTAAGAATAAAGTTATGGAATTTATGGGCCCTGGAGTTTCAAACCTTAGCGCTGACTTTAGAATAGGCGTTGACGTAATGACTACTGAGACTACATGTCTATCATCAATCTGGCGCACAGATGAAAAGATAGAAGAGTTTTACGAGATTCACGGAAGAAAAGACGCCTACAAAGAACTTAACCCAGGCGAAGTAGCTTACTACGATGGAATAGTGGAAGTAGACCTATCAAGCATTAAGCCAATGATTGCTATGCCATTCCACCCATCGAATACATACACTATAGACGAAGTAAATGAAAACCTAGAAGACATCTTGCACGATGTTGAAAAGAAAGCACTTGTTTCATTGGACGGTCAGGTTGACTACACACTAATGGACAAGATTAGAAATGGAAAACTATACGTAGAGCAGGGAATTATCGCAGGTTGTGCCGGCGGTGGATTTGAGAATATTTGCGAAGCAGCAGATATATTAAAAGGCCACAGCATTGGTTCAGATGAATTCACACTTAGCGTTTATCCTGCATCTATGCCAGTATATATGGAACTTATCAAAAACGGAGCAGCAGCAGACCTTATGGAGACTGGTGCGGTTCTTAAGACTGCGTTCTGTGGTCCATGCTTTGGCGCGGGCGATACTCCAGCGAATGATGCATTTAGTATTCGTCATTCGACTCGTAACTTCCCTAACCGCGAGGGCTCAAAACTTCAGAACGGTCAGATAGCTTCAGTAGCATTAATGGATGCCAGATCAATAGCAGCGACCGCTGCCAATAAAGGTTTCTTAACTCCAGCTACAGACTTAGACGTTGAGTTTAAGGGACAGAAGTATCATTTTGATAAGAGCATTTATGAAAACAGAGTATTCGATTCAGCGCTTAAGCCAAATCCAGATACTGAGCTAAAACTTGGACCAAACATTAAGGATTGGCCAGAGATGGTTGACCTAAAAGAAAACATGGTACTAAAAGTAGTTTCAGAGATTCACGATCCAGTTACTACTACAGATGAGTTGATTCCATCAGGAGAGACTTCATCATATAGATCAAATCCACTTGGACTTGCAGAGTTTGCACTTTCAAGAAAGGATCCAGGTTATGTGCAAAGAGCAAAGGACATCCAGGTAGCAGAGAAGGCTGTAGAGAAGAACGAGTGTCCATCAGAGGCATTCCCAGAGTTTAAGCCAATGCGTACTGTTATCAAAGAGCAGATGCCAGACAAAGACTTTGACAGAACTTGTGTATCTATCGGAAGTACAATTTACGCTGTTAAACCGGGTGATGGTTCAGCTAGAGAACAGGCTGCATCATGTCAGAAGGTTCTAGGTGGTTGGGCTAACATCGCCAAAGAATACGCAACAAAGAGATATCGCTCAAACCTAATCAACTGGGGAATGTTGCCATTTATCTTTGACGAGGACGATCTACCATTCAAACTTAATGACTACATCTACATTCCAGGAATTAGAACAGCTATTGAGAATGCTGAAACAGAATTTCAGGCATATGTAGTGGATGTGGAGAACAATGAGATGAAGCCATTTACTTTGAAGATGGATCCGCTAACAGATAGAGAAAGAGAAATCATTCTTAAAGGTTGCTTGATTAACTACAACAGAAAATAGACTTTAATGAGCGGGAAATACGAAAACCCGCGCGGTTTACATAAAATATACATTTAAATGCACGATGTGCAGGAAACGGAGAAATGTATGTCAAAAGATTTCATTACACAAGATGATTGTTACCTTTTTGGAAAGGGAACACATTATGAAATTTATAACAAGTTAGGAGCGCACCTAGTTACAAAGAACGGACGAAAAGGTGTGTACTTTGCAGTGTGGGCACCTCATGCGGTGAACGTGTCTGTGATTGGCGAGTTTAATGATTGGATTGGATTCGACCACAACATGGAGATGAACAACGAATCAGGAATCTGGGAGTTGTTTGTGCCAGACGTGAAAGAGGGATGCGCATACAAGTACGTGATTTCAACACAGGATGGTCGCACACTTTACAAGACTGATCCGTATGGTTTTTACAGTGAAGTTAGACCAGATACAGCTTCACGTGTGTTTAACGTGGACAAATACAAATGGAAAGATCACGATTGGATTGCAAAGAAGTCTAGAGAGAATCACTACGAGCAACCAATGTCTATATACGAATGTCACCTAGGTTCTTGGAAGAAAGATTTCCAGGGCCCAGATGATGAAGATGGATTTTATGATTATAAACGCCTCGCCAAAGATTTGGTAGAGTATGTTAAAAAGATGGGCTACACACATGTGGAGTTGATGGGTATAGCAGAGCACCCATACGATGGTTCATGGGGATATCAGGTAACTGGTTACTATGCTCCAACATCTAGATACGGAAGCCCTGATGAATTTATGTATTTGGTGGATGCGTTCCACCAGGCAGATATTGCAGTAATCCTTGATTGGGTGCCAGCGCACTTCCCAAGAGATGCGCACGGTCTTGCAATGTTTGACGGACAGCCACTATATGAATATGCAGATACACGTTTGGGTGAGCACCCAGACTGGGGAACAAAGGTGTTTGACTACTCAAAGACAGAAGTTGCAAACTTCTTGATTGCGAATGCTTTGTTCTGGGTTGAGAAGTATCATATTGACGGACTTCGTGTGGATGCAGTGGCATCTATGCTTTACCTAGACTACGGCCGCGACGAAGGCCAGTGGGTACCTAACAAATATGGCGATAACAAAAACTTGGATGCTATCGAGTTTTTCAAACATCTTTCAAGTGTAATGAATTATAGAAACCCTCGTGCTTACGTGATAGCAGAGGAATCAACAGCTTGGCCAGATGTTACTAAAGATCCAAAAGATGGTGGACTTGGTTTCTCATACAAGTGGAATATGGGTTGGATGCACGACTTCTTAGAATATACAAAGTTAGATCCTTTGTTTAAGAAGGGCGCGCACAACAAGATGACATTTGGTTTGACATATTGTTTCAGCGAGAACTTTATTTTGGTCCTATCTCACGATGAGGTAGTTCACCTTAAGTGCTCAATGTATAACAAGATGCCAGGCTACCCAGCAGATAAATTTAAAAACCTAAAGACTGCATATATGTTTATGTTTGGTCACCCAGGAAGAAAGCTTCTCTTCATGGGACAGGAGTTTGCTCAATTGCAAGAGTGGTCAGAAAAGCGTTCGCTTGATTGGCACTTGCTAGAAGAGCCAGAGCATAAAGACATGCAGAAGTTTGTTCATAGACTTCTTGAAATGTACAAGAAGTATCCAGCACTTTATACCGAGACAAAGGGTTATGGTGCATTTGAATGGATAAATGCTGATGATAATGAGAGAAGTATTTTCAGTTTCATCAGAAAGACTACTGAGGCAGATAACAAGAACTCAGTTGGATTCGTATTTAACTTTACACCAATGGAGAGAACTGACTATATAGTTGGTGTTCCAAAGGCAGGAACTTACAAGAGAATCCTATCAACTGAGAATGATGACCAGGTAGTTAAATACAAAGCAAAAGAGGGAGAGTGCGACGGCAGACCATACAGACTTGAGATTCCACTTAAGCCATTTGAAGCAGTTGCGTTTGAGTTCCCTAAAGTAACAAAAAGAAAATAAGTCTTCGACGAAGGAAAAGAGTAGTAATTATAAATGGAAAGTAGCAAAAGTAAAACTATAATAATCACAACTATTATATGTATTTTTATTGCCATTGTGGTGGTGGGCATTTTGTCTAGATGTTCAGGACCAAGCAAAAATGATGGCGATAGTTCTTCTAGCGCCGTAAAAGACCAAGTTCCAAAGATGATGGCCACATACGGCAAGATGAAGACGGGAAACATTTATGGTTACACAAATAATCTCCAGGAAAACGTGGAGAGAAATACTATTGTAATAATAAAACCTGATAGAACAACTACATTCAAAGTAAATGAGAATGGTGACACTATTCGCTCTATCAGATATGAAGTGAAGAGTACTGACGATGACAGACTAGTGGACCACGGCAAAATCGAAGAGATGAGAGGCGCTGGAAAGAGTGCATCGTTTGACTTCAAGGCTAATGCCATTATGGAAGCTGGCATTGAGTACAGACTTAAGTTTGTGGTTACAACAGACAAGCATGATGCTATCAACTACTACGCAAGAGCAATCATTGCCAAAAACGAATTTGTCGACAAACAAGTTGCATTCGCAAAGAGATTTAGCGACAGAACCTTTGAAGAGACTGAGAGATCAGATTTAATGAATTACTTAGAGACTGATCCAACAGTCCAGAGTAATGACAATCTCGGCAAAGTAACAATCAACTCTAGTTACACCATGCTTCTTTGGAGTACTTTGGCGGCGGAGAAAATTACAAAAACAAACGTTGCCATTAAAGAGTGCACAATGAAAGATACTGGTCCAGCCACTACATATACTTTGACTTATCAGGTCAAAGCAAAGAATGCCGAGAAAGTAACTGAAAAGTACAATGTGTGGGAAACTATCACAGTATTTAGTTATGCTGGAAAGCAATACGTGACAGGCTACGATAGAGAAGTAAATCAAATTTGGGAAGCAAACAAAAACAATCTAGGCGCAAGCTTTATCGATCTAGGAATTCAAAACTACGATAAAATTGAGCACGTTGAGAGTGACAACAAAAAGTTTATCGCATTCGCTATAAACGGCGATGTGTATGCGCAAAATGTTGAAAATAGAAAATTCTATCAGATTTATAAGATGGGCGCTAAGCCTAGCGAAGAGCTAGAGATGACAAAGACAAAGGTAGTAGACATTGATAACAAGGGAAATGTTGACTACATGATTTACGGGTACAGCCCAGCTGAAAATCACATAGGAAGAAACGGCATATCAATTATGTCTTACAATATAAAATCGAACACTTCTAAGGAACAGGTATTTATCCCTGTGAAGAGTACAGCTGAACTTCTTGATAATCAGCTAAAGACTCTTTGCCATGTGGGAGATAGAACATTGTACATCATGCTTGATGACACTATCTACTATGCGAACCTAAAAACTCAGGAGTGGGGCAAAGTGGTTGAGCACTTAGAGGCTGGAAGTTACGCGGTAAGTGATGATGGCCAGTACCTAGCGTTTAATAAATATGCAGGAAGAGATAACAGCAATAGCATTACAATTCTCAACCTAAACACAGGTGAAAAGAGAAGTCTAGACGCAGAAAATGGCGACAAAATCTGTGTGCTTGGATTCTCTGGACAGAGTATGATTTACGGCCTCGCCAAAGACAAAGACATCAAGAAAAACAAATTCTTCTCGATGTATGCACTAAAGATTGTAGACTATGGTCTAAGAGAACAGAAGTCGTATTCGAAGAAGAAGGTATTTATAAAGAATATCGATATTAAAGATGGAATCATCAATATCAAGCGTTGGAAAAACGGAAAGAACATTGATGACGATCAGCTGTTAGATAATACAGAAGAGGCAATGGCCGTTTGCACATTCAGTTACTATACTGACGATATCAAGATGCGCGAGGAAGTATTGTCATTTACTAACAAACTTCCAACAGGAATAAACACAAAGATCCTTCCATTTGGCGAAGTGAAGTTTTCTGATGCATCAGAGATTGAGGCAAACTTAGAAAAGAGAAAAGGCGATGTCTTCTATGTATATGGTTATGGAAAACTACAGAGCGTAGAGGCAGACAGAAAAGAAGCCATAAGCAAAGCCAAAAGAGTACATGGTCTAGTTTTAGACAAATACGGAAAGAAAATTTGGACAAAAGAAGAGCACTACAAAGATTAACAAAGATATTAAGGCATATTAACTAGCCAAAAATATAGAATAAAATAGGAGAACAGAAATGCGTTTTATTCACACGGGAGATATTCATCTCGGTGCTACGCCTGAAAAGGGGCATCCCTGGGCGGAGACTAGAGGAGATGAAATCTGGAATACTTTTGAAAGATTAATATTAGAGATTAAGAACAAGCCTGTAGATATGCTTATTATCGCGGGTGATTTGTTCCACAGACAGCCTTTGCTAAGAGAACTTAAGGAAGTGGATTACTTATTCTCCACAATTCCTTCCACAAAGGTTGTTCTTTGTGCGGGAAATCACGACTCAATAAAGAAGGGTTCGTTCTATGAAACATTTGAGTGGAGCGATAATGTATTATTTATCGATAGCAAGAATGTGGAAGAGTACGATATCCCAGAACTAAACACTTGCGTTTACGGTCTAAGTTACTACACTACAGAAAATACAGACGCTATGTATGATCACGTGATAGTAAACGACCCTGACAAAATAAATATCCTAGTAGCACACGGTGGAGATGAGAAACACATCCCAATCAATCAAAAGCGTGTTGCCATGTCAGGCTTTGACTATGTTGCTATGGGTCATATTCATAAACCAGCTATTAATGAGTCAAACAAAATGGCATACTGTGGTTCGCTAGAGCCAATCGACAAAAATGATATTGGCGATAGAGGCTATATTTACGGCGAGGTAGACAAAGACGGTTTAGAGTTAAAGTTCGTTCCATTCGCAAAGAGAATATATATGGATATGGAATTCCCTGTAACACCAAACTTAACAAATATGGAAATCAAAAGTCGCTTGCAAGATGCATATGCAGAGCACGGTGAAGATAATATGTATCGCATAATATTCCAGGGATACAGAGACCCAGAGTTTGAACTAGACCTAACAGAAATTGAAAATACTGGAAACGTGGTGGACATTGTGGATAACACAGTTCCAGACTATGACTTCGGCGAATTGTACGAGGACAACAAAGACAACATTCTTGGAATGTTTATAGGAAGATACATTGATAAAAATGAGTTGACGCCTGTGGAAGAAAAATCATTGTACTACGGCACAAAGGCGCTTCTGGATGCTATGGAGGACAGACTATGATTATCAAAGAATTAGAGTTAATAAACTTCGGTAAATTTAATAACAAGACTGTCCGCTTCGAAAAAGGAATGAACATTATCTACGGAGAAAACGAGGCTGGTAAGACTACGCTTCACACATTCATTCGCGGAATGCTATTCGGCATCGAGAAACAGCGCGGCAAAGCTTCAGCAAATGATATTTACTCAAAGTATGAGCCATGGGATGATCCTACAAACTACCAAGGCAAAATGAGAATCGAGCAAAATGGTAAGAATTATAGAATCGAGAGATTCTTTAATAAGAATAACAAGCGCTTTGCAGTTATTGACGAGGATGAGGGCAGAGAATTAACAGAGGAAGAAATTGATAAGCTTCTATCTGGTATTAATGAGGCTTGCTACTACAACACTATCAGCATTAGCCAGCTAGGCAGTGCTACTAGCAAGGAGTTAGAGTACATCCTAAAGAGCCATGCTGCAAACTTGGGCGCGACAAAGTCTATGGAAATTGATATTAAAGAAGCGTTTGCAGACCTAGACAAACAGAGAAAGAAAATAATGACTGACAATAAAGTTAGCCAAGAGCCAGAAGTTGAAAGGTCTTTGAAGAACGCGATCGAGAAACTTGAGATTTCTGAAAATGAGCAAAACAATATAGCAGCAGGACTAGAGCAGAAACAAACTGCACTAGAGGGCGTGGAAGAAAAGCACAAAGAAGTGGCTGCAAAGGACGAGAAGAGACTAGAGCGTATCGCAAAACAAAACGAGAGAAAAGACAAATTATATCAGGACGCTTTAGTGTTTACTGCTGATGTTGAAAAATATTCTACTTCACTTGAAAAGGTGAAAGAACACAAAGCAGAGATAGATGAGAAGTTAAAAGACTTTAAAGTATCTGGCAGAGAGATGCTAGATGGACTAGTAGAAAAAGCTACTAAGAAGAGCAACTTCCCATTCCTATTTATGATTTTGTTCCTAGCAAGTTTGGGAGCAGGAGTAGGATTGATAGTTGGAAATCTAGATTGGAATTTGATTAGAGCTCACTGGAAACTTCCAGCAGCATGCTTTGGCGGAGCCTTGATCTTCTTGATTGCAGCTATTTGTAAATATTTTTATAACAAGAAAAAGAAGGCGAAGAATCTCGAGAAGTTGAAAGAGGTTCGCCAGTTGGTTGAAGAGCAAGAGACTGCTAAGCACGAGGAAGTTTATATTGAGAGACAACTAGCAAACAAGAGGGAGGCTCTAGAAAAGACTCAGATTATGCTTAAGGCAGAAAATGAGAATGAAGAGGGCACAGAGGACTTCTCCGAAGAACTTAAAGAAGTTCGCGAGAAGGCTATGGAATTAAAAGAGCAGATTAACAGAGCGCAGTGGCAGCTAGAGCAGAGCCAGGAAAGAGACATAGTTACTCAAAATCAGATTGCTGAACTAAAAGAAACTCAGGCTAACATAATGGATGCAAAGCGTGAGATGGAAGCAATCGAGAGAGCTAAAGAAGAAATAGAAGAGATTGCTGACGAGATCAGAAACAGCTTCGGCAAACGTTTGAATGAACGCGCATCATTCTATATGGGCAAGATTACAAACGGCAAGTACGACAATCTAAACATTGACGAGAAGCTAAATATCACGGTAAATGGCAAGCATTCACTTGTGGCTGCAAATAGACTAAGTAAGGGTACTATTGAGCAGATTTATATGAGTTTGAGACTTGGAGCAGCAGATATTATCTTTGAGGATAATGAAATGCCAATCTTACTGGATGATGCATTTGCGATGTATGATAACAAACGTATGGGAAATACAATGCGCTTTATGTCAACTGAGATGAACCAAGTAATTATGTTCTCATGTCACACACGTGAGAAGGTAATGGCTGATAAACTTGGTTTGGGTTATAAGTTGATTACTTTATAGTTTAATCACAAAGACTAAGCAGGGTGATTGTTAGACATTCATAGAAGATATTCGATAATAATTATCACTCAATAAAATATTAGGGCACCGGCTCAATAAAAGGAGTTTTCTTGATGAAAACTCCTTTTAGTTCGCTACAGACCTTATCTGCCATCACTTTCTCACAGTTGGTATGGTATAATATTAATCAGTTAAAGGAGAAAGAAAAATGAAGAAACAAATTCTAATAACAATTATTATAATCACAACATTACTAACACCAATTAGTTCATATGCAACCGACTTTAATGATACTGATGTTTATGATAATTCTGTTAAAATAATATACATAAAAAATAAAGATACTATCAATCTTAAGAATAATACTCTTAAACTGCAAGAAATCAAATGTGATAGTATAAAAATAATAGGGAATAACAATATAAAAAAAATAGACCTCGTTAATTCTTTTGCTAAAAAAATCAAAATTAGTAAATGTAGCAAATTAGAAAAAATAGAAATTTGAC